>Ga0209656_10000174_pt1 | contig 42488 bp, 31 predicted proteins | sample BogFormECP12_OM2_FD_188239 | JGI IMG/M metagenome (GOLD analysis project Ga0209656, IMG submission 188239) | Bog forest soil microbial communities from Calvert Island, British Columbia, Canada - ECP12_OM2 (SPAdes) (version 2) | ecosystem: Environmental > Aquatic > Freshwater > Wetlands > Bog ...
CGCGATCAGGACACCGAGTGCGGTGGCGACACTTTTACCGCCGTGAAAGCCGAGCCAGATCGGAAACATGTGGCCGATGATCACGCAGCTCGCCGCGACGAGCGCTGCATCCTCGCCCCACGTTTCGCTGATGACCACGGCCGCCCACCCTTTGGCCAGGTCGAGCAGCAGGGTCAGCGCCGCGGCACCCTTGCTGCCGGTGCGCAGCACATTGGTGGCGCCGATATTGCCCGAGCCGATCCGGCGGATGTCGCCGTAGCCGGCGAGCCGGGTCAGCAGCAGGCCAAACGGGATCGAACCCAGCAGGTAGCCGCTGAGCGCGGCGGCGAGCAGGGTCAACACGAGTGACTCGGCTTGCTCAGTTTCCCGGTTACGCCGGGAATTACCGGGAAAAAACTCGAGCGAAAGCCCATAAACTAATTGTTTATCAAATACTTGAACGTCATTTGGGACACCACTCGGACGGCTGAACCGGGAATTTTTGACGATTTGAAGGATGCCGGAGGTTCAAGGCTTATCACCCCGAATGTCGGAAGATGGTTCGGCCGTCGACGATCGTCAACTGCACCCGACCGCGGACCGGGCGGTCGTCGAACGGGGCGTTCTTCGATTTCGAGAGGAACTGGTCGGGGCAGATTTGCCAGGGCTGATCGGGGTCGAAGAGCACGAGGTCGGCCGGTGCCCCGAGGGCGAGACGGCCGACCGGCAGGCGCAGGATCTGCGCCGGGTTCACGGTCAGGAGCCGAAGCACGTCGAGAAGGCCGAGATGGCGGTTGTGGTAGAGCTCGAGCGACAGCGCCAGCAACGTCTCGAGCCCGACGATGCCGTAGGCCGCCGAGCTGAACGGCAGGCGCTTGGAATCCTGGTCCCACGGCGCGTGGTCGCTGGCGATCGCGTCGATCGTGCCGTCGCGCAGACCCTCGATCACCGCCCGCCGGTCCCATTCGCTGCGTAATGGCGGGGAGAGCTTGGCGAAGGTCCGGTAGTCGCCGATCGCGGTCTCGTTGAGCACGAAATAAGGGGGAGCCGTATCGCAGGTCACCGGCACGCCCTGCGCCTTGGCCTGCCGGATCGCTTCGATCGCCGCGGCGGTCGACACATGGGCGGCGTGGTAACGCGCCCCGGTGATCTCGACGAGGCGCAAATCGCGCTCGACCATGATGACCTCGGCCATCGGGGTGATCCCGGCGAGGCCGAGCCGGGTCGCGATCTCGCCTTCGTTGACTTCGCCGGCGCGTGCCAGGCTCGGCTCTTCCGGGTGCTGCAATACCAGCAGATCGAAGCTGCGGGCATAGGCCAGCACCCGCCGCATGACGAGCGCGTCGGCGACCGCCTTGACCCCGTCAGTGAAGCCCAGCGCGCCATTCGCCGCGAGCAGACCCATCTCGGTCAGCTCATGCCCCTTCAGTCCCTTGGTCGCCGCAGCATAGGTATGAACTTTGGCGAGCCTGGCCTCTCGCGCGCGGCGAGCGAGAAACTCGACGACCGAGACATCGTCGACCGGTGGGTCGGTATTCGGCAGCGCCACCATCGTCGTGACACCGCCCGCGGCGGCGGCCCGCCCGCCGCTCTCGATCGATTCCAGGTGCTCGGCACCAGGCTCGCGCAATTGCACGCGCATATCGACCAGCCCGGGCGCCAGGCACAGCCCGTCAGCATTCACCGTCTCGGCATCGCGTACCGCACCCGAGAGATCGCCGCCGATCGCAGCGATCCGCTCGCCCTCGACCAGGAGATCGCCCGTCGCTTCGAGCCCGCTTGCCGGGTCGAGCAGCCTGGCGCGGCGGATGAGGAGCCGGTTCACGCCCCCTCCTCACCTTCCCGCTTCGCGGGTCCCCTGGCGCATCGAAGATGCGCCACCCGGCAGGCGCACGCTCGCGTGCGCCGAGAGGGCTCCCCGCTCGCGGGGAGAGGGAGGGGGTGAGGGGCCGCATCGAATACGGGAATCATGACGCCACGCATTATCACGGCAGCGGCGGACCGTTGCCGAGATCGCGGGTCAGGATCTCGAGGCAGGCCATGCGCACCGCAACCCCCATCTCGACCTGCGAGCGGATCAGGCTGCGGTCGATGTCGTCGGCGACCTCGCTGCCGATCTCGACACCCCGGTTCATCGGGCCCGGGTGCATGATCAGCGCGTCGGGCTTGGCGGCGCGCAACTTGTCGTAGTCGAGCCCGAAGAAGTGAAAGTACTCGCGGGTCGACGGCACGAAGGAGCCGTGCATGCGCTCGCTCTGCAGCCGCAGCATCATCACGATGTCGACATCGGCGAGCCCCTGGGCCATGTCGTGGAACACCTCGACCCCGAGCCGCTCAATCTCGGCCGGCAACAGGGTGCGGGGTGCCACGACCCGCACCCGCGCGCCCATCGTGTTCAAGAGGGCGATGTTCGAGCGCGCCACCCGGCTGTGCAGGATGTCGCCGCAGATCGCGACGGTCAGGCCGCCGAGCCGGCCCTTGCGCCGGCGGATCGTCAGCGCGTCGAGCAAGGCCTGGGTCGGGTGCTCGTGGCTGCCGTCGCCGGCGTTGACGACGGCACAGTCGACCTTCTCGGAGAGGAGATGAACCGCACCCGATTCGGGATGGCGGACGACCAGCACGTCGGGGTGCATCGCGTTCAAGGTCATCGCCGTGTCGATCAGGGTCTCGCCCTTGACCATGGCACTCGCCGGCACCGACATGTTGATCACGTCGCCGCCCAGCCGCTTGCCGGCGACCTCGAACGAGGTGCGGGTGCGCGTCGAGCTCTCGAAGAAGCAATTGATGATCGTGCGGCCGCGCAACAGGCTGCGTTTTTTGTCGGCCTGCCGGTTGAGCTCGACATAGCCGTCGGCCAAGTCGAGAACGTGGTTGATGTCGTCCGGCGACAGGCCCTCGATCCCGAGCAGATGCCGGTGGGGGAACGGGGCCTCGGCGGGGCCTCTGTACATGAGCCGGGGACTATAGGGAGCACGCTCCCGCCCCGCAACAAAGACCACAGCGTGGTGCTGTCTTAACTCGGGACGAGGTGTCCTTAGCTGAGGCGGTAGGCGTCCTACTTCTCCCGCGCCTCAGTTGGTTAGGCCGAGTGCCCTATGGGCATCCTCCGGCTTCATGTCTCGAATCTGATCCTCGCTGTAGCCGCGCTCCTTCAGCATCATTTTCTGCTCCCGCGTGATCATAAAAGACACCCGGGGAGACGCTTCAGGCTCTTCTGACGCTACCGGGTTATCGGTGGACGGCGGCTCAGGATCGCTTGCCCGCAGAAGGCTCTTTAGTGCTTGTATTGCGCTGATTAGCTCGTCCGCTCGTTCGGCACTGGTCAGGCGACCGAACACCTCGATCCCGCTCGGCGTAAAAGAGACTCGGAATGGCTCGCCGCCGCCGGCGAGCGGTGGAGGCGGCGGGGGATTGAACGCTCTCGCGTTCCCTTCCACGAAAGCACGACGCCCTGCCGCCGCCGGCGAACGAAGGGGATCTGACATGGGGCGCGGCGCTTCCTCAGTGATTTGACCCGCGCCCGGAACATATCCGGCACCTCCGGCCGTTACAAGCGCCATCGTCTCCCGATAACACGCTATCGCGTTATCCAGGGCGCCTTGCGAGAAACCGCGTCGCATTAGATAGGACCGAAGATTCTCATCGCTAGGCGGATGGTCAGGCCACTTCTCGTTGATTTCAGCGAACAATACCGGCTTGTTTGCCGCTTCTGCCAAAACGGTTGCCTTCTCGCCAGGGTCGTGGGGGAACAGGATGGCGTCGGCAAGATCGCTCACCCTCAGCTCCTTGTTTCCGGCGTCCTCCAACAGTCCATATTTTGAGATTGCTGATAGGACGCCCATGGAGGCGCCATTTAGGCCGCTAAAGCCGATCAGCTTAGCGAGCACCTCCCGGGAAGCCGCATTGCGGCCCTCTCTACCGCGGATTTGCTGAATTCGGCGAATGGCGTCCGTCAAGTGGATTTGTGGGTAATTGGGGCTCCGGATCCGGGCCATCGTTTTCTCCGTTCCCTAACGTGCGAGCACGATACAACATGCCGTGTCGGCGATGCAAGATTTTTATCGTCGTTCCGCGTTATATATTGACACTCCGTTAGGGGTACCGTAAGATCGCCTTCGCGTTGGTCCTTGCGCTGACAGCCATTCGACCTCAACTCTGGGTGCACAGTTACGAACCAGGAGCAAGGGTGCCGCCGTGCGCTTCACGGGCGCGGCGAAAGTAACTTTCTGCGTGCTCGATCCACCGAAAGAAAATGACGACCTTTTACGATCACATCGAAAAGAGCAGTAAGGGCGCCTGGGTGGTCCACCACAGCCAGAAGACTGCGACCACGGTCAACGGTGCCGCTGAATTCCCCGCCCTCGACGCAGCCGGCAAGGCCGCGTCGCTGCTTTCGCAGCTAGCGGAGACTGCCCAGAGCACGCTCGATGCGTCCCGCGTTCAAGCCCTAGCCAAGGCTGCGGGCCTAAGCCCCCGACTCGAGCTGCCTGAGCTTCTCAGAGTCCTGGAACGACGGCGCCTCGTCGAGACGTCAGCGGCAGGCGGCGTCGAGGTTTTGGGTCTGACCAGCCGGGCCACCGTGCAACACGCCGCTGATATCTTCGAGGAACAGGATCCAACACCGGAGGAACGCGCATCCATCGCCCTTGCGGAAGTAACATCAGAGGGTCCGGTCCCGCAGGCCCAGCTAGCGGAGTTCGTAGCCGACGAGTTCAGGCTGGGGTCAGCGCAATGTCGGGAGCTGCTTGTCAGGTCGGAGACTGTTGGCTTTGTCGACGCCGAGGGAAAGGACGTGGATAAGCTTTATTTCAACGGGAACCTGTTCCGGCGTGATAATTTGGCAAAGACGAAGGGTGTACTCGATTCCTTATCAGCGGCAGATTACGCCAAGGTAGCGGAACTCGACGAATGTCTCGCTAGACGGGGGTGCCTTGGCGTTAAAGTCGTAGAGACCATCCTGGAGGTCCCGCTTTTCGAGAAGTTGAGAGCAGCCGGCATGTACGACGTGAACCATGTCGCCAATCCGTCGGGGGAGTTTGGCTTCGTCACGCGACCTGCGGCATTCCATAAGTTCAACGATCCTCTTGTCGACGACGCCTTCGATCTTGCGAAGGCGTTAGTCGCAGCCCTGACTTACGGGATGACCCAGAGTGGGGGATATCGCGGGAGAATCGAGGCTATCGGCCTGCTGCTCGGAAAGCTCATCGCCGGCCGCGGCGTTGGACCCGCGACTGCCATCGGTGAAGACTACCGCGTGCTCGAGGTGAAGGGCGTCATTCGTGTCACACCGGCGCAACCCTACGGGTACTGGATGTGGCTTCTCAAGCGCGATATCGGGGAGATGGCGCTCAACGTATTGACCAGGGGGGAGGCTGCTTCGACCAACGCTGTGGACCGCCCTCTGCCCGGGAAGATGACCGGTTACTCGGGACCCGAGAGGACACGGTCCGACTTCCGCCGAAAGCAGGTCGCTGCAAGCAAGCGGATGACGGAGGACGTCCTCCAGTCGCTGCGCACACTGGGAAGGTTCTAAATGGCATCCCCTCGCCCCGGCGGTAAGGGGCTCGATTTTGAAGAAGCGTTAAGGGCCTACTTCTGGCAGGCGGGTTATTTCGTTATCAGAGGCGTTCCCTACCTCGCCGCAGGGGAGTACGTGACCGACGTCGACCTGTGGCTCTACGAACGCCCCGCGGCATTGACCCGAAGACGGCTGATCGTCGACGCGAAATACCGCGGGAAACCAAAGGCAGCGGAACGAATCGTATGGTCGAAAGGCCTCCAGGCTGCCTTGGGGGTCGACGGTGCAATTGTGGCGACCACAGACAATCGCCCGAGCATAAGAACTTTGGCAAAATCGGTGAACGTTATCCTCCTCGCCGGGGATGCCGTGGCCAAGCTTACCCACAGCGAACAGCTTAAGAACACGGGCCGCCTCACGTCAGAGGACTTCGACAGCGCGGTGAAGCGCGTCGACGAAGGTCGCCGGTCTGCGGAATGGCGCCAGAACCTCCTCGACGCGCGAGCGTCCTTGATCTCCGGCTTCGGAGTGCAATCGGCAAACCGAAATCTTGCGGCTGCAAGGTTCTTCGCGGAACAGGCACTGTCCGCCCAGCCACAATCGGAGCAGGCGCAGGTTGCTATCCGCATTTTTTATCTAACATCGGCGCTCGCGGCGATCAGCCTGGACTTCGCTCTCGCTGATCGAGCGTTTAGACCCCAAGAAGAGCGTCGGCAGTCGATCATCGACAGTGTCAGGTTTGGCGATGCGGAGGGCGTTGCGGCCATTCCCATCATTCGAGCTGCTATCGGTCTTGCTCGAAAATATGCGGAAAACGGACCGGCAGTAGCGAAGCAAATCGAGTATGGCTTCAATGGCGAAGCTGAGCGCATCCCGGCGGAAATTATCGCCGATTACGTTTCTCGAATTTCGGCGTCGGATACACTTTTCAACGCCGCGCGGGAGATTGAAAAGGCGTCCTCGAGTGTCGAGCTACCCTCTTATGACGAGATAAGTATCGAGGCGAAGTCGCTTCTCGGCGCGTTTCTAGACTTCAACGGGGTACCCAGAGAGAAGATCGCGACGGCGTGGCGCCGCAAAGGCTCCGCATCAATGATGCGGTCTGGCGACCGCTCCCTCTTTCCCGGCGTGGGCTTCGTCCATGCTGGAGGGCCAATGTACAGTTTGAATTACGTCGCAAGTCGTACGAACGACCACCCTTTAGAGACACGGACTTCGGGGGCGTCCCGTTTGGAAAGCGTGATCGCTTCGGCAAAATCTCAGTTTGCCATGGTGAAAGCACTGTGTCCGAGCGTGATCGGCTTCTATGTGGTGGATGATTCGGGCGAGGTGGTCAGCCGCTGGTACGCGGACGACGAATAGGGACCGCCCTACCCACCCTCATGGCCTAAAAAAACTCACACGCATCGCGACCGGGTACCCCAAGGGGCTAGTCGGATCGACTGTTACTTAGGCGGGGCGGACGAATGCGGCACCTGCCATCGGCAGGCATCGGTGACGGCGGTAACGGTGTTTCATCGGACGCGGACGCCACGTGCGGTCCGGGTTAACGTTGCCCAGAAAATTAGGCCATCTCGGCACCATGAATGGGTCACGTTCAGCGGGGCCCACGGTCAACTGTAACCAAAGGTGCAGAGCGAGCATCGCCGAGCGGCGATTGGAAGCTCGCTCAGACATTCCGGGCACTTCTTAGTAGTCGGATCAGGCGACGCCTCGCCTAGCCAGAGCGTGAACCGGGAAGGCTTGACCCTTCGGTGGTAGAACAGCGCCACGGTACGGGCTGGTCAGCCGATGTTCGTCAAGGAAAGTGGGGAGCCGGTACGCTTGTGGACACCGGCTTCATTTTGCTGTCGCGTTCGCGCCATGACGCGATTGCGCCGCGTGCCGCTCCGCGTTGACGCGGAATACCTGGTCCGTCAGCCTTTTCTGCTGCTCGGGCATTGCGTTGTAGAGGTTGTCGAAGGCCGGGACCAGCTTTTGCAGATGCTGGGCGTGCGCCTCGGCAATCGCCTCGTAGGACTGCATATTCTGCACCGCGTTCATCGTCGGGTACTGCTGAGCGCGCTGCAAGAACACCCGATCCATGTCGCGGGCGTTGTCGCGCATGACCTGGGCGAACTGATCCCACTGCGACTGCTCGGCCGGGGTGATCTGCAATTGCCCGTAGAGTTGTTTGATACGGTTCTCGACCCGTTCCTCCATGCTTTTGCCCGGAACGGGCTGGGATGTCATCGGAGAGGATGCGGCTGCCGGCGGGGCGGCCGGCGCCGGAGACTGCGTGGGTTGCGCCAGCGCCGCGGCGGGCAGCGCCAACAGCGCGATGATGGCCGCAGAAGCAAAATGGCTCGACCGGATTGTCTTCATCGAATCGTTCCTCGGTCTGACGTGGTCCGCGATTTGGAAGGGCGTTGTCGGGGCACGCGCCGGCAGGCTGGCCCCAGTGAGCGCGCCGCTCAGTAGCCGTAATAAACGGGCGGCGGCGGTGCGTAGTAATAGGCTGGCGGCGACCCATAATAGACCGGCGGCGGCGGCGCGTAATACCCGCGCGAGGCGATCGCGGCACCGACGCCCAGGCCGATGATTCCGCCTATGATCGCCGCGCCGGCGGCGTTGCCACCACCACCATGATGATAGTAATGCCCGCCACCATGCCGGTGCTCGGCATGCGCGGCGGGGGCTATCCCCATAACCGCGACCAGCACCGCCGCGGTCTGGAAACGTATGCATAAAGCCATGATCGGCTCCCTACAGGCCCGGACGCTTGGGCATGTCGTTAGGAGACATATTTATCCATTTCGGGATAAGCACATTGATCCAAGTCAATTTCGTCCCTCATCGGTGTAAAAGACTTTTACAGCCCGGTTCGAATCAAGTGTGTTTGATTTAGATCAATGAGCACGTTCGTCAACGTCCTATATTTGATCGGACACAAGGGAGGATCTCCCATGTCGTCGGTAGGCCGAACCCGGCTGGATTCCCGGGACGAACTCAGCAAATTGCTCCGAGGGTCTAGTCCGGCATCTAAAAATCGAGTTCCGGCCTGCCGAGTACCCGGCAACCACGCCCAGGAGTATGAACCATGGCCATGCTGTTCGCCGACCCATTCGGCACTTTTCTCCAATTCCAGCAGGCTCTCGATGCGTTGCGCACTAGCAGCTGGCTGGAGCCGAGTGTCAGCGGCGGCGGCGCTTTTCCGCCGCTCAATGTCTTTCGCAAGGGCGACGACATCGTCATCATCACCGAGTTGCCCGGCATCCGGAAGGCCGACCTGCAGATCCAGGTCAAGGACAGAACGATCCGCCTTGCCGGCACCAAACCGGTTGAGTATGGCGAAAAGGCGAGCCTCCATCGCCGCGAGCGACTGGCCGGGAGTTTCGATCGCGCGGTGACCCTCCCGGTCGAAATCGACGCGGACCGGGTCAAGGCCGAATACCACGACGGGATCCTGGCGCTCTATCTCCCGCGCGCAGAGCGCGACAAGCCGAAAGCGATCACCGTGGCATAGCCCGCATCGGCTTAAAGAGACGGAGGGTAAAATGGCAAAGTCGCAAGTGTCGCAAGAGCTCGCGGTACAGGAGAAAAAAGAACTCGTATCCAAGGAGGAGAAGACAGTTCCCGCCCGCTACTATGTCCAGAATACCGACATCCACGAAACCGACGACGCCTTGACCGTCGTGATGGAAATCCCGGGAGTCGAAAAGAAGGATGTCGATGTGAGTATCGAAAACGACGTGCTCCGGGTCGAAGGACGGATCGACTTCGCCAAATACGAGGGGCTGGAGCCGCTCTACACCGAGTACAATGTCGGTCATTTCGCTCGCACGTTCACGCTGTCGAACAAGATCGACCAGCAGCAGATCACCGCCCAGCTCGATGACGGCGTCTTGACCTTGACGCTGAAGAAGGCAAAGGAGGCGCTTCCGCGAAAGATTGCGATCAATTAAGCGCGATCGTTTTTGGAGGTGCGTTGGCCGAGACAACACCTCTTTCTCCGCCCGGTTGCAGCAGATCCGGACGTAGCGGCGGCGGCCATTGTCATTGAGGACCTTGGTCGCGGTGCAGCGCGTCGCCGAGGCTGAGGCCCTGGTTGAGGTCGACCTCAGCTTGACGTTCTCGCCAACGGCGTCGCGCACCGCTCGGATGGCGGCGATGTCGTCAGCGAGGCTCTCCCGGCAAGTTCGCGGCCCTAGCCAGCGCGTCCCAGGCGGCCATGTCGAGCAGCGAGACGGCGATCATCGACACGCCCTCGAGCCCGATCAGGTTCAGCCCGGCGCGCCCCACCAGGAAATCGTCGAGTAGTGCTATCGGGCGGCCCTTGCGCGCCTCTGCCAGGTCGCTAATGGCAGGGACGATGTAACGCACCGAGCGCTCGAGATAAGGCTCGAGGTAGCTGCGGCCGACGATGCCTTCCTCGGTTGTGGAGGTCGTTCAGGACGAGCGGCCAGCGATCGAACCGGCCGACCTTGGAGACGACCGGACGCTTTAGCGGGATAGAGACGGACCGGATTTCGACGGTCCGTAAGGTCAGCCGGGGGACGCTCATCGCCGGGTTACTTCCACAAAGAGGTCGCACCTGCCAACCGGCGTCAGCCACAATTTCGTGAACATCCATCGACGCCCGGTGAATACTGCCTCACCGGAACCACTGCCGGAGCTCGATACGGTAGCCGTTGGGATCGCAGATCTCCGCCCTTGAATACGTCTCGCGGACTCTCGGGCCCCAGACGATGTCGACACCCTTGGTCTCCAAATAGTCGGCCGTGTTCTGCATGTCGTCGACTTCGAGCGCGATCATGCGGTACCCCAAATGCTCGGTCTGTGGAGCAGGGTCGACACGAGCGCCCTCGTACGAGATCAGCTCGACGACGGTGCCGCCCAGGTCCAGGTACACAAAGTCGATGGGCACACCTAGACCCGAACGCTCGATCCGATCTCGGGATTTCACCGTGAATCCCAGCACATCGGTGTAAAACTGCACGGTTCGATCCAGTTGGTCCGTGACGATCTCGACGTGGTCGATCCGCTTGAACATCATCGCCTCCCGAGCTTTCGTTGACCGAGATTCACTGCCGTCGAAGCAGGGTTAGTATACGCCCTGCCGAGCTGACCCCGGTCGGGGTCGGCAAGAGGGCGACGCTGCGGGATTTCGGGTATTGTGCCGCGAGTTCCCGGAGCCGTGGTGCTAGGTGGTTGCGAATCTCGGCTCGATCAACCGATCGCGTCGGCGGGTCGGGCCGCCCGCAAAGATCTGGACGATGCCGGCTGTGAGGCCGACCAGCACACCGATCTGCCAGGCGCGGTCATAAGAGCCCATGACGTCAAAGATCAGCCCGCCGCCCCAGGCACCCAAGGACGATCCGACTTGATGCATGACGAAGGCAATCCCGAGCAGGGTCGCCATATAGCGGGTGCCAAACATCTCGGCAACCAGACCGGTGACGAGCGGTGCAACGCTGAGCCACAGCATGCCCATCGCCGCCGCGAAAACGAGCGTGCTCGCTTGTGTCGGCGGCATTACGAAATAGGCAGTAAACACTGCTGCGCGCAGGATATAGAGAAGCCCCAAAAGAATGTGCTTCGGGTACCTCGCGCCGAGCCAGCCGGCAGCCAAGGAGCCGACGCAGTTCATGCCGCCGATCACCGCGAGGGCTTCGGCGCTCAACATCGGGTCCTGCCCGCAGATCCCCAGATAGGTCGGCAGATGCGTGGTCAGAAACACGAGGTTCAGGCCGCACACGAAATAGGCCCCAGACATCACGAGAAAGGGGCGATGGCGTGTCGCCTGCCCGATCACCTCGCGCATCGTGGTCTTGGCGACGCCGCGCCCCGGCATCTGGTCGGCCCCACCAGCCCAGAAGGCCGCCGGCAGCATCGCAACCGCCAGGATCAGAAAGAACAGCGCGCCGATCTGCCAGGCTTCGTGCGCGAGTAGGGCCTGCGTGGCGAGTGGGACCAACAGCGTGCCCAGCGATCCCGCGGCGGCGACCACGCCGAGCATCTGGCTCCGACGCTCTGCCGAGACGGCGCGGGCGGCGGCGGTCAGCGCCAGCGAGGAGGCGATGCACGACAGAGCCACGCCGATAAACACACCCGAGACGATCAGCGCCGGCGCGCCTCCGGCCGCGGCCATGACGGCGAGCCCGACGACGTAGATCGCGGCACCTGCCATCATCGTGGCGCGGAGACCGAAACGGTCGGCGATGGCGCCGATCGGCGCCTGTGAGATGCCCCAGACGATATTCTGCACCGCGATCGCGAGAGTGAAATCCGCCGCCGTGAGCGCGAGATCCCGCGTTACCGGCGTCAGGAAGAGGCCAAAGCTCTGGCGTATGCCCATGCCAAGGCTGAGGAGCACGGCGGCTCCGATCAAGATCAGCCGCGTCTGACGCAGATTACCGGGTGGGTCGATCATTCGTGGCATTCCCGAATTGGCGCCGTTCGTTCAGAACATTTGGGTCCGGTCCGGGGACGCCGCCGAACCGCAATCATCGCAGTTTGTCCTCGAAATTACGCTGAGATTTTCGCATCGCTCGGCTAGAATGCGCGGCGAGTGGAAACGTCAGGCCCGGCGATCGGCCCGACAACGCTCGCGATCGACCAAACTTGTCGGCAGAACACGCCGCAACGGCGGCACAGGAGGAGACGCGCGTTATGCAATCGGTATCGGCGATCGAACGGCGGACCATGGCCAAGGTCTATCTGCGGTTATTGCCGTTTTGTTTCGTGCTTTATTTCATCTGCTATCTCGATCGTGTGAATATCGGGTTTGCTGCGCTCACCATGAACAAGGAACTCGGGCTCAGCTCGTATGTGTTCGGGCTCGGCGCCGGCGCCTTTTTCTGGGGTTATTTCATTCTCGAGGTGCCGAGCAATCTGATCCTCGAGAAGGTCGGGGCGCGCCGCTGGATCGGCCGCATCATGATCAGCTGGGGCCTGGTTTCGGGCGCGTTCGTCTTCACCCGAGGGCCGATCAGCTTCATCGTTCTGCGGTTTTCGCTGGGGCTCGCCGAGGCCGGCTTCTTCCCTGGCATGATCCTCTATTTCACCTATTGGTTCCCGCCGCTGCATCGCGCGCGCATCGTCGCCGGCTTCATGGCCGCGATCCCGGTGTCGATCGGGCTCGGCGCACCGGTCTCGACCGGGTTCCTCGAACTTGATGGCGTCCTTGGCCTTGCCGGCTGGAGGTGGCTGTTCCTTGGCGAGGCGATCCCGGCGGTGGTCTTCGGGGTGATCTGCTTCTTCTACCTGACCGATCGGCCGGCCAAGGCGAGTTGGCTTGCCGCCGACGAGAAGGCGTGGCTCGAGAGCGAAATGCAGAAAGAGAAGAGGACGCTCGCCCAGCATCGGAGCTTTTCGGTGTTGCAGACGCTCGTCAATTGGCGCGTGCTGGCGCTCGCTGCGATCCATTTCGGCCAGGCGGGGGTCAGCGTCGGGCTCGCCGTCTTTGTCGCGCAGATCATCAAGGGGCTCGGGCTGACCAACATGCAGACCGGCTTTACCACCGTCATCCCCTATGCGGCGGGGACAATCGGCATGCTGATCTGGGGGCATTATTCCGATAAGTACAATGAACGGCGCTGGAACCTGACCGCTTCCTGCTCGGTGATGGCACTGGGATGCATTCTTGCCGGCGTGCTCGGCACTTCCATGTGGTCGATCGTCGGCCTGTCGATGATCACGGTCGGGCTCTATGCATCGAATGCGCATCTCTTCCCGCTGCCGGCGGTCTTCCTGACCGGGCCGGCATTGGCGACCGGCATCGCCTGGGTCAACTCGGTCGGCATCCTCGGCGGCAGCGTCTCGCCGCCGATCGTCGGTTGGCTCAAGGACTACACCGGGAACTTTACCGGCGGGCTCTATGCGCTGGCCGGCTTTGGGGTGCTGGCCGCGATCGTCTCGGCGGTCGGGGTGCGCGAGACACCGGCGCCGAAGCGCGTGCCCGAGGCCGTGGCGGCAGCCGCCGGGTAACCAGCCCTAAATCCTCTTTGCGAGGCGCCCGCACGCCGCGAGGGCAACAGCGAAGCCGCAGATCGCCACGGTGAGCCCGCCGAGCCGGCCCTTGCGTCGGCGGATCGTCAGCAAGGCCAGGGTCGGGTGCTCGTGGCTGCCGTCGCCGGCATTGACGACGGCACAGTCGACCTTCTCGGAAAGCAGATGAACCGCCCCCGATTCGGGGTGGCGGACGAGCAGCACGTCGGGGTGCATCGCGTTCAGGGTCATCGCCGTATCGATCAGGGTCTCGCCCTTGACCATCGCACTCGCCGGCACCGACATGTTGATGACGTCGCCGCCGAGCCGCTTGCCGGCGACCTCGAACGAGGTGCGGGTGCGCGTCGAGCTCTCGAAGAAGCAGTTGATGATCGTGCGGCCGCGCAACAGGCTGCGTTTCTTGTCAGCCTGCCGGTTGAGCTGGACGTAGCCATCCGCCAAGTCGAGGACGTGGTTGATGCCGTCGGGCGACAGACCCTCGATCCCGAGCAGATGGCGGTGGGGAAACGGGGCCTCGGCGGCGCCTCTTTGCATGAGCCAGGGACTATAGGGCGCGCGCTCTCGCCCGGCAATAACGTGCTCAGCACAAGCCGCGCCAGCTCCTCGCGCCGGGGCAGCCGGGTGAGTTCCTCGCTGATCGCGTAAAGGTCGGCGCGCTCCGAGTCAGCCTGGCGCAAGGTGACGTCGTGCGGTGGCTGGCCAGCCGATGTCGTCAAGGATAGTAGGGAGCCGGTACGCTTATGGACACCGGCATCATTTTGCTGTCGCGTTCGCGCCGTGACGCGATTGCGCCGCGTGCCGCTCTGCGTTGGCGCGGAATACTTGGTCCGCCAGCTTTTTCTGCTCCTCAGGCATAGCGTTGTAGAGGTTGTCGAAAGCCGGGACCAGCTTTTGCAGATGCTGGGCGTGCGCCTCGGCAATCTGCTCATAGGACTGCATATTTTGCACCGCGTTCATCGTCGGGTACTGCTGAGCGCGCTGCGTGAACGCTCGATCCATGTCGCGGGCGTTGTCGCGCATGACCTGGGCGAATTGATCCCACTGCGACTGCTCGGCCGGAGTGATCTGCAATTGCGCGTGTAGTTGTTTGATACGGCTCTCGACCCGTTCCTCCATGCTTTTGCCCGGAACGGGCTGGGATGTCGTAGGAGGGGAGGCAGCTGCCGGCGGGGCGGCCGGCGCCGGGGACTGCGTGGGTTGTGCCAGCGCCGCGGCGGGCAGCGCCAACAGAGCAATGATGGCCGCAGAAGCGAAATGGCTCGACCAGATTGTCTTCATCGAATCCTTCCTCGGTCTGACGTTGTGCGCGATTTGGAACGGCGTTGTCGGGGCACGCGCCGGCAGGCTGGCCGCAGTAGGCAGGCCGCTCAGTAGCCGTAATAAACGGGGGGTGGCGGTGCGTAGTAATAGGCTGGCGGCGACCCATAATAGACCGCCGGCGGCGGTGCCGCGTAATACCCGTGCGAGGCGATCGCGGCACCGACGCCGAGGCCGATGATCCCGCCTATGATCGCCGCGCCGGCGGCGTTGCCACCACCACCATGATGATAGTAATTCCCGCCACCATGCCGGTGCTCAGCATAGGCGGCGGAGTCTATCCCTATGACCGCGACGAGCACCGCCGCGGTCAGGAAACGTGTGTATAAAGCCATGATCGGCTCCCTAGGGGCCCGAACGCTCGGGCATGTCGTTAGAGTACACTTTTATCCATTTTGGGATGAGCACATTGATCCAAGTCAATTTTCGTCCCCGATTGGTCTAGGGGACTTTTACAACCGGGTTCGAATCGCGTGTCGATTTAGCTCAATGAGCACATTCATCGACGGCCTATTTTGATGGCACACAAGGGAGGATCTCCCATGTCATCGGAACCCTACTCGCCGCGACCGCAACTCTCGCACAGATTCGTGGATGTACATATATACATACGTGACGCATGATCCCAACGGTCGGCGGGTTCGATTGGGATGGCGGAAAACCGGGAGAAACGCCAGTAGAACGGCGTCTCGATTGCCATCATTGAAACCCTTTTCCATAGTCCGTTCCGAGTATTCCTCGATCCGGAGCACTCCGGCCGCGAGGAGCGGTTCAAAGCGATCGGCCGGACGGCGGAAGGGCGCGGCGTGGGGCGCCTTCTTCACCGCCAAGCGACCGGCGGAGGAAACAAGATGCGTGCGATCGACGAAGGGGGATCTTGATGACCGAGATACCGGGCTGGCACATCACTGGAGACTGGTTCGACAATTGCAGCTGTGCCGTCGCGTGCCCGTGCACCTTTGCGCAAGCTCCGGACAACGGCGCCTGCGAATCGGTGCTGTTTTGGCACATCCTGCATGGCCGCTACGGCGACATCCCTCTCGATGATCTGAGCTTCGTCCGGGTGGGGCGATGGGAGGGCGATCTGTGGGCGGGAAAGGCCAAGGGAGCCGCCGGCATCTTCATCGACGAGCGCGCCGACGAGCACCAGGCTGAGGTTCTTCCCCGGATTTTCGGCGGCCAGGTCGGCGGATTTCCCGCTCTCGTCGCCGGGATGTTCACCGAAGGCCGGCAGATTCGGGGTGTCGAGCGCGCGCACATCACCTTTGAGATCGCCCCCGACCGCGCACATTGGGGAGCCGAGATCGCCGGCAAGGTGAAGGCTTGGGCCAAGGCCCTGACCGGACCGACGAGCCTGCCGGGAAAATATCCGCAGCTGATCAACCCGCCCGGTTCCGAGACCGGACCCGGACAGGTCGTCACCTGGGGCAAATCAACGGTCTGCTCGGTCGATGCCTTCGGCTACAAGTTTCAGTGGACGACCAATTCGAGCAAGCACATCCCGTTCGACTGGGTCGGTCCCTGATGGCTGGCGCGAATGTTGCTGCGCCGCGAGTTCGCGAATACGGGCGGCGCTAGCCGGTTGCGAATTTCGGCTCGATCAACCGATCGCGTCGGAGGGTCGGGCCGACTGGCCACACCGCCCTGCGCTTATCTCTATCTCGGGGTGATGGTCGCGACTTGGGCGGGCAATTGGCCGCTGATGCGGCTGGCCCTCGCTCATACCGAGCCCGTCGTCTTTGCCTCACTGCGGATGGCGGGAAGTATTGCGATCCTCGCCCCGATACTCGCCGTGCTGCGTCGCCCGTTGCTGCCCGTCCCGACGGAGCGGCTCGCCCTCTTCTGGGTTGGCCTCTTTCAGGTGACGGGGTTTCTCATCTTCAGCATCATCGGGTTGGCGATCGTCGCCCCGGGTCGCGCGATCGTGCTCGCCTACACCATGCCGCTCTGGGTGGTCATCCTCGGTCCGGGTTGGTCGCGAGAGGTGATGTCACCGAGCAAGCTCGCCGGTGCTACGGTCGGCTTTGCCGGCCTCATCGTGTTCATGAACCCGGCTCTGGTCGATTGGACGGACCTGCGCGAGGTCGCGGGAAACCTGTTCCTGCTGCTCGCCGCAATCTGCTGGGCAATCGGCTCCTGCCTCTACGGGCGTCGCCCGTGGCAGTCGAGCTTCTGGGCGCAGACCTTCTGGCAACTCGCGGTGGGGGCATTTACGATCGTCGTGCCGGCGGCCGTCCTCGAGCCCGATTGGTCGGTTCAGTGGACACCAGGCTTCGTCGCGATCCTGGCTTACAATTGGATCGTTACTACGGCGCTCGGGTACTACCTGTGGAACAAGGTATTGGCGGTGATGTCGCCGGCGGTGGCCGGTCAAGTGCTCACCCTGACCCCGATCAGCGGGTTTCTGCTGTCGACATGGATCTTCGGTGGTGCGATTACCCTCGATATCGTGGCCGGCATCCTGCTGATCGCGACTGGCCTGGTGTTGACCCTAAGACCGTGAGCCCCCGCCAATGTTTGGCACGTTGATTCGCCTGCATTTGCGGGGTTGGCAGGGCAAGCACCGGCCATTGGCACTTGGAATCATCGACGTGGCGAAGCCGCTTGCCATCGAGGTGCGCGCCCTTCTTATCGTTGGCCGGCACAGGCGAGTGATCACAAGGGGCTGGAGCTGATTTGAGGAATATCGGGGATCGCTGGACAAGTTCGCTCTAGCTGAGTCACTCTCGAACGATGAACAAAAGAGAGTTCAGCGCGCGCGAGATCCTGGCCGGCCAAGCGCCTGGCGACGCGCCGGTCACAGTCAAAGGATGGGTGCGCACCCGGCGGGACTCGAAGGCGGGCATTTCGTTCGTACACCTGTCGGACGGATCGTCGTTCCACCCGCTGCAGGTGGTGGCGCCGAACACACTGCCCAATTACAACGATGAGGTTCTGAAGCTCTCGGCCGGCTGCGCGGTGGCGGCGACGGGTAGGGTCGTGCCGTCGCCAGCGAAGGGGCAGCCGTTCGAAATACACGCGAGCGCGATCCGGGTGATCGGCTGGGTGGAGGACCCGGATACCTATCCGATCCAGCCGAAGCCGCATACTCTCGAGTTCCTGCGCGAGGTGGCACATCTGCGGCCGCGGACGAACGTGATCGCGGCGGCCACGCGGGTGCGCCACACCTTGGCGCGGGGGATCCATCGCTTTTTCGACGAGAACGGCTTTTTCTGGGTCAATACGCCGATCATCACCGCCTCCGACGCGGAGGGGGCCGGGGCATTATTCCGGGTGTCGACCTTGGACCTCGCCAACCTGCCGAAGACACCGCAGGGTAAGGTGGATTTCGCGCAGGATTTCTTCGGCCGCGAGGCGTTTCTGACCGTGTCGGGGCAGCTCAACGTCGAGGCGTACTGCCTGGCACTCACCAAAGTTTACACGTTCGGGCCGACGTTTCGCGCCGAGAACTCGAACACCAGCCGCCACCTCGCCGAGTTCTGGATGATCGAGCCGGAGATCGCGTTCGCCGACCTCTCGGACAATGCGAGCCTGGCGGAGGGGCTGCTCAAGTACACCTTCGCGGCGTTACTGAAGGAAAGACAGGAAGACCTCGCCTTTTTCGACCAGCGCATCGAAAAGGGGCTGGTCGCGAAACTCGAGGGGATCGTCGGTTCGGAATTCGCGCATATGGATTACGGCGAGGCGATCCAAGTGCTCGAGCGAGCGAACGAGAAGTTCGAATTTCCGGTCAAGTGGGGCATCGACCTGCAGTCGGAGCACGAGCGGTATCTAACCGAAAAACATGCGAAGAAGCCGGTCATCGTGATGAACTACCCGAAGGACATCAAAGCTTTCTACATGCGGGTCAACGACGACGGCCGCACGGTCGCGGCGATGGACGTATTGGCGCCGGGAATCGGCGAGATCATCGGCGGCAGCCAGCGCGAAGAGCGGCTGGAGGTATTGGACGCACGAATGGGCGAGCGCGGGATCGACCAAGAGCACTACGCCTGGTACCGGGATCTGCGCCGCTACGGCACGGTGCCGCACGCCGGCTTCGGCCTCGGCTTCGAGCGCACCCTCGCCTACGTCACCGGCCTCTCCAACGTCCGCGACGCCATCCCATTCCCCAGAACGCCCGGCAACGCCAGGTACTGATGCACACTGCCGCGCCGCGGGTGTTTGCGTTCGCCATCGGTCGGTGCTCGACCATCATGGCGCCTCCTAGATTTCGCGTCATCCTTCCATCGCCGACGGCGAGAACAGCCCATATTTGAAGACGATTATAGCGCTCGAACTGTCCGGAGACAAAAAGTTCGCCCCTCGTGGCGCTTCTAGACAGCACAATTCACGATGGGCGCTACCCGCCGTCGCTGAGGCTTCGTGACTTAAAGGGCAAACTCGCGAAGCGCGATCCGCCGGCGGCCGTAGCCACGTCACAGCCGGGCGGCGGGCCCCATGCTGCAGTGCCGGCGCCGGAAGGCGTCGCGCCAAAGTGAAGTCCAAATCGAGGGGCCGGAAGCAGCACAATGCTTGCGGTCGGGGGGGCGCGCAGCTCTTGGCGCGTCCCCGTGAAAGCATTTGCGCGGTTCATCATGGGCTCGCCGTCTTCGTCACTTCAGTTGCCAGCTGAGCCTGGATCGAAGGATATTGATCCAAGGCAGCAAGGATGGCGCTTGCGCGAATTCCCTCGTTGAACCATTCCGATCCGTTGCCCTGCACTTTTCCGGCATGGTGCATCGCCAACAGATTCCAATCGGCATCAAGAACGGGGCTTCCCGATGAGCCGGGGGCCGTCGGGGTACGGTAACGGACGAAGTGATCGTTGACACCCACGATCGTGCTTTCGGATAGAGAAAAGGACAGCGCCCCGCCGTGGGGGTACCCCACGACAGCCACCCTATCTCCAACGGCGAAACTTGTTTGGCCGCTTCCCCTCAGACTAAGCGGCGAAGCATCGCTGACTGGCGCCTCAAGCTCGAGGATCATCGCATCCAATTCGGCGCTAGGACTAGTCCACGTCACAGCCTTCGCCCGCCGGATTTCTCCGGTTCCCGCCCCGGCTCTCTCGAAAACGATAGCGCAAGCCTCTACGTCTTTCGAAGAGGAGAATACGTGCGACGGCGTGAGTACATGTCGGGGCGACATGAGGAAGCAAGTGGCATAGGCCTTTCCGGCGATCGATATGCGCCCCACGGCCCTTGCGGTATCGATACCTCGGCGAAGCATGTCGATGTCTATGAACGCCGGCCCCCCTTGGAAGATGCGCTCAAGCGTTGGCTCTGAAACCGGTCGTCGTGCGGAAATGGCTCCTGCAAGGGCGATTTTTCGCTTTTCTTCAGCTTCTCGAAGCAGATTGTGTAGCTCATCCAGGTTTGTAAACAGATTGGCTCGATCTTCGATGTCAACTATACGTCTATGGTGGGTTGACTTGAGAATGCGAAGGGGAATGCCTTGCCCCTTTGCGTAACCCGCTATCACTGCGTTAAGAGAGTTTCCTTGACCGTCTCTTCGGTCCGCACCCTCCACGAATGGCGTGATGAGCCAGACTACCTCACCGACACCATTGAGCTCCCGTGGAAGGTCTTGAAGCTTCCAGCCGGTTCGTTCGGGCGAGCGCCAGTCTGGGTATAGGCGTTCGACGAGTGCATGTCCGACCAAGCCCTCATCTGCGCGAGGAGAGAGAAAAAGAAGGTCGGTTCCGCTAAGAGGAGAACCATCCACGTTGACGTGCTCGCCCTGCTCAATGATCTTTTGGATCCTGGGGAGCTGTACTCCCTTGGCTACTAGATAACCCGAGAGAGGAGCGGCGTCGAGCCATTGCGGCAACTCCTTTGCTGCGCATACGAGTGCGACGTGGCGACCCGATCCTAGCGCGAAACCAAGCTCGAAACCCACATTCGCATTGGGCGTGTCCATGAACGCAATGACGTACTGAGACGTGGCAAGTGCAGGATCCACTACGTCCTCAATCAACCGACCTTGTTCCGCTGCGCCAGGGATCCCAGGGACGCTTAACCTGGTACCGGTCGGTGGGTACTGCGCCAGGAACTGCAAAGCCAAGCCTACATACTTGTCGACCTCGAAGTCCCGAATGACAAAGACTGTTCGATCAGCCATCGCCTTCCTTGGCTTTCTATCAGCTGAACGTGGAGGTCAGCGGCCGCTCGCAAAGCTAGGCGCAGTCGCTGGGGGAATCGCTGGCTACATCGCGGATCTATGCACGGATGAGGCGAGGTCAGTGATTACTCGCCGTGCAGCATCCACAGCGCCAGGATCAAATTGGGTAACCGTCCGTGCCACCGCTGCCTCACTTGCTTCTGTCGAATCGCGCATAACGAAACCGCCCCCGCTCCGCGCGGGGTTAGGGCGACCCTTATACTTTCCTGCCAGGAATTGCAGATTCCTGGCCCGCCGCCAACATACCACGGAACGCAGGAGCCGGCTAAGCGTCGGGCACCTCCCATTTGCTTTCACGCCCCGCTCGATTCGCGGCCGCGCCGGCTTCACTGAACTCACGGACATCGCCACCACCGACCTGACGGTTCAGGCCTTCCGCCGCCGCGAACCAACGTGATCGGGGCGGCGACGCGGGTGCGACACAGCTTGGCGCAGGCGATCCACCGGTTCTTCGACGAGAACGGCTTTTTCTGGGTCAATACGCCGATCATCACCGCCTCCGACGCGGAGGGGGCCGGGGCATTATTCCGGGTGTCGACCTTGGACCTCGCCAACCTGCCGAAGACACCGCAGGGTAAGGTGGATTTCGCGCAGGATTTCTTCGGCCGCGAGGCGTTTCTGACCGTGTCGGGGCAGCTCAACGTCGAGGCGTACTGCCTGGCACTCACCAAAGTTTACACGTTCGGGCCGACGTTTCGCGCCGAGAACTCGAACACCAGCCGCCACCTCGCCGAGTTCTGGATGATCGAGCCGGAGATCGCGTTCGCCGACCTCTCGGACAATGCGGCGCTGGCGGAGGGGCTGCTGAAATACACCTTCGCGGCATTACTGAAGGAAAGACAGGAAGACCTCGCCTTCTTCGACCAGCGAATCGAGAAGGGGCTAGTCGCCAAGCTCGAAGGGATCGTCGGCTCGCAATTCGTGCATATGGATTACGCCGAGGCGATCCAAGTGCTCGAGCGGGCGAACGAGAAATTCGAGTTCCCGGTCAAGTGGGGTGTCGACTTGCAGTCCGAACACGAGCGCTATCTGACCGAGAAATACGCGAAGAAGCCGGTCATCGTGATGAATTACCCGAAGGCCATCAAGGCCTTCTACATGCGGGTGAACGACGACGGCGGGACGGTTGCGGCGATGGACGTGCTCGCACCAGGGATCGGCGAGATCATCGGCGGCAGCCAACGCGAAGAGCGGCTCGAGGTGTTGGATGCACGCATGGCCGAGCGCGGCATCGACCGGGAGCACTACGCCTGGTACCGCGATCTGCGCCGCTATGGCACGGTGCCGCATGCGGGCTTCGGCCTCGGCTTCGAGCGCACCCTCGCCTACGTCACCGGCCTCGCCAATGTGCGCGACGCGATCCCGTTCCCGCGAACCCCCGGGAACGCCAAATATTAATGCAGCAAACGGGTCGCGCTAATCGGACGCCATCCGCTGGCGGTGGGCCCAGTTCGTCCGACGCCGCCGTGTTTTGCCCTGAGCCCGATTTGCTGGCGGAGAGGGAGGGATTCGAACCCTCGGTCCCCCGTAAGAGGGACAACGGTTTTCGAGACCGCCCCGTTCGACCGCTCCGGCACCTCTCCGATGAACGGTAACAATGACTTAGCATATCCTGGCTAATGGTCAAGCAGGTGAATTGGCGCCCAATTGGCACCCAAACCTGTCGCCAACATTCGCCACGCGTTTTTGGTCCGTTCATGGCGACCTCGATCGCGCCGGCAGCATCTGCGTCCGTGTTAGCGAACAGGTGTCCATAGACGCGTACTGGGTAAGGCGGCGTCGATCCGTGCCACGATCGCGCTCACCAGCTTCGAATTTCAAGCGCCACGAGCTCTTGCCCCGCCGAGTGATATTAGGTCATTTTCTGCTCCTCCTCACGCTCTCGACTCCAGTTGAGCGCTCCCCGATGTGGCCAGTGGGGCTGTCCTTCGGCTCAGACACCGAAGTATCTCTTTCTCTCTTATGTCGGCGCGCCCCGGCGACGTGGCACTTGTCCTGGCGAAATTCTCGGCGCTGGATGTTTGCCCCGACCCTACCTGGAACCACACAGTATAGTTCTTGCACCGCCGGAAGTGACGGTTGCCAATAATCGCTTCACCGGCTTGGATCAAAAGAGCGCTGCGAAGCGAGATAGGAACGAGCCTGAACTCGAACACGGGTCGGGCATCCCAGGCCATGCTCGCTGTCGCCGTGGGCTTGGCGTGATCCGTAAATAATTGGGCGGCGGATTTGCGATCTCCCGCGTCGAGCTGCCGGGCAATTTTGGCCGTGCCGAGGATGTGATCGAGCCATTCCCACTGTGCGCGAGACCACGACCTTGATGAAGCCAGCAAACCAAACTCAGAGGCGAACGCGAGGGCACCTTCGGCTGATTCGCAAGTATCAGCAAAACGGCGCCATAGGCTGGGAATTTCCAACGGGCGATAGTAGCGGAGGGCACTCCGGTGACTGACCCTGCCTTGCCACCGGTGGAGTCTCGTTGTCCTGATGCTGGGTGCGATGCTTTATTCACTTCCGCGGTCACGTTGCCCCTACCCATCCGCACGCGGACCTTTTGTTTGTGTTCTAACGGCATTTCGCTGAACGAGGGGGTCGGCGCGCCGTGCCATGCCCGGAACGTCGCGCGACTGGGACCGAGCACTGCCCCAGAGCAATAGACGGTCCATCGCGAAATGGTGGATTGTGGTGCTCGGGGCGCCGGCGTTCGTCGCCTCTTGCTATCTTTGCCTCGCTTTCTGGTTTGTCGTGCACCACAAGCGGGTCCCCTGAGGCGGCTGGACTCGAGGGCTTTGCCGAGGTTTGTATTGCGACTGAGGACGGTGAACGGGTCGTCGCTTGGTGGGCGCCTCCGCGCTCCGGGGGCGGCGTTGTTCTGTTCTTCCACGGCACTCCTTCGACCCTGTCGGATACCGTCTGGCGCCTGCCCGATCTCCAGAAGAGCGGTCTCGGAGTGATGGCGATCGATTACCGTGGATTCGGCGACTCCACGGGCAGCCCGACCGAACTTGGGCTCCGGACTGATGCCCACGCTGCGTTTGACTTCATCCGCGCTGCAGCACCGGCATCAAGGATTGCCGTATTTGGCGAGAGTTTTGGCACCGGCATCGCGATCGCCCTAGCCCGTGAGCGGCCGGTAGCTGGGGTCCTGCTCAACGCGCCCTATGCCTCGGTACTGCGACTTTTCGAGCTGCGCGGCCCGCCGTTCCCCTATCGGTGGCTGCTCACCGATAAATTCGATTCCGAGGCGCTGATCGGCGGCATCGGCGTGCCGGTGATGATCCTGCATGGGACGACCGACACCGATATTCCGATCACCGAGGCAAGGCGCCTCTACGCCGCGGCGCTCGAGCCGAAGGTCATGACAGAGGTCGAGGGCGCCGGCCACTTAGGTGCCTGGAAGTGCGGAGCAAGGGAGTCGGCCCTCGAAGCGCTCATCGCGTGGACTGCGCCGGACCCACGCCCACCTTCCATGCCAGATGCGGCGGCCCTGCCGACCGCGGAGAGAACAATAATCCGACAAGGACAACCAGCCGCTGATCGCGGCAACGGGCTTTGGAGGGCGTGATCCCCACCCCGCGATAAGAGAGCAAAGCCATCCCCGGCGTTTGACCGCGCCCCGCCTTGCGCCGGTAGGGGCCGGCTGATATCGTCCTGGTCCTGCTGCGGGGACAGCATCGTGACCGGGGAAGGGGGGACCATGCCGGATGTCGGGGGTTCGCGGGCGAGCAGCTGAAATCCTTCATCGAACGCATCGAGCATCTCGAAGACGAGAAGGGTGCGTTCAGAGAAGCATCAGGAGCCTCTGGCCTCAAACCCCCAGCATCATGGTCGTGACCGGCGCCGGGATCTCCCGGGAGTCCGGCCTCGCGATGCTTCGCGATGCCGAGGGGATCTGGGCGAATGTGCGCATCGAGGACGTGGCGACATCCGAGGCCTTCGCGCGCGACCCGGCGCGGGTACAGGCCTTCTACAATGCCCGCCGGCACCAGTTGCAGGATCCTGCGGTCAAGCCGAATGCTGCCCACGAGGCTCCGGCACCTCTCGCTTCCGCCAGGGACCAGGGGTTCGAATCCATGTTTGTCCGCCACTCATCTGAGAAAACGGTCCCGACGACTCAATGCCGGTGATCTGCCTTACGATCGCGTAGAGCGAGGGGTACTGCGTGCCCCGCCAGGAATATCAAACCACCGCCCGATTTCACCGACGAGATCCGGATCCGACCCCTATGCCGAAACAGGGGGGTGGGCGGACGGTATTTAATAGGGTGCAATCCGTGGAAAGCAGGATCGCATCGGGAGCCACCGAAGAGTATGAGCTTGCACATGCCTACAGAAAGTGACGCCGTGGGACGAACCTTCCCCGTCGCCTTGGTCGGGTTGGCGTGTCGGTTCCCGGGTGCTACCGACCTGGCGGAATTCTGGGCGCTGCTCAAAGCCGGGACGGATGCCGTCGGGGAGATACCCGACGACCGATGGGACGTCGACGCGTATTTCCATCCTGACCCAGCAAAGCCTGGCAAAATGTATACGCGCGCGGGCGGGTTCATCGCGGACATAGACAAGTTCGATGCCGGATTTTTCGGGATTTCGCCGCGTGAGGCGCGACGAATCGACCCGCAGCAACGCCTCCTTTTGGAGCTCACCTGGGAAGCGCTGGAGAGCGCGGGCATCGTTCCGGAGCGACTCGCCGGATCGGAGACCGGTGTTTTCGTCGGGATCTCGGTGTCCGACTACGCCGCGCTGCAGCGCGAAGAGCCGGACCAGGTCGATCCCTACGTCATGTCCGGCAGCGCGCTCAGCAATGCGGCGAACCGAATTTCCTACATCTTCGATTTGCACGGTCCGAGCTTTACTGTCGACACCGCCTGCTCGTCATCGCTGGTAGCGGTGCACGAAGCCTGCGTCAGCTTGTGGACGGGTGAGTCGAGCTTGGTGATTGCGGCCGGCGTCCATGCGCTATTGTCGCCGTCCGGTACCGTCGGCTTCTCGAAGGCGCGCATGCTGTCGCCGACCGGCCGATGCCGCCCCTTCGACGCGGCCGGCGACGGTTATGTCCGGTCGGAAGGCGGCGCGGTCGTCATTCTGCAACCGCTCGCGCAGGCGCTCGCCGAGAAGAACCCGGTCTATGCCGTCATCGTCGGCTCGGGCGTCAATTCTGACGGCCGTACCACGGGCTTGGCGATGCCCAACCAAGCGGCGCAAGAAGCGCTGCTGCGCCGAGTGTATCGTGACGCCGGGATCGACCCGAGCGAGATCGTCTATGTCGAGGCGCATGGCACCGGCACGAGCGTCGGCGACCCGATCGAATGCGCTGCCTTGGGGTCGGTGCTCGGCGCCTCGCGTGCGCCCGGCGATTGCTGCCGAATCGGCTCGGTCAAGAGCAATATCGGCCACCTCGAACCGGCCTCGGGGATTGCCGGGCTGCTGAAAGTGGTCCTCGCGCTGGGTCACCGCGCGATCCCGCGCACCTTGCATTTCGCGGTGCCCAACCCGAAAATTCCGTTCGAGGAACTCAATCTTTCGGTCGTTTCGGAACATACGGAATTGGCGCCGGGTCGCTTGACCATGGGCGTCAACTCGTTCGGGTTCGGCGGCACCAACGCCCATATCGTCGTCCGAGAGCCGGATGCGCCGGATGCCGCCGCGGTTCGGCAGGACGCGGAGACGGATGGCCGAGAGGTCCAGCCGCTGCTGATCTCCGCGCACGATTCGGCAGCTCTGAAGAGTCTCGCCCTGCGCTACGCCGAATCGCTGAGATCGCCGACGGCACCGCCCTTTTCGGCCCTGTGCCGCAGCGCAGCCACCCGACGGACGCACCACCAGCATCGCCTCGCTGCGTTTGGCCGAACCCGGGATGAAGTCGCTGCGCAGTTCGAGGCGTTCGCGGCCGGCGATCCGCCACCGCTCCTCGCCCAAGGGCATGTCCAGGCCCCTCCGGTTCGACTGGCCATGGTATTTTCCGGAAACGGCTCGCAATGGCGCGGCATGGGGCAGGATCTGCTCGCCGATCCCTTCATTGCCGAGTGCATCGAGCGGGTCGATGCGATGCTCAGCCGGCTCAGCGGCTGGTCGGTTAAGGACGCCCTATTATCGGCGGAACCGGCGAACCTCTTCGATCGCACCGAAATTGCGCAACCGGCGCTCTTTGCGCTGCAGGTAGCGATGCTCGAATGGCTGGGCGCGCACGGGATCGAGGCCGATGCCGTGCTCGGCCACAGTGTCGGTGAGGTGTCGGCGGCTTACGGGGCGGGCATCTTGTCACTTGCCGAAGCCTGCCGGGTCATCGTCGAGCGCAGCCGAGCGCAAGGGCGCACCGCCGGAACCGGCCGGATGGCCGCCCTTGGATTATCGCCCGAGAATGCCGCCGCACTGATTGCCCCCTATGGCGAGGCGCTGACGATTGCCGCCGTCAACACCCCGAATTCGGTCACGGTGGCGGGCGACGCGGCTGCAATAGACGCGCTCGGTGGCGAACTCGACGGGAACCAGGTCTTCTTTCGTCCTCTCGACCTCGATTATGCCTTCCACAGCCGCTGCATGGACCCGATCCGCGAGGGGCTGTTGGACCGGCTCGACGGGTTGCGGCCGCAAGATGGTCGGCTGCGTTTTGTCTCGACCGTCACCGGCACGACGATCGAGGGTGGTCGGCTCGACGCGGAATATTGGTGGGACAATATCCGCCGACCTGTTCAGTTCGCCCCCGCGATCGAATCGCTAAGGGCCGAGGGCTTCAATGTCTTTCTCGAGATCGGTCCGCATCCTATCCTCGACATCTATCTCCGCGAATGCCTGAAGACCACCGACGGCCAAGGGGTCTCGATCCCCACTCTGCGGCGTCACGAGCCCGAACGCGATGCGTTGCGGCTGGCGCTTGGCCGCTGCTATGCCGCCGGCGTCGCGATCGATTATGACGCCCTCTACCCTCGCGATTGCGCGTTCGTGCCGCTTCCTGCCTATCCGTGGCAGCGCGAACGCTACTGGTTTACCGATAATGGCGGCGGGGCCGAAGCGTCACCCAGCCGCCGCAAGCACCCGCTTTTGGGCAAGCGCCTGCCCGCCATCGACGGGATCTGGAAGAACCGTCTCGATCCGGCGCTGCTCGGCTGGCTCGCCGATCATGTCGTCCAAAGCACCACGGTCCTACCGGGAGCGGCATATATCGAGATGGCTGTCTCGTCGGTTTTGTCGACCCGCGATTGCGACGGGGTCGAGATCGAGGCCTTCGAGATCAGGCGGCCGCTGGTAATTGCCGCGAGTGCCGAGCCATCGGTCGAGGTCGCGCTGTCGGCCGAAGACGGCACCTTCCGACTGCACACAAGCGATACGCTCGGGACCGCGCTGCCCCCGGTCGCGGTTGCCCGTGCCGTGCCTCTGGCGGGGAGCCAATCGGAGCGCATTGCCCCGGTTGAGGCCATCCGGGCGCGTATGGGAAAGCAGATCAACGGCGCGGAGCTCTATCGTCGATTTACCGCTCGCGGCCTGATCTATGGGCCGGCGTTCCAGGGGATCGCTGAGGCATGGGTCGGCAAAGATGAAGCGCTCGGACGCATCGCCGTGCCGGCGGCGGTAAGGGCCGAGCTGGGTGAATATCACATGCACCCGGCGCTGCTCGATGCGTGCCTCCAGGTCACCCTCGCCACCGTCGCCGAGCAACCGGATGAGGACCGTCAGGGTGTCTTTGTTCCGAGCAAGGCGGAGCGTATCCGTTTCTATGGCGGCGGCGAACGCATCGCCTGGTGTCATGTCACCGTGCTTCACTCCGGAGCTCGCTCGATCGTTATCCGGGCTCTGGTGCTTGGCAACGATGGCGCAACAATCGCCGAGATCGACGGTTTGCGCTTGCACCGCGTCGATCTCGGCGGCGCCGGAGAAATCCCGGCTTATCAGTGGCATTACCAGCTCCGGCCTGGGGGACACGACGCGGATGGTGCCGACCTGCCGCGGCCGCATGCGCTAGCGCCGTTCTTTGCGCCGGCAAGCCCCGGCGAAGGCGAGCGCGATGAGGCGACCCGTTCGCTCCTCGATCGGGTCGCCGCAATGTATGCTGGAACGGCTCTGGCGCAAATTGTCGGAGGCGGCCATCGCTTCACTGTTGCGCAGCTGATTGCGGAGCGCGGCGTCGCGCCCGAACTAGAACATTACCTCGACAGGCTTCTCGCCCTCGCCCGCCGCGCGGGGGTGGCGGAACGTGATGGGACCGAGTGGCGCCTCGCCGGTTCTTCCGCGGAGGCGGAAACTCTTTGGCGCGAGGCGATCGCCCGTTATCCCGCCCACCTCGCCAGCTTGCAGCTGATCGCACGATTCGCGGCAGCGATCCCCGGAATCTTGCAGTCGCGAATCGACCCGCTCGATTTGCTGTCTGCCGAGCCGGGCTTCGACGCGGTCGAGCAGCTCTATGATTGCGACCCGCTGTTTCGCAGGGCGAACGAAGCGGCGGCGGGGATGGTTCGGCAGCTGTGTCATACAATGCCTCGGACACGCTCGCTGCGCATCGTAGAGATCAGGGGCGGGACAGGGGGGGTTGCGGGGGCGTTGCTTGCGGCGGTGCCGGCTGATCGCGTCGAGTACGTGTTCACCGATCCGAGCGAGGCGGCTGTCGCGCGCGCGGAAGCGCGTTTTAAAGGCCTTTCCTTTGTTCGTTGCGCAGTGCTCGATCCCGAAAAGGAGATCGCCAAACAAGGTTTCGCCCCCGACCACTACGATCTCGTCGTCGCCGGAGCGCCGCTGATCCCCCAGCCCGACCTTGGCCGGGATCTCGCCGCCACGCGCCTATTGCTCAAACCGGGCGGCCTACTCCTACTGATGGCTCCGAAGGAGTGCGGTTTCCTCGATCTCGCCTGCGGCATGAGCCCCAATAGCGCGGGCGAGAGTGATTGGCGGCGGTTGGTGCTCGACGCAGGCTTCGGTGAGGTGGTTTCACGCGGCTATGACGACCCGATCGCGGCCAGAGCTGCGGTCATCGGGCGCAAGCCAACAGCGGCAACGCGGTCGCCCGTACCTCGCGAAGTCGATCCGGCCACCTGGCTGGTACTCGCGGATGACATCGCTGTCGATCCCGCCGCAGCGGTCATCCGCGCGCTGGCTCCGCTTGGCCAGCGTGTCGTGATCGCTCGGTCCGGCCGTCGATTCGATCGTCTCGGCCTCGACCGGTTCGACGTTCCGCCGGCGGACTCGAACTCATACGCGGAGCTTTTCCGTCTCCTTGCCGCAGACGGCGTCAACCGGCTTCATCTCGTGCACCTCAGGGGAGCCGCTGACGCAGTGCCGGCAGATCCGCTCGCTGCCCAGCGAGCTGGCAGTTTCGACCTGCTGATCGCCGTGCAAGCGCTGATCGCAGCGGGGCTGGCGCCGTCGGCGCGTCTGACGGTCGTCACCTCCGGTGCGATGCCGATGGCAGACGGGTCGGGGGGATGCGTACACCCGTGGCAAGCGACGCTTTGGGGCCTCACCCGCACCATCCTCAACGAACGGGCGGATATTTCCTCTCGCCTGATCGATCTCGACCCCGGAGCAACCGCGGCGGGTTCGGCTGAGGCGCTCGTCGAAGAGATCCTCCGCCGCGACGACGAGGACGAAGTCCTGTTGCGTGGTGGCGTGCGCTATGTGCCGCGACTGACGCGGTGGACGGCGCCCCCGGTTTTGCGCGACGGCACGCGCGAAACCGGTTTTAGATTGACCTTCGCGCAGGGAAAGCTGCAGGACGGCATAAACTTGCAACGGATCGCCATCCCGCGGCCCGCCGCCGGGGAGGTTGCCGTGCGTGTCAGGGCGGCGGGAGTAAATTTCCGTGATGTCCTGCAGCGCATGGGCCTCCTGCCCGAGGAAGCGTTCGAGGGCGGGTTCGCGGGTGCGACGCTCGGCATGGAGTTCGCGGGCGAGGTAATCGAGGTCGGCGACGGCGTCGATCGCTTCCGTCCGGGGGACGCCGTGTTCGGCTTCGGCCGCGACGCGTTCTCGTCCCATCTCGTCGCGCCCGCCTTCGGTCTCTTCAAGAAACCGGGGTCGATGAGCTTCGAGGAAGCCGCGACGCTCCCTGTCGCCGCGATGACCGTCTACTATTCGCTGCACCATCTCGCCCGGTTGCAGAAGGGCGAACGAATCCTGGTTCAGGGGGCCGCTGGCGGCGTCGGCTTGGCCGCCATCCAATTTGCCCAGTCGGTTGGCGCCGAAATCTTCGCCTCGGCTGGTTCAGTGGAAAAGCGCGAGTTTCTGAGCCGGCTCGGGGCGCAGCACGTCGTCGACTCGCGGTCGCTTGCCTTCGCGGACGACATCCGCGAGATTACCGATGGCGAGGGTGTCGACGTCGTCTTGAACTCGATCGCCGGGGAGGCAATCCACAAAGGCCTCTCTATCCTCCGGCCCTACGGGCGTTTCGTCGAGCTCGGGAAGCGGGACTTCTTCGCCAACAGCAAAATCGGACTGCAACCTTTCCGCAATAATATCCAATTCTTTGGGGTCGATGTCGATCGACTGCTGGTCGACCGCCCTGCGCTCTCCAGCCAGCTTTTCGCCGAGCTCGCTCCGCTTCTCGAGCAGCGCGTTTTTGTCCCGCTGCCGCATCGGGTCTTCCCGATCGCGCGAGCTGGCGAAGCGTTCCGCTGCATGCAGCACTCGCGCCATATCGGCAAGATCGTTCTGGCGATGGACGGGGCTGATCGTCCCCCGATCGTAGCAGACCGGCCCGAAACCGCGCTGCAACTGTCTCCCGCGGCGAGCTATCTCGTCACCGGCGGCCGTGGCGGGTTCGGCCTTGCGACCGCTGAGTGGCTTGTGCGGAAAGGTGCCCGTCATCTCGCCGTCGTCGGGCGCAGCGAAACCACCGCGCCCGATGCAGCGTCGGCACTCGGGCGCCTGAGGCAGGACGGCGTCGCGGTTCACGAATTTACCGTCGACATCGCCGATGCGGATCAGGTTGCCCGGCTGATACGGCGCATGCAGCGCGAAATGCCGCCATTGCGCGGTATCATACATTGCGCGGCGGTCATTCAGGATTCGAGCCTGGTCAATATGACCGAAGCAAACTTCCACGACGTCCTGCGACCGAAAATCGCCGGCGCCTGGAACCTGCACCAGGAGACGCTCGACCAGAAGCTAGATTTCTTCGTCATGTACTCGTCGGCGACGACTCTGTTCGGCAACGAGGGACAAGGGAACTACGTCGCGGCGAATTTGTATTTGGAGGCTTTGGCCGACTATCGGCGAGGGCTCGGCCTGCCCGGGCTGGCGGTTGCCTGGGGGGCAATTGGCGAGGTGGGGCACCTAGCGCGGAACCCCGCCGTGGCCCGGATGCTCGGAGAGCGGCTCGGCGTGAAGCTGCTCGCACCGGTACCGGCGCTCGACCGGTTGGAGCAAGCGATCCTCTCCGGGATGTCGCAGATCACCCTGGCGGGACTGAGCTGGTCGCGACTGGCGATTCTGCCGGCAGTCGCCAAAGCACCGAAATTTTCCCTGGTTCGCGAGTCCTCGGACGACGCGGCGAACGAGGCTACCGGCGGAGATTTTGAGGACGTTCGGGGACACCTGGCCGAGCTGCCGCGGACCGAGGCGATTTCTTTCGCCGAACAGTTGCTGATCAAGCATGTTGCCGGTATCGTCGGTATAGCGTCGGCAAAACTCGCGGCCGACCAGTCGCTGCTCGATCTCGGCATGGATTCGCTGATGCTCGTTGAGCTGCAGATGAAGTTGGAGAAGCAGTGCGGGATGGTCATCTCGACACTGGAGCTGATGGATACGACGACGGTGGCGAAGCTCGCACAGCGCATCGTCGACCATGTCGGCACCGCACCGGCAATCACCCCGACCTTGACGGCGACGGCCCCCACCGCCGATCCGGACGAACTCGAACCGTCGGCCGATTCGGCGATCATCGCGGCGATGGGGCAGCTCTTAAAGGATGATCTGGATAGAACGAGGGGGCGCACGTTTTGACCGAACCTCTGCGGGTACTCAAGTACTCTTCCGCTGAAGAGAAGCGCGAACTGGCCAATCGCATGATGCGCCAGCGTGTCGCCCATGCCCCACGCGAGCTCCTATTTGGCTCGACCACGGCCGAGGTGGCGGCGATTCCCGAATCCCATTACCGCCTCGATCTCCATCCGGCTTATCTAAACCTGCTGGCACGCATGGAGGAACTCGAGCCGCCCGATATCGGCGGGGTGCCCTATTTTCGGCTTCACCAGGGCCTCGTGCGAGACACCACTCGGATCGGCGAGCGCGAGTACATCAGCTTCTCGAACTACAATTACCTGGGGCTCTCCGGCCACCCCGCGCTCAAGGCAGCAGTGGCCGATGCGATCGATCGCTACGGCACATCGGTCTCGGCGAGCCGCATAGTCGGCGGCGAGCGGCCCATCCACCTCGAGCTCGAAGGGGCGCTTGCCGAGCTTCTCGGTGCCCAGGCGTGTCTTGCCTTCGTCAGCGGGCACGGGACCAACGTCACGACGATCGCGCATCTCTTCGGGCCGAAGGACCTGATCCTGCACGACAAGCTGGGCCACAACAGCATTCAGATGGGCGCACTGCTGTCGGGCGCCCGGCGGATCGCTTTTCGGCACAATGACTGGCAGATGGTCGACGACCTGCTGCAGCGTCATCGCCGCCACTACGAACGCGTGGTGATGATCCTCGAAGGCGTCTACAGCATGGATGGAGATTTTCCCGACTTGCCGCGTTTCGTCGAGCTGCGCGAGCGCCACAAAGTTTTTCTGATGGTCGACGAGGCGCACTCGCTCGGGGTGTTGGGGGCGCGCGGGCGCGGCATCCGCGAGCATTTCGGCCTATCCGGCGACGACGTCGACATCTGGATGGGCACGCTGAGCAAGTCCCTCGCCAGTTGCGGCGGATATATCGCCGGCTGCCGTGAGCTTATTTTGAACCTCAAATTCAACGCCCCGGGCTTTGTCTTCAGCGTCGGCCTGTCGCCAGCCAATGCCGCGGCCGCACTCGCGGCGCTCCAGGTGATGGGGGCCGAGCCCGAACGCGTCGCAGAGTTGCGCCAACGCGGCGGGCTGTTCCTGCAATTGGCCCGCGAAAGAGGGTTCCCGACCGGCTCGAGCAAGGGTGTCTCGGTTGTGCCGCTGATCGTCGGCGATACGAAGCGGTGCGTGGCGTTGACCAACGCGCTCTTTCAGCGCGGGATCGACGTGCAGCCGATTCTCTACCCGGGGGTGCGGGAGCGCGCGGTACGGTTGCGATTTTTCATCAACGGTACCCATACCGAAGACCAGATCCGGCGAACGATCGGCATCGTCGACGAGGAGTGGCGCCGGGTTTGTGGCGATTCCGGCTGAACGCCCCGACGGCCTATCTCGGCATTAAAAGGTTTCGGAAATGACGCTCGACACCTGCAAAGTGCTGATGATATTCCCGCGCTTCAATACCGATTCGTTTTGGAATTACCGGGCGACCTGCGAATTGACCGGGGCGCGCTATCCGGCGGCGCCGCTTGGCCTGATTACCGTCGCCGCCCTGCTGCCGAAATCCTGGGAGGTACGGCTCGTCAATCGCAACACCGAAACCCTGACCGAGGACGACCTCGAATGGGCCGATCTGGCGATGACCGGGGGAATGCTGTTTCAGCAGCCCGATACCCTTCGCATCATCGAGATGTGCCGGGCGAGGGGCAAGCCGGTCGTGGTCGGCGGGCCCGATGTCACTTCGACGCCGGATATCTATAACAGCGCGAACTTCCGAGTTCTCGGAGAGGCCGAGGAGATTATGGAGGATTTCGTCGCTGCGTGGCGGAGCGGAGCCGAGGAAGGCCTTTTTGAGGCGCCGATGGGGCAGACGGACGTCACGAAGAGCCCGACACCGCGCTTCGACCTCTTAAAGCTCGAGCATTATCTCCATGTCGGTATCCAGTTCTCGCGCGGCTGCCCGTTCAATTGCGAGTTCTGCGACATCATCGAGCTCTACGGGCGAGTGCCGCGAACCAAGACGAACGCGCAGGTTTTGACCGAACTCGACGCCTTGTACGCGCTCGGCTATCGCGGCCATGTCGACTTTGTCGACGACAACCTGATTGGCAACAAAAAGGCTCTCAAAAAATTTCTGCCGGATTTACAGAGATGGCTAGAGAAGAAGGGCTTTCCGTTTGAATTTTCGACCGAAGCGTCGATAAATCTGGCCGATGATTCCGAATTGCTCAGCGCCTTGGGAGCAGCGAATTTCTTTGCAATCTTCGTTGGGATTGAGAGTCCCGATACGGACACTCTGGTCTTGATGCGGAAGAAGCAGAACACCCGGCGCAGCCTGCAGGAGAGCATCTATAAAATCTACGATGCGGGGATTTTCGTGTTCGCCGGCTTCATCGTCGGCTTTGACAGTGAGAAGGGCAACACCGCCGAGGGGATGATCGAGTGCATCGAGGATACGGCGATCCCGGTGTGCATAGTCGGGTTGCTGTACGCGCTGCCGGCGACACAGTTGGGGCGTCGGCTGTTGCGCGAGGGGCGCCTCTTTCCCGGTTATGACATGCCCAGCCGGCAAGAGGGCGATCAATGCACGATCGGTCTCAACTTCGAAACCAAACGCCCGCGCCGTGACGTGCTCGCGGATTACCGGGCGGTACTGGAGGCGGTTTATGATCCGACTGCCTATTTCGGCCGCGTGCGACGCTTAGGCCGCATGCTCAAGCGCGGGAAGCGCCGGCTCGAGGCACCGCCGTCGCATGTATTTCGCGACCTGCTTCTGTTGGGCCGGCTGGTTTGGCGCTTACCTGATGCGGGTCCCGGTACGGCAAGGCAATTCTGGAAGACCATGCTCGACTGCGCCATTCACAACCCCCCGGCCTTGCCGTTTATGGTTATGTTGAGCGCCCTCTATTTGCATCACGGCCCTTTCTCACGCCAGGTTATCGCCGAAATCGATCGGCAGATCGAGGATATCGACCTTGGCCTCTGGCTCGCCCCGCAGCCAGCGCCGGCCGATGACAGAGCTCTTTCCGCTGCCTAGCTCGCCGTGCACCGTGGCGTTAGTTCTCACAGAGCCTTGGCATAGATGCGATAGAGCTTATCAAGTTGCGCGCCGATGGCGTGGGCGCCTTCGAGGGAGGGTTTGTTATCCTCCAGGATCCACGAGAACTCGACAGTCTCGATATTTTCCCGGCGTGCAACATTTAGGACTTCCGCCAGCATCAAGATGACCAGGGTCGCGCTCAAGGCCGATCTGCGATACCGCGGGCGCACGCCGGTCAGAATCACCCGCGCCGTTTTCGGTTTGCGGAAACGCAGCCGCCACAACAATTTGAGCCAGTTGATCGGAAACAGTCTGCCGCCGAGATCGGCGATGATCTCGTTGAGATTGGGGAGCGCCACCACCATCGCAGCCGGCTCGCCATCGGCCAGCGCGAAGACAACGCCTTCCGGCGGAAGAACAGGCGCCAGCTGGTCGATGATCTGTTTGGCTTCGCGCTCGGTAACCGGCAGAAACCCCCAATTTTGGGTCCAGGCTTCGTTGTAAATATCGAGAGCGAGCCGCATTTCCGCGGCGAAGCGGGCGGGGTCGAGATGGCGCACGGCGATCCGCCCCTCCGCGCGAAGCCGAGCGGTAACGTTTTCGAGCTGGACGATGTGCTTTGTTACGATATCGGTGACCGTGACCCGCAGCGCGTGTACGTCCTTGGCCTTGACATAGCCTGTTTCGGCGAGATGTTTTGCGTAATAGGGGGGTGTGTACGGCATCCCGACCATCGGCGGCGTGTCGAAGCCAGACACCAGGACGCCGATGTCGTCGTTCATCGACAGGCTGTAAGGCCCCAGGATTCGGCGCATGCCGCGCTCCCGCAGCCAATTCTCGGCGACGCGTTGCAACGCGGCAAAAACCGCCTGGTCGTCTACCGCCTCGAGCAGCCCAAAATGGCCGGTCTCGTCGTGGTGGGTTTCGAGATGGCGGTGATTGATCTGTGCGCTGATTCGCCCGACCGGTATGCCGTCACGCCATGCCAGCCAGAAACAGGCTTCGCCATGATCGAAGAACGGGTTCCGCTTCCGGTCGAGTAGCCGATGCGCGTCTTGACGCAGCGGCGGGACCCAGCTCGGATCATTGCGATGGAGGCGGTAGGGCAGATCGACAAATCGGTAGCGATCGCGCCGGCCGCGAAGTTCTGTCACTTCGATTCGACCACCTGCGACCCGTTCCCGTTCGCTCGGGGAACACGCATCGGCAGCATCGGGCGCGGAGAGGGCCAAGGTATGCGATGGCTGTTTCATCGGCATCGGAACGGAGAGGCGGCGAACTTGGAGAGATGTCGGATGCTGGGCTGCGGCCGAACCCAGAGACCCCAACCCTGGACACTATCCGAAAACCGAGATTACAAGAAGCACCGTGTGCTGCACCCACCTTGGCGCGCGGACAAGGAGCTTTGATGCGGCCGCACCGCTCAGTGACTGATTCTGCCTTCCATGGAGACTCCGGCATATCGACTGCGCCTCGAGCTCAACCCGACGCCATCGAAGGCGAGCTCCCTCTCAGGCAGCTGCGGCGAACACTTGACGACTTACTGGTTCCCAGACCCTTGTTCTACTGGACGGACTTCCTCGCCTCGGTAATTTGCTTTTACGCCGGGTTTGCCGCCGGCGTGGTTTTGCCGCCGGGTAATCCGTTCAAGCCTCTCGCCGCCGTAGTCGCAGTGCTCGCCCTTTACCGGGCAGTCGTGTTCATCCACGAATTGGCCCATCTACCCCGGGATCGCCTCCCGGGGTTCCGGGTCGCGTGGAACTTGCTCTGCGGCATCCCCCTCCTTGTGCCAAGCTTTCTCTATTCCTCGCATCTCGACCACCATGTACGCCGCACTTACGGCACAGCGAAGGATGGAGAATACATGCCTTGGGGTCGCCCAGGGGGCCGCGTGCGCATCGTGCTGTTCGCTCTGTCGAGTTTTCTCGGACCGCCGACAGGTGTGCTGCGATTCGGCCTGCTCGGACCGCTCTCCTGGATCGACCCAAGAGTTCGGAGATGGGTTGCGGTCAATGCCTCATCCCTGGTCGTCAGTCCGCGTTACCGGCGCGACCCGCCATCGCCGCAGGAAGCACGCGGCTGGCATGTGCAGGAAGCCGGCGTCTTCCTCTACCTCCTCGCGATCACAGCCGCCCTGGCTGCGGGACTTATCCACGGGGAGCTGCTGCTGCGGCTGTATCTGACCGCCGTCGCCGGCCTCCTCCTCAACAGCCTGCGTACCCTCGCGGCGCACCGGTATCGCTCGACGGGTAATCCGCTGACGAGGACCCAACAATTGCTCGATTCGGTGAACTATCCGGGGCGTTCCTGGCTGATACCGCTGTGGGCGCCGGTGGGGCTCCGGTTTCACGCAGCGCATCATCTCTATCCGGGAATCCCGTATCACAATTTGTCGGAGGCGCATAATCGCATGACGGGGATGTTGCCGCCGGGGTCGCCGTATCATCGAGCCACCGGGTACGGTCTGGTCGCCAGCCTTGCCGACCTCTGGCGGCGCGCCCGCTAGAGATTGCCGGCTCCGGCGGAGAGACGGGGAGCAAGTGTCTGCAGAGCTGCACACGTCGGTCGTCACCGCGCCTCACTCAGCGAACGATGACGAGTCCTCAGAAAATCGTATCCTGGGTCACGACAAATATCAGCCGAACAATCCTATAATCCTGTTGTCGGTTTGCCCCCGAAGCGGGTCCAATTACCTGGAAGCCCTGCTCTCACTCCATCCGCATTGCAGGAGGTCTAGACTTCCGGAAGATTTCTTCCTTGCCAACAGTGAGACGCTGCTAAATTTTTGCCGATCGGTCGCCGAAAGCTGGGACGATTGGTGGCGCCCGCGCCTGGGCGGGCCAAATTGCTTAGCGGCGCATATCGGCACGGCGTTATTACGCTTTGCCGACCCTGACCCGGAAGAAGAAGCGCCGGTCAACGATTGCCGGCTGATGCTCCGCTCTCCCACGATTGAAGGAATCGCGGCCGCTACCACCGTGTTTCCGAATGCCCAGCTAGTGGTCCTGGTACGGGACGGACCGGCGACGGTCGAATCGGGGCGCAGGAGCTTCGGCTGGCCGTATGAAGAGGCCATGCTCGCCTGGCGCCGTTCCGTTCGCCGTATCTTGGTTTTTCTAGCGGGTGTCAACGGGCGCCGCTGCCGGCTAATCCGGTTCGAAGATCTCGTAGCCGATCCGGCCCGTGAGATTGCGCGGGTTATCGATTTTCTCGGACTGGACCCGGTGCTCTACCCCTTCGACAGGGTTGATGCGATGCCGGTGTTCGGCTCATCGAGCTTCGGACGGGCTCCCGGAGAGGAGGTCCATTGGGGCCCGGTACCTAGGGATGGATCATTCGATCCCTTGACGAGAGCGCGGTCATGGCCGTCCCGACGGCTCACGCGGTTCGCTTGGCTCGCGGGCGCGGAGCAGCGCAGGCTCGGCTACCCCGTTCACTCGGTGTCGCCGATGGGCCGCGTCGCGAACGTTGCGCTCGACGGCATGTACGGGGTTTCTCGCATGACGATCCAAATCGCTTTGCTCCCCCTCAGGGAGCCGCGGGTGTTCAGTGACCGGCGGCGGCGGTATCTTTCCTGGCGCAAGATGAGCAGACCGGGCGACGCGGTGCAATGTGCCCTACGAAATTGGACGCGATCGCGCGGAGCATGATCAGGTGTCGGAACCTTGTGATTTACGAGGTCGGTTGTACCCAATTGCCATCGATATTGACGGCACCTCTGGCGGCGAAAATATTCAAGCGTAGGGACCAATATCGACGGTAACGCGGCGAAGGATGGGATCGACCAACCCGGCCGGGAGCGCTCGCATCAGCTGCATGCCCAGATAGAGCGGATAGGGAAAGGCGATCTGGCGGCGTCCCTTAGCCAAGCCGCGGCGAATGATCCCAGCGGCACGTTCGGGCGACAATATTAGCGGCTTGGGTCCGCTAACCGTATCGGACAGACGCGTTTCGACGAAGCCCGGCAAGACAACCGATACGCCAATCCCCTCTGGCGCCAGCCAGCACCTCAGCGCCTCACCGTAGATCCTAACTGCCGCCTTGCTCGCGCAATAGCCGGGCGAGTACGGTAGTCCCCGCAGGGCCGCCAGCGAGGCGATCAGCGCAATTTGGCCCCGCCGGCGCCGGCGCATCGCCGGAAGCACCGGATGGATCGTGTTCGAGACGCCGCCGAAATTGACTTCCATGACGCGGTGCAACTCACCGAGCGTTTCGCCGGCGCCATCCCGCGACAACCCGCCTTGAACCCCGGCATTCGCGATCACCAGCTCGAACGGCGAGGCGCGGTCGACTTTCTGGATCCAGGCGGCGACGGCCGGCGCCTCGGTAACGTCGAGGCACGTCTCGATCACCTCGGCGCCGCGCTCGCGGCAAAGATCGGCCACCGCGGCGAGCCGGGCGGCGTCTCGGCCACAGATCGCGAGACGCGTTCGAGGTGCGGCGTAGGCCCGAGCCAAGGCGGCGCCGATACCGCTGCTCGCACCGGTGATGAGAATGGAGCAAGGATCCCTCACCCGGGTATATGTACCGCCTGCGATCGCGGGAACATAGATACTGTTCATGTCCGATATCGTGGGCTCGGCAAGCGAAGGTTATGGCCCATATCTTCGACCACGAGACCACGCTGTGCTAAATTCATTCCTCCGATCCGTGCCGGAGCGCCTTTCCTCGACCCACGCTATTCCTCCGGGCGGGGTACACTTTCGTCGCCTCAGCCGATAGATAGACGCGCGTCGCGGCGCATCGATGCTTGAGCTGGACCTCGAAAATGAGACAGTTGGCTAAGCAAGGCGAAGGTGGTGCTGGCAGCGGTCAGGGGGGACCGGACGATCGCCGAGCTTGCGAGCGAGTTCGCGGTTCACCCGAACCAGATCCACAACTGGAAGAAGCAGCTGCTGGACGGTGCGGCGAACGTGTTCGAGGGCGGCGGCGCGGCAGAGGGAACGGCTAGCGAAGCGCAGGTTGATCTTCTGTATCGCCAGATTGGCCAGCTGAAGGTCGAAAACGATTTTTGGCACGAAAGCTCGCCAAATGAGCCGGGCGGAACGGCGTGCGCTGATCGAGCGCGAGGATCCGGCGCTGCCGGTGATGCAGCAGTGCCGGTTGTTAGCGGTCTCGCGCTCTTCGGTCTACCGCCGCCCGGCCGAGGTCAGCGAGGAGGAACGCGCCATCATGGCGCTGATCGACCGGCATTATCTGGCCAGGCCGTATTACGGCTCGCGCCGGACGGCGGCAAGGCTGGCGACCCAAGATCACCTGGTCAACCGCTAGCGGGTGATGCGGGTGATGCGGGTGATGCGGTTGATGGGGCTGGTGGCCGTCTATCAGCGGCGAACACGAGCCAGCCGGCGCCCGAGTACAAGGTCTAGGCGGGTTGTCAATAGCGCGGATCAACCAGGTCTGGCGCGCCGACATCACCTACATCCCGATGGTCAGGGGCTTTCTTTACCTGGTGGTCACCATGGATCGGGTGAGCCGCGCCGTGCTGGGTGGCGGCTGTCGAACACGCTCAGCGCCGACTTTTGCGTCGAGGCTCTGGAGGAGGCGCTGGCACAGTACGGCAAGCCCGAAATCTTCAACCCGGACCAGGGCTGCCAGTTCACCAGCACGCAGTTCACCGGCGTCCTCGAACAAGGCGGCATCACGATCAACATGGGTGGCAAGGGCCGCTGCATGGACAATATCTTTGTCGAGCGGCTGTGGCGCAGCCTAAAATACCAGGAGGTCTACTTGCACGCCTATGCCAGCGTCGCCGAGGCGAAGGCCTGGATCGGTGCCTGGCTGCGTTTTTACAACGAAGAACGGCAGCATCAGAGCCACGCCTACCGCACGCCGCGGCAGGTCTACGAGGAAGGCCTGTGGATATGTGGACGATCGGCTTTGCCGACCGGCTCCGCTTGCCCGCTTCCCGAGCAAACACGGAAAGCGGGGAAATGCTCGCCTTCGCCCACATCCCCACAGGCGCCACCGCCAGCAAAGGACTTGATATTGATGAGATAAAGGGTGGAAGTATCGCACCAGCCATCGCGCCACCGCGATCGGAGCCGACACCGAAATCGGCAGAGCTACACCTTCAGACCCGGCTCCAGCTGTCTCACAATAGGGGTCCACCTCAGCTCAAGCGCACCAAACCGACCTTAACTGAGATCACTCAACACATCACTATCGAACGGACCGTAGATGTAGCGCCCTAAGTGGTAGCCCAGTGACACACGGCGCACGGTCTGGAGAAAGTGGAGTCACCTCGTCAGCGTCGTTCGGCCAAATCCGGCCGGAGCCTTGCGGACCAGATGGGCGATTAAGACAGTTCGTTGAAGCAATTTATGGTACTTCAACCACGTTCGGCTTTTTTGGCTGGCGAGTGGATCAAAATTTTATCTGCACGCATTGCCGAGTTTGCAGGCGGCCTTGTCCGCGAAGATCGTTGACCCAGAAGACTTTAAAGCGCATCATCCAGCTCCCGATAGGCGAGCAACCCGCCATCCGAGGTGATTGCGGAGCCGCGAAACTGGAGCATCAGACGGCGGTCGAAATCGAGCCTCAGCGCACCTCTATCCGCTTCACCCGCC
>Ga0209656_10000175_pt1 | contig 42347 bp, 33 predicted proteins | sample BogFormECP12_OM2_FD_188239 | JGI IMG/M metagenome (GOLD analysis project Ga0209656, IMG submission 188239) | Bog forest soil microbial communities from Calvert Island, British Columbia, Canada - ECP12_OM2 (SPAdes) (version 2) | ecosystem: Environmental > Aquatic > Freshwater > Wetlands > Bog ...
TTCCATACCCCACCCTTCGTCAACTTTCTTGCAGCTGGACTTTCGCGGTGCCAGCCATCTCGGATTACTCGAAATCCTGTTCGCATTCTTGTTTGTAGATCTCTTCGATAATGTCGGCACCCTCGTGGGAGTGTGTGAACAAGGTGGCTTCGTCAAGGACGGCAAGATTCCGCGCGTGGGACGCGTCCTGGTGGCGGACGCGGTGGGAACGATTTTCGGTTCCTTGACGGGGACTTCTACGGTGACGAGTTACATCGAAAGCGCTGCAGGCGTTGCCGCCGGGGCGCGCACTGGCCTCAGCAACGTCGCCGTCGCCGCTCTTTTTTTGCTGGCGACATTTTGCTCACCACTGGCTACTGCGATTCCTGCCTACGCCACCGCTCCCGCTCTGATTTTAGTTGGCGTTCTGATGACACAATCCATCGCGCAGATCGCATGGCAGGACTTCAGTGAAGCCGTTCCGGCATTCATCACCATGCTGGCTACACCGCTCACCTTCAGCATCGCCACCGGCCTCAGCCTCGGCTTGATTTCCTATACCGTCGTCAAGATTGCGGCGGGAAAACTCCGCGAAATCAACGCGCTGGTTTGGATCCTCACCATTCTCTTTGTCCTGCGCTATGTGTATCTGGCCGCAGCCTAGCAATTCTCGCTCATTTCTGCTTCCCCAAATAACGGATGCGGCCAGTGAACGCGCGTCCGTTCCCGTCGATGTAAGTCGGGGACGGATGCGCCGAATCAATGACGCCGTTCGACAGTATGTCGTTGGCATGGTTCGTGATGTTGTCGAAGCCGCCGCGTAGAGCCCAATAGCGTCCGAACAGATGAAAACGTTTTTCGAATTGCAGATTCACAGTGTAGTAGGTGGGCAGACGAAACTTTCCCGGAGGATCGCCCGGAACAATTTCTCCCTGATCGGTGGTCGCGAGGAAAGGCAGCCCAGTGCGGGCTTCCGCGGAATAAACCATGTCCACCTTGTGTAGAATCGGAAGTTTGAAAAACGGCACAACGCCCCATCCGACGAAGCGATTGGGAGTGTCCCATGGATAAGGACCGGGTAACTGCTGGCTCAACAGCGGGATATCCAAACTGAAATCGAACACCTGGTTGGTATGCGAGCGCGAGCGCGTGTAAGCGCCGAAGATTTCGTAGTGCTGGTGAAAACGATGGCGCAGACTGATCTGAAAGGCGTCGTAACGGTCGTCGCGGCCGTTCTCGAGCAAAAAGTTGCCGTTCACGACGCCATTGAGAGTGTTGTAGGCGAAGCCATGCACGCCGCGCTTCTCGAGGAATTCAAGTTTCAAGAAGACTGCAGCTGGAAGTTTTTTCTCCAGCCCCAGGCTCCAATTCAAGTACCGCGGCGCGTCGAGCGTGTTTCGGTTCACGGTGAACGTGGTCGGCACGGGCACGGGCTCACTCGTTGGATTTCCATTGGCATCCGTCGGCTGGTCGCTCGCATTGAAAAAGTAATCGACTCTCTGCCCTTCGAAGGGCTGGTGAAGCAAACCCAGGTTCGTCGTGTCGTAAATAATTCCAATTCCTGCAGACAGCTTAGTGTTGCCTTCGTCGTCGAGGATGTACGTTCCGGCCAAGCGAGGCGAGAGCAGCGGAGTGCGGACGGTTTGGTCCCAGTCCAGACGCAGGCCGGGCTCAACGAGCAAACGATTCGTAATCAGCCAGCGGTCCTCGGCGTAGGCGCTGGCTTCAAAGTTAGAAATTGTCGAGTAGTTGCCGCCGGAAAAGATGGAATAACGCGCACACGTGTAAGGCGGGACAGGAACGCCATTTGCACCGGTTGCACAGGACTGTGGAAGTTGGTGGGGCGGCGGCTCGTTGGGTTGCAAGAACGAAATCGGTTGCCGCAGGAATTGTGCATCGTAATTCAAACGGTCCAAGTCCGTGCCGAGTTTAATGTCGTGCCGTCCATGCCACTGTTGTGGCGGAATGTAGAGATTCGCCAGTCCCTGCACTCTGCGGGCCGAAGTGTCCTGGCGTTCGAAATAATTGCCCGCCGCCAACCCGGTTGTCAGGATGTACGGACCGTTCCCCTGCGGCGTGAGCGCTACGTTGTACTGGTCCACTCCGAAGCCGGTTTCGAGGAGGGCGCCGCCGCGGAAATAATATTGGTCTTTGAGAGAACCGACAAAAGCAGTCTCCGTGTCGGTTGGAGTGGTCGGCTGCGGCTGGAGCACGGACAGTCCGTCGTATTCGTCGTGATAGTAGTTCGATAAGAAGCTGAGGGTCACAATGTGGCGCGTGGTGAGGTTCGATTGCAGCTTTGCCAGATTGTCCACTTGCCAGGTGTGGTTGCGATCCGAACCGGAAGGCAATTGCTGAATGATGTCGTTGTCGTACTCTCCGTTCAGCGCGTCAATGAACCACACCTTCCCCTTGTGAATTGGGCCGGACATGGTGTAAATGGGCGTCCACTGGCTGATCGAAATCCCTTTGATGGTCTGAATCGCGGGGGTGAAGTCGGTGGAAGTGAAGTGAAAGTGATCGTCGCCCATGCGCGTGTTCAAAGCGAGCACGCCGCCGGAACCCTTGCCAAACTCTGCCGGCTCGCGGCTTGGCATCACCTCGATCGAGCGGAATGACTCTACGCTCGTCCGCACGATCAATTGTCCATTGGTGGGCTGGGTAACGTTGAAGCCATCGAGCAAAAGCAGCGTTTGGTAGGTCTCGGCGCCGGCCACGTGCAGCTGCCCAAAAGAGTCGGGGGTAACTCCTGGAATGAAAGTCAGCGCATTTCGATAGTCGTGCGAACCAGGGTAGGGAATATCGACAATCTGGGCTCCAGTGAGCTCCTCTTTCGTGGAAACTTGCGCCGGGTCGATGGCCGGTGCGGACTCCGCGACATTCACCACTTCGCGCGCCTCTTGTTGATGCGAGAGGGTTACATCGACATTGGCAATCGCGCCGACCTGTACATCACTTTGTGAGATCGCGTAGAAGCCTATCTTCTCCACACGGAGTTCGTATGCCTCGGTGGAAAGGTTGGTGAATTCGCAGCGCCCTGCGAAATCGGTTTCGCAGCGTAGCGGAAGAGCAGGCGGCGGTGGCTGCAACTCGACGCGCGCCAACCCCACGGCCACTCCGTTTTCATCGGTGACTGTGACCATTAGTCTTTGCGCTGACTCAGCGTGTTCTGAAGTGTGGCCAGAAGCGGAACGCTGTGTGGAGGCCGCTTGTGAAGCGGAGGGAGGCGTCTGGGCCCCAGTCGAGATCACGCTGCAAATCGCCAGCGCCAACAGAAATACCAATCTCACGGATCCGCTCCGCCCGTGCATGGTTCGAGTATGGGGTCTTCAGGGGTTAGAGTCCACTGAAACAGCCCGGAGTTGTGAGCCGTTACGCCTTTATCTTTTTCTGCAAAAGCGTGAGCAGCGGACGATCCAGCTTGTGTCCTTGCCAGTCTTCGAATTTAGTTCCGGCGCGTTCCGTGTCGAGCACACCAAACGGACCGCGGAAATTCCACAGCGCCCAGCCGGAGTTCAATTCCCCCAGAACATCGAGAGTGTCGTTGAACCACGCCAGCACAACTTCCGGCGGAGTATGTTTGTAACAGCCCATCTCGCCGAAGTGGATCGGGACTCCGTCCGCCGAAAGCTTCCCCCAAGGATTGAAATTCGTTTTCAGAGTTGCCCGGTCGCAAACGACTTTCCCCTGGTCGTCCTTCAGCGGCCAGGTAGGCATGGGCTCTGATCCGGTGAGGATGCCGCGCGCCCACTCGCAATTGTGGTGCGTGAGTTGAATGGGATTGTAGGTATGACAACTCTGCATCATGCCCGTACCGAAGAGATCCGGAATCGGCTCACCTGCTCCCGGATAGCCATCGGTGACGACCAAACGTTGCGGGTCTTGCGCACGAATCGCATCCGCGGAAGCCTTGGCCAAACGCGTGTAGTCCTTGGCGTGACGCTGCAGAAACGCAGCATTGAAGAGATCGGTCGTTTTCACTGTACCGTGCTTCGTCATCTCGGCCAGCTCGGCCTCAGTGGGCAGCGCGATCGGTTCGTTGACCAGGTTGAAGCTGAGCTTCTGGCTCGAGATGCCTTTATAGCGATCGGCTAAGAAAGTCCACTGGTGAACGAACGCATCGAACGTGTGCGCGTCGTCGAATACGTTGGTCTTCTCCTTCGTGACCGCGATGCCGGTGAGCTTTTCATCCATCGTGTCGAGAATGCACAGCCCCGGCGCCCGGTGAAGACAAACGTTCACGTGGATTCCGTATTTCTCACCCAACCGGATAGCCCGGTCGATCGGCTCGATCCGCTTCTCATTGATTGTGAACAGATCGGGACCGGTCCAGAAGCGATAGTCCATGGGCAGGCGCACCCAGTTGAAACCCCAGTCGCGAATCCAGCGAAAATCATCCTCCAGAAACATGCCATCGTTCTTGTAGGGAAAATATTTCATCCAGTCCGGGTCAGTGGAGAAATACTCGAGCAGATTAAAACCATACCAACGCGGGTTTTTCGCAGAGGATGGTGGTCTTGAGGAATCAGACTTCGTTCCGGAAACACTCTGATCTGAGAATGCAGCGGCGGTCAGTCCGGATGGCACGATTGCAGCGGCCGCCACGGTGACTCCCGCCTTCAGCAGGGAGCGCCGCGTGAATCGTGGGTGGGTGGGACTCGACGTTTTTCCGGTCGCTCGACCTTCATTTGTCTTTTCCATTGTTCCTCCTGATTTCAAACGGCCTGTCAGCGGCGTGTGAGAACGATAAGTTCCACGGTGTCCGGCACGAGAGAATTAGACAAACGCACTGCGCCGTCTTTCCCGGATCCTTCTTCCACCAGGTCGAGATTCTGCGTCTTGCTGATGCGGTAACGCTTTATGCTGAATGGCGCGGCGCCCCACGGTAAATTCTTAATCGCGAGGTTGTAGCCGGCGTTATCGCGGTAAACAATGTCAGTGCGCAGCGGCAGGAATTTTACTTTCGACATATCCGGCATGGGTGGCGACGCTTTCTGCAATTCCGGCGGCATCGGCATCAGGTCTGGCTTGTAGTTTGCGGGAATCGCGTAGTTGCTGAGCAGAATCTGAACCGTCTTGCCATCTGCAGATCGGCCAGCAAGTGCGGCGAAGCCAAAAGTGTCGGTCCCCTCAACCGCCAGCCGTCGCGGCGTGTCGAGCATTTTGCCCATCGCCTTGAATGTGTACGCAGTCTTGAAATACTTTCCGTTGAGGTCGAAGAGCCCCATCCAGGCCGCATCACCGCGATAGAAGTGGGCATGATCAATCGAGGTATCCTGGAAATAGCTGAGCACTGCGCCAATATACGCAGCGTTGTGTGCGCCTTGAAGCTCAGCCTTCTCTGGCTCGGTAAAATCAGCGCTAAGATTCCATTCCGAGAGAATGCTTTCTGCGTGAGGAAATCCATGCGTGTCCAGAATGCCGCGGATTTCCTTGGCAAGGCGCACTGCATCATAAGGATCGGCGGAGCCGTTGGCATAGGTGTGCCAGGAATAAAAATCCAGCGGCACATGATGCGACGCGCAGTAGTCGATGAATCCTTCGCGGTAGCCTCCATCGTCAGACGGGAAAGCTTTGCCGTCGCCGCCAACTTTGAGGGCGGGATCGACAGACTTCAAGGCACGAGCAGTTTTTTCATACAGCGAGTAAAACTGTTCTGGAGTGCCGAGCCAGAATAGTCCGTCCGGTTCATTCCAGAACTCCCAATAACGAATGCCGTCGTGGAAGCCGTTCGCCCAGCCCTGGTTGTAGTGCATGGCAATGTGTTTCACGACATTGGCAAACTTGTCGAAATCGTCCGGTGGGTTGACGTTCGCACCCCAACTGCGTCCGATGCGGTAGTAAACCTCCGCTCCGCTAGCTCGAATCGCGGCAATCACCTTGTCGCTGGGAGCAAAATTGTAGCTTTCGGGTTTCTCCGGATCTGCGCTCTCATTCGGAAAGATGATGCTGGCATTCCCCGCCTTCACAACCCCGGCGCGCTGCGCTTCGTCGGGAATGAGCCAAGCAAGTTCTCCATTGCCAAGAATGAATTTGGAATCGATCTCTGTGGGACCCATGGCATCGTGGGTTCGAACCTGATTCACGCGAAGATCTTTGTACTGTTGGGTGAGGTCGGGAAGGCCCGCCATCACAGGGCTCGGCAGGCCGTTCAACCCTTGAAACGATCGGATTTCTCCGATCACTTTGCCCGCGTCTACATTTAAGGATCGAAATCCCCCGTGGGTTGTGTCTTGGGCGAATACGGCGACAACGAGCATCAAGAGGCAGAATGAATAACGCACAACGTTTTTCATGGGCAACGCTCCAATACTTGGCGGCGAATCCTATCTCGCCACGACAACCTTTTCGTCAGTCCAGAACTTTGTGATCTCTTCCAGCGAGCGGCCTTTGGTTTCCGGGATCAGCCAGCCGACCAGAATGATCGTCAGCAATGCTCCCGCGCTGAAACACCAGAAAGTTCCATCTGATCCGAGATGCTTTTGCATGAGCGGAAATAATTGGTTTCCCAAATATCCCACCAGCCAGAGCGCAGTGGTGGCGATGGACATGCCGCGGCCGCGAACCTTGGTCGGATAGATTTCCGAGATGATGACCCAGCAGGCGACGCCATTGCCAAACGCATGCCCAGCAACGAAACTCATCACAAAAATCAACACGGCCAGCCCGCTGCCGTGAATGTGATAGAACCAGCCGACCATCGCGAAAGAAACGAACTGCAGAGTAGTACCAGCAAGAATCAGGGTCTTGCGTCCCGCGCGATCCACCAACCAGAGGGCGAACAGCGTGAACAAAAGATTGATGAGGCTCACGAGCACCGACTGGAAGAATGCGTCACTGGTCGCGGTTCCCGCGGAGCGAAAAATCTCCGGCAAGAAAGAAAACAACGGCGTGATCCCGCTGATCTGTTGCAGCCCTGCCAACATGATGCCAAGCAACAGCGGGCGCCGGAAGGTGGTGAAGAGTTCCGAGATGTGACCTTCTTCGCTCGCAAGCGAATTCTCAATTTCGGAAGCTTCACTCTTCGCGGCCTCGGGGCCATTGATCTTGGCAAGCACAGCGATGGCCTGATCGCGTCGACCCATTTTCATTAGCCAGCGCGGACTTTCGACCGCCGGCAGAATCATCAATCCAAAGAGAACCGCCGGCACCACTCCGGCGAGAAACATCCAGCGCCAGCCGGTGAATACATTCCACGCTTCATCGCCCATACGCTGGATGAGCATGTTGACGAAGACTGCGGCAAGAATTCCAACTACGATTCCCAGTTGATAGAGAGTCACGCAGCGGCCGCGAACCCGCGTAGGAGCAATCTCTGCGATGTAATTCGGAGAAATTACCGAAGCCGCACCGATGCCAATTCCCCCGGTCAACCGCCAGAAAACAAACTGATGAAGGTTCGAAGCAAAGATCATTCCAACCGACGAGAGCGCGAAACACAGGGCGCACAGGGCAAGACCTTTTTTCTTACCGAGGTAATCGGCGACGGTTCCCGCCGCAGCGCACCCGGCAATGCATCCCACCAGCGCGCATCCTGCGGCCCAGCCGATTCCCGCGGCATCCAAGCGGAACAACCGGCTCAAATATCCGATCGCGCCGCTGATAACAATATTGTCGTAACCAAAGAGCAAACCTCCCAGCGTGGAAACAGTGGCTGCGATGGTGAGTGGACCGCGCGAGTATGCCTCACCAGGGTGAGTTTTCAGGCTAATCGCCTCCATGCGCTGTCGCCAGATCCGACCTGCATTGCTGCGAAGATTCGATCGTCGCCTTCGCCGCGAGCATAAATCCGAGCGTGTGGGCCATACCCGCATGCCAGGGCGCGGAGCACGTCATCTGGGGGGTGTGGTCCGGAATGAGGACGCCATCGAATCCATTGCGGTGAAGAATCGCAAGAATGCGGATCATGTCGACCTCGCCTTCATCGATAAACGTTTCGCGATAGTGCGGCACTTTCCCAACCACGTTGCGGAGATGAATGTAAGCAATCCTGCCTTGTTTGCTGTATTGATCGACAGCTTCGTAGATGTTGCCTTCCGTCATTTCGGCGAGAGTGCCCACGCACAGCTCGAGAGCATTGCTGCGGCTGGGAGCGAGGTCGATCAACCTCTGATACATGTGAGGCTGGTAAACCAGGCGCGGCTGCTGCCGCATCGTCGGCATGGGAGGATCGTCGGGATGAGCGGCGAGTCTAACTCCTGCTTCCTCGGCCACAGGAATCACGTCTTCCAGAAACCTCTGCAGGCGGCGCCAGAGTTCTTCATGTGAGATCGACCGCAGGGTGCCAGGTGGTGCGTTGCGGTCATAGATCATGTTCCAGATCGTTCCATTCGGAATGGGCACGTCTTCGGCAGGACCATCCATTCCCAGAGTGATGGCGTGGCCGCGGCCGAGCGGAGCGGTCACACGCCCGCATACGCCGGCCAAACTAAAGTTGTAGCCGAGCACGGGAATGCCGGCTTCGCCCATGCGGCGAATGATGGTCTTCACTTTCTCGATCTGTCGCGGCCGTTGCGGGCCATCGAGCAAAATATCGTACCAGTGCGCGGGATCGAGATTCTCGATCGCGGCTAAAACCAAGCCTGCATCTTCGATCTCCCCGCGAAGAGTCTTCAGTTCCTTTACTGTCCAAAGCTGATTTGGATCTCCAGCGACTCCCCAAGCTTCGTACTTCGAGCCGGTGGGTTGATTGTTGCGCGGATTGGATGGACCCTGATTGAAGTAATCGACCAGATGCACCACCACGTGCATGCAGCCCGCCTGACGTGCAAAGTCGTAATAGTCCCGCGTCAGCATGTGACGGTAGAGGCCCAGACCAATCTTCATAAGCGATTTCCAATGCCCGCGCCATAATCAGGACTGAGAACTTGTCCGTTGATTTCCGCAGCCAGCGGCGAGCACAGAAAAACAAAGGCATCCGCAATCGACTGCGGACTGTTTCGTCTGCCCAGGGAGACGCGTAGCACGAATTCCCGGTACGCAGGATCCTCATCGAAGACTTTCAACGAACTTCCCGCCGCAACGTTTCCCGGAGAAACTACATTCACGCGAATGCCGGTCAATGCGTATTCGAGAGCCAGGCTGCGGGCAAAGTTTTCCAGCGCGGCTTTGGCCGAAGAGTACGCCGGGATTAACGTATGCGGCATGCGCGCCACATAAGAAGATGTGAAAATCAGGTGGCCGGCAATCTTGCGCTGCATCCAGTACGCGAGCACGGCGCGCGACAAGTAAGTCTGGGCAAAATAATTGAAGCGGAAGATGTGTTCATAGTCAGCTTCTGACGTGGAAGCGAAGGGATGCAGCCCGCAGCCGCCGGCATGGCCAATCACCGTATCCATCCCCGGAAACTTCTGGAAGGCTGCGTTCACTACTCGATCCACTTGGCTTGAGTCGGTGATGTCAGCAGGAAAATAAAGATGAGAAGAAGACGAGATCTGCCATTCCTCGAATTTTTCTCTGGCTTGCTTCTCCGTTTTAATATCCGTGAGCACAAGCTGCGCGCCGCTCTCCGCGAGCCTTCGCACCATGTGTTCCGCTATCGCGCCTAAAGCCCCGGTAATCAGAATCGTCTTGCCCGAGAGATCGATGCTGATCATGATCTTCTTATCCCCTGTCGCTTGGCCGCTTCCGGTCTGGAAAGCACTTCGTGACCCGATTCCGTGACCAGCACGTTATCTTCGATCCGCGCACCCCCGCCCCGTTCTGGAACGTACGCTCCTGGCTCGAGCGTAATCACCATTCCGGGCTCGAGTTTCGCGCTTACTCCAGGAGCGATCAAGAATCCCGGATCATGGTAGCGGAAGCCAACATGATGGCCGGTGTGGTGAGTGAAGAAGGCCGAGAGTCCCTGCGCTGCAATCTTGTCCCTCGCCAATGCATCGATGAATGCAGCAGACACGCCGCCGCGTACGCCATCGATTGCGGCTTGTTGCGCATCTGTTACGAGGGACAGAATTTCTGCGACCTCAGGCTTCGCCGAGCCCACGGCAGCCGTGCGCGTGAGATCGCTCCAATAACCATTGACGCAAGTCGCCAACTCGATCAAAACCAAGTCGCCATTCTCCAGGCGCCGTCCAGTCGAGCGATTGAAGCGTCCTGCGAGAGCGCTATTAGGACCGGATTGCACCATGGCCCATCCGCGGGAATGAAATATTCCATCCCTCCCAATCTGCCGGTAAATTGCCGATTCCACCGCCGCCGCAACATCGGCCTCCGGAACTCCCGGTTGCAGATTCGCGAAAAACGCATCCAACCCGACGTTCGCAACCTGATTTGCCAGCCGGATTCCTTCGATCTCTTGTGCAGTCTTTCTTAGATAAAGATCTGCAAGAGCAGTCTGACGTTGTCCGTCTGGCTTCGCGGTGAGACCCGATAATTGCTCCGCAAAACCTTCCGGGATGGGAATTTGCTCGGCAGCTTGAATCGGTAACGAAGTTCTGGATGCACTGGGATTCATTCCAACGTCTTCGGGCTTGGCTCCGGCCTTGTCCAACACAGATCCCATCATCGACACGAGCACCGCATATGGATCGGAGCATTTGAGATCGCCCCAGGGATAATCCTGAACTCGCAGTTCAGCGGGAATGTGATCCCGCGGTTCAATCTGTGGCACGAAGAGCAGAGGCTCCGCGTCGGCAAAATAGATCAGGAACGACGCTCCCCAGAAGGGAAAATATCCGCAAAGCATGAGCAGTTCATCGGGTCGCCATGCAATCCAGGCCTGCAAACTATTCTGTTGGAGAAAGCTGCGCACTTGTTGCGCGCGAGGCGAACGGCTCCCGGTCAGAATCGGTGCATCCATATTCACTTCACATGATTCCGTACTTCTCAAACGCTTCCACTGCGCTGGTTCCCTCTTCGATGGCCTTCCGCACTAGCTTTTCACCCCGAGCTTTTTCGAATGCCCGCGTAAACACTTCCGTTTCCGCTTCGATCGGAACCAGGAGAACTCCATCGATATCGCCAAACAAAATGTCGCCGGGACGAACGCGCACGGCACCGATCTCAACCGGAATGCGAAAGTCGACCACTTTGTAACGCGGAGCGGAGTCTTGTCCGTACGAACCGAAACAAAACGTCGGGAAACTCATGTTCAGAATCGCTTTGGTATCTCTTACGTAGCCGTTCAACACCGCACCCCGACTGCCAAGTTTGCGGGCGCGAGTGCTCATCAGCTCTCCCCACTGCGCATTTCGAGGCGAGGAGCCGGTATTCACATAAATCTCGCCAGCGTGGAGATCGTCGAGCGCCTCCAGCATCAGGCCAAACGGCTTGTCCATCAGCTTGTTCGCGGTACCGGGGATCTTTTCGACGAACACATCGACGGCGAGCACCGGCATGGCACGTCCAATCACCACCATGTCCTGCCGAAGAGGCTGAATCTGTGGCGGGAGGAATTGGTGCTGGAGATCCAGCTTATCCATCACATCGCCCACGACACAGGTGAATAGTTCGCGCTGCACGAGAGCAAAGAGTTCGTTGTCGGACTTCCACAATGCCGTGCTCATCGCGCGCGCGCCTCTTTGATTTTCTCCACGAACTGCCGGGCAATGTGGGTAACGGAAGCGAACTCGCCGCTCTTCGCGCCGGCGGTTAGATTCCCCCCCACTCCGATGGCGACCGCCCCGGCATTGATCCACTGGGCGACATTCTCCAAGTTGACGCCGCCGGTGGGCATGAGCTGCGCCTGAGGCAGCGGTCCTTTCACCGCTTTAACGAAAGCGGGTCCGAGGATTTCGCCGGGAAATACTTTCACGATATCGGCGCCACACTCCATGGCTGCGATCACTTCGCCAATGGTTGCAGCGCCGGGCATGTAGGGCGTCTGATACCGATTGCATAGCCGTGCGGTCTCAGGGTTGAGCGCGGGACTGACCACAAATTGTGCTCCCGCGAGAATCGCGATGCGCGCGGTTTCCGGATCGAGAACCGTGCCCGCTCCCAGCAAAATCTCATGAGAACATTTCTTGGCAAGATGCTCGATGACTCCGGCCGCTCCCGGAACGGTGAAGGTGATTTCCAGCGCAGTAATGCCCCCCAGAGCGCAGGCATCTGCGATGTGAGCGGCTTGCTCGGGATTCTCCGCGCGGATCACAGCGACGAGTCCAGAGGCCACAATCTTATGTAGAACTTCTACCTTGGACATTGACATAGACACAAAGCTCTGCGGTGCAAATGCACCCGACTACTCAAAAAACGGTTCGCCCTTGCGCGCATACTTGCGGGCGACAACTTCGTTCAACGTAGCTCCGAGTCCGGGTTTCTCCGGCACAGAGATGAAGCCATTCTCAATGATAGGCTTCGGCAGTCCGTCAATCAGATCATTCCAGAAGGGCACGTCGGAAGCATGAAACTCGAGCGCAAGAAAATTTGGGATCGCCGCACAGAAATGGGCCGAAGCCAGTGTGCCCACCGGGCTGCTGATATTGTGCGGCGCGATCAGCATGGTGTGCACATCGGCAAACCGCGCGATGGTCTGCGCGACCGCCAAGCCTCCAACTTTCTGCAGATCGGGAGTCACGACGCTTAGCGCGTGCTGCGCGATAATTTCCTGAAAACCTTCAAAGAGAAAAAGATTCTCTCCGGTTGCGATCGGCACTCGCACCTTGGAGTTCACCTCCTTCAGCGCGGCGGTGTTGCTGGGCGGGACAGGATCCTCCAGCCACAACAACCGAAACGGTTCGAGTTCATCCGCCACCTTAATCACGTCGCTGGCGCTATAGCGCCAATGGCAATCGACAGCGATGTCGGTGTCCTTCCCCACCGCGTCGTAAACCGCGCCGATCAAGCTCACCATATGATCGATGGCGCGATTGCTCAGCGCTCGATTGTGAGGATCCACGCCTTCGGTGCCGGGCACATCGAGATCAAACTTCAGAGCCGTAAATCCCTCGCCTCTTTTCTTGAGAGCCTGGCGGCGATAGTCCTCCGGCGAAGAAGGAGCCTCTTCGCCAGCCTCGCCAAAGTAATCTCGCGCAATGTGGGACGAGGATTTTGGCTCCCACGAAGCTGGACGCGAACGCAGCACCTCGTCCAGACTCTCGAGCGCCTCGCCTCCGTGGCAGTCGGCATAGACACGGACTCGGTCCCGAAACTTGCCGCCCAGCAGGCGATAGATGGGCACGTCGAGCCACTGGCCAAGTACATCCCAAAGTGCAGCTTCAATGCCGCTGATCGCGTTGTAAATAATTCCCGCTACCGAACCCGCTCCCGAAGTTGCGAGCTGTAGCTTACGAAAAAGACAATGAATGTCGCGCGGGTCTTCACCAATCAGCAACGGTTCGAGCGAACGCAGAATCGATGTCAGCCCGGGAGCGAAAAAACATTCCCCGAGACCTCGAATTCCTTCGTCCGTTTCAATGCGGACGAAGGTCCAATCGAAGTTTCCCTCAACTACCGCAGTCTTTAGCCTTAGGATCTTCACTCTCGATCTCTTTCGACCCGCGATTATACGCTGCACAGGTTTTCATTTGCTGGCCCCGGCCTTGAAAATGAAAATGCGGATTTCGGAGATTGACCAGCTCGCATTCGAAACAGCTAGAATGCTGGGCATGAACCAGATCGTCTTGAAAAAGGCCGAGAACTGCAGATGGGATTGCGTCAGTCTCGGCGAAGTAATGCTCCGGCTCGATCCATGCGAGGAGCGAATCCATACGGCCCGAAATTTTCGCGCCTGGGAGGGCGGCGGAGAATACAACGTTGCCCGCGGACTGAGACGATGCTTCGGCATGCGCACCGCCGTCATTACGGCCTTTGCAAAAAATCCCATCGGTCAATTGCTCGAGGATCTGATTCTTCAGGGGGGAGTCGATACTTCTCTCATCCGCTGGGTACCTTACGATGGTATTGGCCGGACTGTGCGCAACGGGTTGAACTTCACCGAGCGTGGATTCGGCGTGCGCGCCGCTGTCGGCTGCTCGGACCGCGGCAATACGGCGATCGCCAACAGCCAGCCCGGCGATTTCGATTGGCAGCAAATTTTCGCCACAAACGGATCTCGCTGGCTGCATACCGGCGGCATCTTCGCTGCGCTGTCAGGCTCGTCGGCGCCGGTCGCAGTGTCCGCCATTCAAGCGGCAAAATCTTCGGGCACCGTCGTTTCCTATGACCTGAATTATCGGGAATCTTTGTGGAAAACGATTGGAGGTAAGAGCAAAGCGCAGGACGTGAATCGTGAATTGGTATCAACCGTGGACGTCCTCTTCGGCAACGAGGAGGATTTTTCTGCGGCCCTCGGGGTTGCGATCGAAGGAGTGAGCGAGGACTTCAGCCACTTGGACGTTTCGAGTTACGAATCCCTTTTGCATCGTGTCGCCGCAATTTATCCAAACCTCAAGCTGATTGCCTCAACGTTACGCACGGCGCACACCGCAACCCAGAATGACTGGGGCGCGATCGCCCTGTATGAAGGGAAAATAATTCATGTCCCGCAGCGGCCGCTGGAAATCATGGACCGGGTGGGCGGTGGAGATTCCTTCGCTTCGGGCTTGATCTACGGCTTCCTCGCGGATAAAGGCGCCGAATGGGCGGTTCAGTGCGGAGTCGCACACGGTGCGCTGGCCATGACCACGCCGGGAGACACAAGCATGGCGACGCTTTCTGAAGTCCAATCCGTGATGCGCGGGGGCTCGGCGCGCATCGCACGCTAAAGGGCCGCGAGGATAACATCAAGCCATGAAAGAGACTTGGCGATGGTTTGGACCGGATGATCCGATTCCTCTTGATCACATCAAGCAAGCGGGAGCCACTGGAATCGTCTCCGCCCTGCACCATTTCTATCGAGGCGAAGCGTGGCCGTTGGACGAAGTGCTAAAGCGTCGAGACGAGATTCTCGCCGCGGGTCTGGTCTGGTCGGTGGTGGAGAGTATTCCGATTCACAATTCGATCAAGCTCCGATCCGGGCGCTACGCACATTTCATCAGCGCGTGGAAGGATACTTTGGCCACGGTCGCGAAGGCTGGCGTGCCCGTCATCTGCTACAACTTCATGCCAGTAGTCGATTGGACCCGGACAGACTTGCGATGGCGCCTGCCAAGTACTGGCTACGCCCTACGTTTTGATGCGGTGGATTTCGCCGCGTACGACTTGTTCATCCTCAAGCGCAAAGGCTCCGAGGCTGACTATTCCGAAGACCGAGCTAGGGCTGCCCGCATTCGTTTAGATTCGATGTCAGAAGCGCGCAGAACAAATCTTGAACAGACGATCATTGCCGGCCTGCCCGGCGCCGAGGCCTCGTACAATCGTGAGACAATCCGCAGCTTGATCGCGGAGTATGAAGGCGTGACCGCCGATGATCTGCGAAATAATCTTGCCGCGTTCCTTCGGGAGGTTCTCCCAGTCGCGCAGGAAGTTGGTGTTCGCATCGCAATCCATCCGGACGATCCGCCGTGGTCGCTGTTTGGCCTTCCGCGCGTGGTCTCAACTGCCGAGCATATCCGCGCGATCTTCGCAGCCTGCGACACGCTGGCCAACGGGCTAACGTTTTGTGTCGGTTCGTTCGGAGCGAGGGCCGATAACGATTTGCTGGCCATGGCGCGCGAATTCGGTGCGCGCATTCATTTTGTGCATCTTCGGCAAGTAACGAGAGAATCGGATGGATCTTTTCACGAAGCTGAGCACCTCGCCGGTAGTTCGGATATGGTCGGCATGATCCGAGTCATGCTGGAAGAAGAAGCGCATCGGCGGCACGCCGGTAGGCCGGATGATGAAATTCCCATGCGCCCCGACCATGGACATCTGCTCGCCGACGACATCGGCAAGAAAGTGAATCCTGGCTACTCGCTGGTAGGACGATTGAAAGGTCTCGCCGAGTTGCGCGGCGTCATGCAGGGTTTGAAGTATGCGATCCCAGAATTGTCTGCTTAAGGTTTTGATTGCGCCAATATTTGTTGATCCAGGAATCTCGCTAGGTGTGAATTGAGGATTCAACTTCTATGACCGACTTTGCCGGACGAGTGGCTGTGACCACAGGTACCACAGGAATTGGTCGTGCGATTGCGCTGCGCTTTGCCGCGAGCGGCGCACAAGTGGTTGCCTGCGGAATTGAACCAGCCGGCAACGAGGACCTGGCTCGCGACGCGGCAACACTTGGCCTAACCTTGCGCGTCGAGAAATGCGATGTGACTGATCTCGAGCAGGTGCGGTCAGTCATTACAAAAACGGTCAGCCAGTTCGGCGGCCTGGACATCATCGTCAACGCCGCCGCCATCCATCCCTTCGGCACCGTTTTGCAAACCGATCTCGCGACCTGGAATCGCTGCATGATGGTCAACGTTGGCAGCATTTATCTCACGGCGCATTTCGGCATCCCGGAGATGAAGAAGCGTGGAGGCGGGTGCATCATCAACCTGGCATCCGTTCAGGGATACGCCTGCCAGCGCGGTGTTGCCGCGTATGCCGCATCCAAGGGCGCGATTCACAGCTTGACGCGCGCTCTTGCGCTTGACCACGCCGCCGACAACATCCGCGTCAATTCCATCAGTCCGGGTTCGATCCGCACACCGATGCTGGCGCGTTCGGCGGCAAACTTCTCTCCGGATGTCCCCACCGAAGAAGCGTTTGCGCGCTTTGGCGCGGCGCACCCGCTAGGGCGTATCGGCACACCTGAAGAAGTTGCGGAACTCGCGGCATTTCTGGCATCCGATAAAGCCGGATTTTGCACGGGCGGCGATTATCTCGTCGATGGCGGACTACTCGCGGGCATCGGTGTCCAGTGATCTCGAGTCCTTCCCTAATTCCGCGGAGGCGATGGCGAATCGCTTTCCTGCTTGCGTTTGGAGTCCTGGTCAACTTTTTCGACCGGATCAACCTATCCGTCTCACGCGACGCTCTTCACGAATCGTTCGGCTTGTCGTTAGTTGCTTTCGGATATCTCTCCAGCGCCTTCAGTTGGACTTACGCCATTATGCAGATGCCTTGCGGCGTATTGCTGGACCGCTGGGGCGTGCGCCGCGTGGGACGAATCAGCGCGCTGCTGTGGAGCCTATCCTCGTTCGCTGCCGCTATAGCCCCCGGCCTCGCCTGGTTCTTCGGAGCACGCTTCCTCTTGGGCGTCAGCGAATCGCCCACATTTCCCGCGAATGCCAAAGCCTTGGGGTACTGGTTCACGCGGCAAGAAAGAGGTCTGGCAACCGCGTTCACCGATGCCGCGGCAAAATTCTCTACGGCTATTGGAGTGCCGCTGATCGGCCTTCTGCTCATCTATTTTGGATGGCGCTGGAGCTTCGCTGCGACCGGGTCCATCAGCTTTCTTTATTTCTTACTGTTTTATTTCGTCTATCGAAATCCCCGCGAAGACTCGAAACTCTCGCCGCAGGAGCGCGATTTCATTCTGCAAGGCGGAGCGCAACTCGAAGACCCGGCTAGTGTGCGCAGCGGCAGTTCACTGGGTTATCTTCTGAAACAGCGAAAGGTTTACGGCCTGGCATTGGGATGGGGCGCCTACAACTACACTTTCTTCCTTCTGCTGGCGTGGCTACCCAGCTATCTTTCAGTTTCTCTTCACGTGGATCTATTCCACTCCGTTTTTTACACGAGTGTGCCGTGGCTGTTCGCCACCGCGACAGATATTCTGGTCGGCGGATGGCTGGTCGACGCTCTGATTCAGCACGGCTACGATCCTAACTACGTTCGTCAAACAGTTTTAGTCGTGGGAATGGCTTTCGGTCTTGCGATCTTCGGCGCGGCGAAAGCTCACACTGCTGCGGCTGCGCTGATCTGGATCAGCCTCGCCCTGGGAGGATTAGCTGCGGCAGCGCCGGTGGCGTGGACTGTTCCATCGCTTATTTCTCCGCGGGAAAGCGTCGGCACGCTCGCCGGCGCAGTGAATCTATGCGGCCAGATCGCGGCAATCTCGGCGCCCATCGTTACCGGCTACATCGTCTCCGCATCAAATTCCTTCGCTGCCGCGTTCGTGACCGCAACTGTGATTTTGCTGCTCGGAATCGTCGGCTACATTTTCTTGCTGGGGCGGATCGAGCCGATTCCAGAACCATGAGCGGGAATTAGCAAAACATTTTCATTTCCTCACTGCTTTTCGGCTATCGGAGGCAGAACATCGTATAGAGGCTGCAAGGGCTTCGCCTCCGGATTCTCGTCCGCGACCGACATCGCCAGAATGCGAATCTTATCGTTATTAGGAAGCTTGACACTCTTCGCGCCCGCAGGCAGGTTGATCGGATATGCAAACAAATAGGAGTAACGGTAAGGTACATTCTCGCCCGCGGCATTGTGATGGTGCGAGCAGTACCACGCCAGATCGGCCCGCTTGATGAAGCCGGGCTTGATGCCGGTCATCTGGCCGTAATCGTCGTGCGAAGTATCTTTGGACGTCCACTGCCGATCGTCCCACTGGCCAATGAATCCGCCCCAGTCCTCAACGTTTAGCTCGACGGCGGTGCTGCCTACATTGAACGTAGCTTTCTGATCGCCATCCGCCGAAGCCGCCAGCACGTACAACCTGTTATAGGAGCCTGCCGGCAGATTAATTGTTTGTCCTTTCGCGACTATTGCATTGCGCGCGCCCGTTCTTGCCGGAGCGAGTTGGAATTCTACATCGCCGAATTTAATTTGCGCAGGCAGCATTTCAGCGGGTAATGAGTCGCCCTTACCATCAAATCCACCCACGGACTTGGTGCCATCATTGCTGGCGGTCGCCAGATCATATTTCAGCGGCACCGGAGCCGACCGCACGGCATCAAGCTTAGTGCGCGGGGAAGCCAATTTGACGGCGAACGTCCGCGGCTGATACGCGGAAAACGAAGAAACCAGAGCTCCACCGTCTACCGTTGCGGCTCCCACCGGCTGCTCCTGGCCATTTACTTCGCGCGCGGAGGTGATCGGCGCATTAAACGTCACACGCACATCCGGCTGGATTCTGCCATCGAGTTCAACCAAACGCAAGATGATCTCTTCGCTCAATTCCGCTTTTTTCAGTGCCAATACTCGTATGCGCGGGCCGCTGACCTTCAGCAAAGAAAAGTCGCGGCCAAATGTCCCCGCATGCTTCGAAGTTTGGAATGCGATTAGCGGATCGTTCAGCCGCTGCGCTTGCCAGTCGGTTTGCGCTTCGCGCCAGCCAGCCGCGTGTCCTGCGATTCCGTAGACGAATTCATGATGTCCAATATCCTGTGTCCCCTGGTCCTCATATCCGCCGCGCGTTCCGGGCGTGCGGATCAGCGTCAATCGAATCGTGTGGTCGTTCGGCTTGTCCGATCCGTTCTTGCAATCGGTCAGGATGGTCGCGCCGAACTCGCCGCCAGCGTCGGTCAAATCAATCCACTGATGCGACGGTACCTCGAACTTCTTCGGCTCTGCAGTGGGCCGCTCGATCGTCCCAATATCCCAGTTGTACGTGGCCATCTCGTTGGACGCCGTCAAGGGAAAAGTCGCCTTCAGATTTGACTCTTTCGTGTTCCAGTCAATCACGTCGGCAAACTCTACGCGCTTTCCCGCATCGCCCACTGATAGCCGGATGGCCTGCACGAACTTCGATCCGGCCGTTTCCCTGGTCACTTCTAATGCCACGCGCACCGGACCATTCTCAACAATGCGAATCTTCGCGGGACCGCCGACGTAGGCTCTCGGCGCAGCTTGCTCCTGATCCCAGTCCATATTCCAGGCAGGCCAGTGCTCAGGATTATCGTAGGAAATCGCTAGCCGTGCCGGTGCAGCGAGCAATTCTCTGCCCATCAATTTGTCGAAAATGCTGGCAACGTCTCCATCGGAATTCAGCTTCACGCGGTAGTACTGGTTCTCGATCGAATTCTCCGAAACCTGCAGCGTCGTACCATCGACCGCCCCAGCACCCGGCTGCACATCGTAAACGGCATAGCCAACGGATGGTGCTTTGGCCAGGAAAATCACTTTCCCGTTCGAAATCTGTGCAGGAACTTCCCTTCCATCTGACCCAGTCACATGTATCGACTGCGGCACGCCGCCGGGAAAATCTACGCTTGCCTCCACCAAATCTTGCCGCTCAATGTTCAACGGATTGAAGACAATGATCGGCTTGCCCTTCGTCTCGGTATCGAGCGCCGCGGAAGCGCCCTCCGTCGCAATCGTCAGAACGCCCGCGAACTGATTCATCGCGATCACATCATCGTTCCAGGCAAACTCGTACGCCTTGGGAGTCGCAGTTCCGGCAGCGATGTCGTGGAACTGGCCTCCCATCACCAGCGTCCACGCATCATTCAAGCGCTGCATCGGATAGGGCCGCGCACCCAGCCATTCCGCGGCGATCGAAGCTTTCTCAGCGGCATCGGCCAGTAATTCCTCTTTTCGCAGCCAGCGCTTCTGATACGCCTGCGACGTCAGCGATCCGGCGGAATGATTAGTCAACTCCATTTCGCCGGTGTAACGCGGAAGTCCGGCAGCCTCGGCCGGAGTGATATCGAGAAACATTTGCTCAGCCTTCGCGGAAATCACGTGCACCGGGCCGTCGCCAACCTTAATTGCAGGTCCCTGAGCGTGCGAGAGTTCGGAGAAAACGCGGCCTTCGATGAGTGGGAAACTTGCCGTGCCTTTGGTCACGATCGCTTCGAGCCGCTTCACCGATTCCTCATCCGGAGTTCCGCCGATATCACCGGTGCCGTAATAGTGATAGTCGGTGAACGCGCCGCTCACTTTGCCGTTCAATTCCACGCGCGCCGCCCAATCTCCCTGATGCCGGTTGAGTTCTCGATCCCGCTCGATTTTCGCGAACACTTTCTGCCGACTTTGCAGGTCAAGATATTCCTCGATCTGTCCCGGCTCCAATGTTTGTCCGCTATTTTGGGCCTGCTCTACTTTTTGACTGAGTGGCTGTAACCTTTTATTAAGGTCTTCGAGCTCGGCATTTGGTGGCAACACAGGCAACGGAGTACTGAGGTCGCCATAAATCCCTGCGCTGTAATCCCCCGGATTCAACCCTGCCAGCACAGTCTCACCATCCGGTCCCACCCAAACACCGACGTTGAACGGCGTGCCCTCCGGCGTTCTCTCCAGGGATTCCCATCCTCCTGCAGGAGCAGACGATCCCCACACCAATTTCTGCGTCGAAAATCCTTTCACCCCGGAGTGCGCCAGAATCGTCGGCATCGACGCCGGAAATCCGAAGCAATCGGGCAGCATGTATTCTGCGCTGGCTCGGCCAAGTTCTTTGCGAAACCAATTATTGCCGTACAGCACTTGCCGGATGATGGTCTCGGCGCTGGGTGCATTCACGTCGCCCTCTTCCATGGACGACCCCGCCGGAAACCATCTTCCTTCGTCGACATACTTCTTCAGCCTGGCAAAATCGGCCGGGAAATATTCCTTCATCAAGCGGTAACGGTTGGCGCCGCTGAAATTAAAAATGTAGTGCGGGTATTTATCGAAGAGCTTGAAATTCTCTTCCATCGTTTTGCGAAGATATTCGTCGATCACCTGCGGATATTCCCACCGCCATTCCGTATCCAGGTGCGCATAGCCAACCACATAAAGCGTGGGCTGCTTGGTCAGATCGGGCTTGTCGTTCGACTGAGCGTTGCCCGTCTGGGCGTTGCTCGTGCAGAAAAATAAGAAGATGAAGGAGGCCAGTTGAAGCGTCACCGAAGCTACGTGAGATCCTCGCATCGTACTCTCCCGAAGTTTTTTCTTGCCGGTAAGCGGTTTTACAATATCAGGTTTTTACAAATGCCAAAGCCGCACTCGATGCGGTCGCCATGAATGGTGTAGGTTAGACTTATGCCGCCTAAGCCGCACGCGCGCTCGCCCCGCTGGTATACGATTCCAGCCCGCGTTCTGCTCGTGACTTTCATCGGCACTCTGCTCTGCTTTGCCGTCAGCTTGTTTGTGGGAATCATCGGGACTGTGCTCGTGTCAGCGATGCGGGGCAACGCCCATCCCGACATGACCCTGGCCTATCGCCATATCGCTTTGCCATTTGCGGTGGTCGCCGGAAGCATTATCTTTGTTCTCGCACTCACCATGGAAATCCGCCACTATCGCCAAATGAAAACACTCGCGGCGATCGAAAGAGTGAGCTAGGTATGCCAAGCATCTCGCCACCTCGGATTGCCATTCCCATGCCGCATTCCGCTGATCGCGAATATGCGGAGCGTGCAATCCCGCAATACGAGCGCGCTGTAAAACTTGCCGGCGGCGGACCGGTGCGCATTCCACTCGATCAGGCGCCAGCCGAAGTGATGAAAATCATTGAGGGTTGCGACGCTGTACTCTTGCCCGGCAGCAACGCCGATGTCGATCCTGCCAGGTTCGGAGCAGCCCGCTCTTCGCACACCGCGGCTGCCGATGTTCTCCGCGATAGCGTCGACGACCTTCTGCTGCGGGACGCCTACAACCGGCGCAAGCCCGTGCTTGGCATCTGCTATGGCTTGCAGAGCCTTAACGTTTACCGCGCTGGATCGCTGATTCAGCACATTCCGGACTTCCTGCCGGAAGAGTTGCGGACGCGCGTCAATCATGAAGCGGGAAAGACGGTCGCGGTTGCGCACACCGTTGAAATCGAGGATGAATCCAGACTGGCGCAAATTCTCGGCAGAAGAAACGAACGCGTAATCCCAGTAAACTCATCGCATCACCAATCAGCGGATATGATCGGGGAAGGCTTGCGCATCGTAGCTCGTTGCTCTGACGATGGCATCATCGAAGCGCTGGAAGGCACGAATCCCAATCACTTCGTGCTGGCGGTGCAGTGGCATCCCGAACGCTCCGTGAATGATGACGAACACTCTCGCGCTATTTTTCATGCGCTCGTGAAGACAGCAGACGCTCGGCGTAAGGAATTGAAAGAGATCGAAAACGTGAAGTGAATCTATTTCGTCTTCTTGCGCGGTTTCTTCGGTTTCCTTCGGGCCTCCAGCAGCACCACTACATGCGCAACCGCAGTGTTCTCCAGGTTGAGTCCCTCCGGAGTCTTCGCCTTCAGCCCGACGCAATCCGAGTCAACTCCCAACCACTGCGCTATGCGCGCTCGAATCGCCGCGGCATGTGGTCCAATCTTCGGGGCAGCCAGAATAAGGCTGGCGTCGAGGTTCGCCACGCCATATCCGGCGTTGTGCACGCGTTTCAAAGCCTCGCGCAGGAAGACTGCTGAGTCTGCACCCTTCCACTTCGCGTCCGACGGCGGAAATAGCGCTCCAATGTCCGGAGCAGCGATTGCTCCGAGCAGCGCGTCGGTGATCGCGTGCAGAAGCACATCGCCATCGGAATGCCCACCCAAACCTTTGTCGTGCGCGAGCGGGACGCCGCCAATCTTCAGCGGAATCCCCGGACGGAATTCATGCGAGTCAAAGCCATAGCCGATTCTCAAAGCAGCCCCTATTTCCCTAAGTAGAACTCCGCTAACTCCATATCCGCCGGAGCTGTGATCTTGATGTTCCGCGGCGAACCCATCACGACCGCCACATCGTGGCCCGATCTTTCCACCAGAGAACTTTCGTCAGTCCCCATGAATCCATCCGCCGACGCCTCGTCGAATGCTTTCTTGATCACGCTGTAGCGAAAGCCCTGCGGCGTCTGCGCCATTACGATCCCCGCGCGTGGAAGCGTCGCCTTGATCAGTGCGCCCTCGGCCGTCCGCTCAACCTGCTTCACCGTATCGACGGCTGGAAGGCCAGCAATCGCCGCGCCATATTTCCGCGCCGCCTCAATCACTTCCTGAATAATTTCCCGGGTCACAAACGGGCGCACCGCATCGTGCACCAGAACGATATCGTCGGCCGCAGCCTCAACTGCATTCAACGCGCTCTCCACCGACTGCTGACGGTGCTCGCCGCCTACCACGAATTCGACCTTCTTTTTCAGGACGTCTGAGGCATCAGCCTGGAGACGCGCGCGAAATCCGGCAATCTCGTTTTCTCGCAGCGCGATCCACATCTCGCTGACCGCATCGACGGCAGCAAACTTTCGCAGCGTGTGGATGAGAATTGGCGTACCCCCCAGTTCGGTAAATTGTTTGGAGGGCGGCGCCTTCTTTTGCTTGTCTTTGGCACCAACGAACATTGGCGCCATGCGGGTTCCAAGGCCTGCCGCTGGAATTATGACAATCACCTTCATCGCGGGGTGTAAGTATACGAGCGCGGAGGTAGGAGTTCAAATCTGTGCCTCACGCGGCCACTTCGTCACATCGCAATGCGGACGAGGGCTGCCAACCCTAAACGCCTCGTCTACAGGAAACACTGTAGAGGGCAGAGCGATGAAAGACCCTCACGCATTTTTTGCCTGGCACCCTCCCCGCCCCCACGAAACATCCGGCGCGAAAACCGGCGTGCATCCTTCACTCAGTAACCGGGTTAACTGGTTTCCCGAAGGCAAGCCTCAAACTGGCAGCCAACGTGCACCTCTTGGGGGTGCCCAGAGTCGACGACTTAGCATCTTATAACGAGCTAACCCGTCGATTAAAAGTGGCACCGAGATAGCCGGAGTGAGACTAGCCATGAAAATGATTAAATTTCGTTTCTGGATCGAGGTGCTGGCGCTGGTAAGCGTGATCGCGTGTGTGCTTGCGCTCTGCCTTGCAACCCTTGGCGCCGCCGCAGGCGCAGCCACCACGGAGCCTGAATCCGGGCCGCCGCCACACGCATCCGCAGCCGCAACGCAGTCCTATGAGGGCATCATTACAGACAGTCACTGTGGTGCAAGACACTCAGCCACGGTGGGCATGGCTGCCGCCGACTGCACTCGGGTTTGCGTTCGCAGCGGAGAGAGCTTCGCGCTGGTGGATGGGGACAAAACTTATAATCTCGAAGGCGAACCTGCGGCGCTGAAGCGGGTAGCTGGGCAGCGCGTCAAGATCGTGGGAACTCTCAACGGCAAAACCATTTCGGTGGCAGCGATTAACGCGTCCTAAGACTGAGCAGGTTTACTTTCCACCAGGGTATTCGGAACCGCGGCCGCGGGCCCCGGCGCTCCGGGGATCACCGGCACTGCGGGCTGCGCAGGTGCGCCGGTGCGGGTAAACGCACGTTCATCCCATTTCCCGAAGATCATCTTTCCAGCGGTCGTCTGCAACACCGACGTGACCGATACATCAATCGTCTTGCCGATCATCTTTCGCGCGTTGTCCACCACCACCATGGTTCCGTCGTCGAGATAGGCGACGCCCTGGTTGTATTCCTTGCCTTCTTTCAGGATGAACACCTTCATGATCTCGCCCGGCAGCACAATGGGTTTGAGCGAGTTCGCCAGTTCGTTGATGTTCAGCACCTCGACTCCCTGCAATTGCGCCACCTTGTTCAGGTTGAAGTCGTTGGTGATGATCTTCCCCTCATAGACCTTGGCCAGTTCGATCAGCTTCAGGTCCACTTCGCGAACGGCGGGGAAATCATCTTCCACAATCTGGATCTGAAGAGTGGCCATTTTTTGCAGGCGCTGCAAAACGTCAAGCCCACGCCGCCCACGGTTTCGCTTCAGCGAGTCCGCCGAATCGGCCACCAGTTGCAGCTCGCGCAATACAAACTGCGGCGTGACGATGATGCCGTCCAGGAATCCAGTTTCGGCAATATCGGCGATGCGGCCATCAATGATCACGCTTGTGTCGAGGATCTTGTAGCTTTTCTTGCCTTGCTTCTCGCCGCCAAAGATTCCGCCCAAGGCCGCCAGGTTCAGCAAGTCGCCCTTGCTCGCACCCACGATCAGGCCCACATAGGCCATCAGCAACATCACCAGGATTTGCAGAAAACTTTGCGTGTTGCCGACAGGCACACTGCTGCGAATGACCAGCGCAAACAGGTAGGCCCCGCAGATGCCCAGGAGGCTTCCGATGGCCGCGCCGATCAGCCGCTTCAGGCTCACGGTCCGAAGCTTCCACTCGAACAGGACGATCCCTGTCCCGACCAGCGCGCCGACTCCCGCGTCCTGAGGCCGGGACAATCGAAAAGGCTCAATGAAATAAGACGCAACCGAAACTACGATGATAAAAAGAAGACGTACCAGAACTAGATCCACAGTATGACCTCCCCGGATGCAGCTCCGCTACTCGTCTGGCGCAATGCACCCGTGCCTCTTCCTCTCCGCCCCCGGACGGGAATCGGCCTTTCGACTATGCGGGGCGCGCAAGAATAGGGGATGAATGTACGCCCCGTTCCGGCCGATGGAGGCGTGGCCGGAAGGACCCTCAGTAAACCACGCCAAGAGTATATACCTGACGGCAAAGACCGGGCGAAGAAACTAGCGCACCCTGGTTCCATGCGGGGAGTCTTTCCAGGCGCCTGTCTCCGTTAGCGGCTCGGTGGCAGACGATAATCATCCCGATGAAGCGGTCGCATCGCTGCTAAACTTTCCTCCATGAAAACGTTAATGATCACGAGCCTCTCCGGCCCCGACTCGCTCGCCGTTCAGGATGCTCCCGCACCGATTCCGAAACCTCCGCAAACCTTAGTTCGCGTCGCTGCTGGTGGTCTAAACTTTGCCGACTTCATGACCACCAAGGGTGGCTACCCCGGAACTCCACCGCCTCCGCTGGTTGCCGGGCGTGAATTTGCGGGAGTCGAAGAAAGTTCAGGCCGCCGCGTCATGGGTTATATCCAGTGGGGAGCCTTCGCTGAGAGAGTTGCGGCGTATCCCCATATGCTCTGGCCGACGCCCGAATCGTGGACCGACCCACAAGCTGCCGCCTTCCCCGTGAACTATTTCACCGCTTATCTCGCTTATTGGCAGGCCGGGATGACCGAGCCCCCACCAGCTGGGAAGAGTCATCGCGTCCTCATCCACGCCGTTGGCGGAGGCGTTGGCACCGCGGCCGTGCAAATCGGAGTGCTTCTCGGCGTCGAGATGTATGGCACGTCCTCCTCCGACGAAAAGCTCGCGCGCGTCAAAGAACTTGGCCTGCAGCAGGGCATCAACTACAAACAGCACGACTACGAAGAAGTCGTGAAGAATCTCACTCATGGCGAAGGCGTCGACGCCGTCTTCGAAATGCTGGGTGGAGAGCACACCGCCAAGAGCCTGCGCTGCTTGCGCGACTTCGGCCGCGTCATACAGTACGGCACCGCTACCGGCAAGCAGCCCCAGCTCGACGTGCGTGCGCTTTATGCAAAATCCGCGAGCCTTCAGGGCCTGTGGCTCTCCTACCTGTCGCAAAAGTCCGAAATCATGGTGCCGGCCTGGCGACAACTCTCGGAATGGATCGCGCAAGGCAAGTTGACTCCCGTGATCGGCCAAGTCTTCCCCCTCGATCGCGCCACGGAAGGCTACAAGCTCCTGCAAGAGGGAAAAAACTACGGTAAGGTCGTGCTGAAGATCCCCTAGCCTGAAGCGTTGTGCTGCTGGATGAGGTGTACACTTGTGCCGCCGCGCGGCCACACAACAATTTTTTGCGGCGCCATCCTCATTCTGAGGATGTATTTCGCACTGATCCGAGGTCTTCCATGTCGAAGCTTTCTCGATTCCTGCTGTCCGCATTCCTCTTTACGTTCGCTCTTCTACCTTCCCATGTCGCATTCGCACAGGCCCCAATCCCTTCGGATCCCGAAATCGAGCGCCGGGTCGATGCAATTCTCAAGAAGATGACGCTCGAGCAGAAGATCGATTACATCGGCGGCACCGGCTTCGCCGTGCGCGCCATGCCCGCTCTGGGCATTCCCGCCCTGGAAATGTCCGACGGCCCGCTCGGCGTGCGCAGCAACCAAAAGTTTCCATCGACCACTTATGCCGCAGGCATTGGCCTCGCTGCCTCCTGGGATCCGCAACTGGCGGAGCGCGTCGGTGCAGGCATCGGCACGGACGCTCGCGTGCGCGGCATTCACTTCATGCTCGGGCCCGGTGTCAACATCTATCGTGCTCCCATGAACGGCCGCAACTTCGAATACTTCGGCGAAGATCCCTTCCTCGCGGGCGCCATCGCCGCCGGGTACATCACCGGCATGCAGAAGCAGGGTGTCAGCTCTACCGTGAAACATTTCCTCGGCAACAACTCCGAGTTCCTTCGCCACGACAGCGATTCCATCATCGACGAACGCACCGCGCGGGAGATTTATCTTCCCGCCTTCGAATCCGCGGTGAAGAACGCGCACGTCGGTGCGATCATGGACTCCTACAACTTTGTTAATGGCCAGCACTCCACGCAGAACGGATATTTCAATACCGACGTCGCCAGAAAGCAGTGGGGATTTCAGGGCATCATGATGTCGGATTGGGTTGCGACCTATGATGCGGTGGGCGCGGCCAATGGCGGCCTCGATCTCGAAATGCCTAAGGGCGACCACATGAACATCGAGAAACTCCTGCCGGCCATCCGCGCCGGCCGAGTGAAGGAAGCAGCCATCGATGAAAAAGTGCGCCGCATCCTCACCACTGCGGCCTGTTTCGGCTGGCTCGACCGCGAACAGACCGACCTCTCGCTCTCCAAGTACAACGAAGAGAATCACCTCGCCACTCTGGACGCTGCGCGAGAAGCCATCGTTCTGCTCAAGAACGAAGGTTCACTTTTACCTCTCGACAAGCAGAAGATTAAAACCATTCTCGTCGTCGGTCCAGACGCCTGGCCTGCGCAACCGGTGGCCGGCGGCAGCGGGAAAGCGATTCCGTTTTCGGCGGTCAGCATTCTGGAAGGCATCGGCGCTTATCTCGGTAACTCCGCAGCCGTCTACTACGAACGCGGCATCCCTAAGATGATCGACCTCGCCACTTCCACGGAATTTTCCACCGCGACTCAGAACGGCAAGCGCGGCCTTACTCTCAAAACCTTCCCGAACGGAGATTTGTCTGGCCGTCCCGCTTCCACGCAAGAATTACACGATCTTAATTTCGTAGGAAAGTCATGGGAAGACTTCGACGACTTGGACGAAGCCTTGGATTTGCTTGAAGCGGGTAAAAAACCCTCATCCCGCCGCTGGACTGGTTTCTACATTGCCCCCGAAGCTTCTTCCTACGAGATCGCGGCTGAATACTCCGGAGAGGGCAACGGCTATCGCCTTCTCGTGGATGACAAGGTCATCTTCGATCAATGGAAGACTGCCACCGCGTTGCAGAACCATGCGACCTTGAATCTCTCCGCCGGACCCCACAAAATATTTGCCGAGGCGTTCCAGAATTCCCCCGTCGGCGGGCGCTTGCGCGTCGGCATCATTGACCAACATAAAATCGTCTCGCCCGCTGCGAAAGCCATCGCCGCCAAGGTCGATGCGGTTATCATTGCCCCCGGCTTTGACTCAACCAGTGAATCGGAGGGCGCGGACCGCACCTTCAGTCTCCCCTTCGGTCAGGAAGAATTGATCCGCGAACTCTCCGCCGTCAATAAGAACACCGTCGTCGCCGTCACCTCCGGCGGTAATGTCGATCCCGGCGACTGGCTCGAACGCATTCCCGCCTATCTCGAACTCTGGTATCCCGGAGAGCGCGGCGGCACGGCGCTCGCTGAAATCCTCTTCGGCGCGGTGAATCCCTCCGGCCATCTCCCCATCACCTTCGAGCGGCGCTGGAGCGACAATCCGGTTCACGACAGTTATTACCCCGAACCGGGCACGAACCGCGTGGTCTACAAAGAAGGTGTGTTCGTCGGCTATCGCGGCTACGAGCACAATCACGTCAAGCCGCTTTATCCCTTTGGCTACGGTTTGTCCTACACCACTTTTCAGTACAGCCATATCGACGTAAAGCAGGAAGGTGAATCATCCGGCGGAGCGCAATACACTGTAACCTTTGATGTGACCAACACGGGACACGTGGCGGGCGCCGATGTGGCGCAAGTCTACGTCGCCGAGGCCGAGCCGAAAGTCCCGCGCCCACCCAAAGAGTTGAAAGGCTTCTCGCGCGTGGATCTTGCTCCCGGCGAGACCAAACATGTATCGATCCCGCTCAATCCGCGCGCTTTCACGTTCTACGATGTCACAGCGAAACACTGGCATGCGGACGCGGGCAAGTACACCGTGGAGGTAGGCCGCTCGTCCGAGGAGGTTCCTCTGCACGCCGATATCATGCTGCCCAGCGCCTACGATGTTGAGAATGACAAATGAAGCCGGTGCGCGGAGTGTCCGTGTGGAACGGGCACTCCTGCTCGCCGCCTTTGACGCTGATTTCGATCTTTGCGGCAAGGCGCCGCATCGCCCTCATGTGTCAAACACATACTCGTTGCTCACTACGAAATTCACCAGCGAGCACAGCACAATCGCAACACCGTTTGCGACCAGGTAGTTCACATGCCAGAACGAAACCATGATTTTCATCAATGCCAGATTGCCTCCAATGGAGACAGCTCCATTGGTGAGATTGAATCGCAGCAAGCGCCCCAACGACTTACGCCACGACGGCTGTACTCGATCTGCCCAGGTGTAGCGTTCGTGCCATAGAAAGTTGTGGACCACCGTCGCTTCTACCGCCAATGCCGTCGCAATAAGATAGTTTAGGTCAAGCACGCTCTTCAGCAGCAACAACAACGCAAGTTGCAGTGCAACGCCAATCCCGCCGACTAGATTGAAGCGCAACCATCTCGCTAAATTGCCCAGGTGGAAGGCGCGAATTCTCCCCCAGCCACTTGGTTTGGGCCTTTGATCTCTCACTGGGGCACTCTTTCTTCGCGGTAAAGCCGCAGCGTGTTCTCTGCAGTGAAGCAGATCACCATCAGCGTCATCCCGGCCAGACCAATCGCACCTCCAACATCAAACAAGCGATACACACCGCTAAGAAAATGCACTCTCGGCTTCCACAATAGCGCCAGGTTGCCAACTGCCAGCAGCAGCCGCAATTCCGTTGGACCAAATCGCCAGAATGACAGACGAAATTCTCCCAGCGTGTGGGTCGCAAGATAAGACTGGATCGAAAGCATGAGAAAGCCAACCAGCAGACCGGCGGCGATCCACGGATGCATATAGCCCGACAACGCTAGCCCTCCCATGAGTGCAAGCGCTCCGAAGCTATCGACCATGTGGTCGACATAAAATCCATAGCGGGGACGCTGCTGCAGCCGCACCCGCGCCAACGTGCCATCCAAAGAGTCGCCCAGCCAGTTCAGCCCTAGAAACAGGATTGCACCCAGCAACGCATACCGGTTCCAGCGCGCCAGTGCATAGCACGCGCCCGCCCCAACCTGTGCCGCGAACCCCAGCACCGTCAAATGATCCGGACCGATCCATGGCGGCGTGCGCGCAGCCAACCATAGCAATGCCTTTTTCTCCGCGCCTGCGACCCAACTCTCCTGCACCCGCCTCGCCTCCGACGCTGATCGAGCGCGCCTCCTCTCGGAACGAGCTTCCACATCCACTACCTCACCGAGCTCCGTCATCCTGCTTGCCATACTTGCCTCCGCGAATACTTTTCAGCACTTCCTCGAATGCCACTGTGAAACAAAGCGTTCGCGGCTTCAATGCTCCGCACCTCAAACCGCTCTCAATCGCAGATCAGCGCGCAAGTGATTGCGGAAACGTTAGTTACGATCACGGGTCATCTGCCGGAAATTCCTGCCTGCAACCCGGAGTATCAATAAAGGAACTGCTCGCGAGCGGATTTGCGATAGACGCCTCTGCGCGTGCGCGCCTCTGGTAGGCTTTGAAAGAAATTGGCTCGCGTCAATCTGCGCCCCATGACCAGACTTTTGCGGTTCTTCCGTCCCTCCCACCAGCACACGGCTTTCTCGGCCACGCTGCTGCTGATGGGGACGGTAATGCTTTCGCGGATAATCGGCTACGTCCGCGAGGCCTACATCGCCTATGCCTTCGGCGCCGGGGCGCAGACCGACGCATACGTCGCCGCCTTCACGCTCCCGGACTGGCTCAACTACATTGTGGCCGGAGGCGCAGCCTCGATCACCTTCATCTCGATTTACACCCGCTTTCTCGCCGAGAAGCGCGACGCCGACGCCAGGAAGACTTTCTCCGTCGTGATCACCGTAATGACCACGGTGATGATCGTGGGAACCATCCTTACGGAAATTTTCACTCCACAGTTCGTCAGCTGGATGTTTCGCGGTTTTTCCCCGGCGCAAGTGGATCTCACGGTCCATCTCACCCGCATTCTGCTGCCCGCGCAGATCTTCTTTTACGTCGGCGGAGTAGTCTCCGCTGTTCTGCTATCGCACCGGCTGTTTCTTTTCCCTGCGCTTGGTCCGCTGCTCTACAACATATTTATTATTCTTGGCGGCGTCATTGGTGGCCGTCACTTTGGGATCGCCGCACTCGCTTATGGCGCTCTGGTAGGAAGTATCGTGGGGCCATTTCTGGCGAGCGTGATCGGGGCCGTGCGCATCGGTACGGGATACCAGTTTTCGTTCGACATCAGGAATCCCGCCTTCCTTGAGTGGGTGCGGCTATCGGTGCCATTGATGCTCGGCGTCTCGTTGGTTACGGCCGACGACTGGATCCTGCGCCACTACGCCGCCAGCGGCATTGGCGACATCGCCCGCCTCAACTACGCCAAGCGCCTGTTCGCCGTGCCCATCGCGGTTCTCGGGCAGGCCACGGGGCAAGCCTCTCTGCCATTTTTCGCGCGCCTGTTCAACGAGAAGCGCTTCAAAGAATTCGCCACCACCGTCAATGATTCGGTCTATCGCGTCGCCGCCGCATCGTTCCTCGCCACGGGATTGATGATGGCCGCCGCCTTCCCGCTGATCGATCTGGTCTATCGCCGCGGGCGCTTTCTCGTCTCCGATACACAAACCACCGCCGTATATTTTTTCTGGTTCTCTCTTTCGCTCGCTCTGTGGTCGGCCCAGGGACTCTACGCCCGCGCTTTCTATGCCGCCGGCGACACGCTCACGCCCATGGTTGCGGTTACGGTGATCACCAGCGCATCCTTACCGATTTATTCGCTGCTCTTCCATCATTACGGCGTGGTCGGTCTGGCCTTCGCCTCCGATACCGGCATTGGCGCAAATTTGCTGGCGCTTGCCTGGCTGCTACATTACCGCAAGATGGTGTCGCTCAGAACGCTGCGCTGGGATGAACTAGGAAAATCTGCGTTGACTGCGATCGTGGCCGGGGGGATTAGCATGGAAGTCGCCAGGATCGTGCCCACATCGACCTATGCGCACGGCAGCCGCGTCGCCGATCTGCTGCAACTCGCTCTGATCACCGTGACCTGGGCAGCCGCAACTTTGCTGGGCCTGTGGCTCCTGAAGTCCCAGTTGCTCAACGATCTCAGCCGCCGCAAGCAGCTTGCCTATCCCGCCGTCGCGCACAACGAGGGCAAAGAAATCCTCGGCGCGGGAACTGAACCATAGTTGCCCGGAGATTTAAAGCAATAAGAGAACTGGAACCCCAGGAATACTGGGATTCCAGCGCACAAAACGATTTGGCGGTTTGACTATGCTGACATCGCGCGCCGCTGCGTGCGATTCTCGCGAATCGATGCGACGCCACGTCGGATGTTCAGCCATCCGGCTTCTTGAAAGAGATGGAAGAGGTCATAGCTGTAGGGCACCTCGCCGGTGATGATCTCTTCCTTTCCTTGATCATCGGTCACGGCAAAGGCAACCTGTACCGGCTCATCGGGCGAGTTTTGTTTGGTGAAGTGGACCAGTTTCACGTTGAGGGTTGATTGCTCTTGGGGCTGCATCGGCATACGTTTCCTCCATTTATTTTTTGTGATTGGTATTGAACGTACTTTGTAAGAAAGATCGAAGACGCAACTGATGCGCAGAAGTTTTGTAAAACTTTGTTATTTTCCAAAAAGAATTGGTGCGACTTTCGCGCTGACTACGAATAACTACACATAAAATCACTCGGCTGTGGAATTTGCATACGTCCTGTCGCGAATCCGTTCAACCACCTGCTCCGTCTTGTTGCAGCCTCGGCCTTTCTGGCGTAGGGTGGGGTTGAATCGGGGACGGTCGAGAGAAGTTTCCTCCAGCTGCAGGAATTTCTTGCCGTCCCATGCCAGGCATTTCGATTTGTGCCCATTTAATTAAAATTAATATGAACGCAAGCCATTTGCATCGTTTTCAGCAACTAACTTACGTGGCGAAGTTGCGATCACGACGAAAGGTGGATTCTGATGAACAATTTGATTCGATCGATTTTGAAGACTGCGGTTTACTTTCTGGACCAAACTGACCGCTTTACCAGCGACGTGCGCGACCGGGTCGCTGAGGGTGTCGACCGTGCCTCCGACCGGGTTTCGGACCTGCGCGAACGAGCTGAGGATCTTTACTCAGGCGAAGATCACACCGTGCGCAATGTGCTCACCTTTGCGGCTGGAGTAGGCGTTGGCCTTGGCGCTGCCTTGCTGTTTGCTCCGGCCAGCGGTGAGGAAATCCGGGGCCAAATCGGAGATAAAGTCCAGGATATTGGTGACCGGGTACGTCAGCGTTTCTCTTCGCGAACCTCAACCGGTACGGAAGGTCAATAGGCTTTCCGGAAGTCAAGAAAACTCCTGAAGCGCTATCCCGCCTTGACCTGCTTTAGCGCTACACAGCAGAGCCGTGTCCAAGCCAGTCGATTTCCAGCACGCGACCGGAGTGTTCCGAAGAATACTCCGGTCCGCTGGCGCGCACAGTAGCTCTAGCGTCACCACTACGGCAGCAGGCCGTAAACGTCTAACTCCGTAGAAGTGGGAACAAAAACTCTTCCACCCGCGATGGTCGGCACGGTGAACTTCAGAGCCGCTCCGGCAGTATCGCGACTACCTGCCTGCGAGCTGTTGTAGAGTTCCGTAGCAACATTCGTGGCATCGTAAGCATGCAGTATCGAAGGTCCGCTGCCCGTGCCCGTGTCAACGTAGGCCGAGTTGTCGATATCCCAGATAATTCCGTTTGTCGCGCCATTCGACGAAAGTGAAGCAGTCGCGCCGTGCATGCCATACACAGGCGTAGCTTTGGACGTTGCCGTGGTCGATAGTAGGCCAGTGCTGGCATTCCAACTGAAAGCGCGCAGCACGTCCTGGTTGCAATGGTAGTAGATGGATCCATTCCAATAGACCGGCGTCGAGAAGATATTGTTGTACTGTTGTGTGCCGGTTTGCACGGTCTGAATGACATTGTTCGTGTCCACCGGTGGCGGATTGTATCCGCCCATCTTGTCTCGATTCACCACGAAGATGTTCCCGTCCTTCCCTCCTCCGATGGTTTCGTGAGGCGTGGAAGAAGTGTTGTTTGGCACCAGAATGTTCGATCCCGCGCCCAGATCAACATCGTTCGCGGCGAGAGTGAAATTGTCGTCCGGCGTAAAGTAATCCAGCACTGATAAATTGGTGGGATCCAACCGCAGGAACGAGTCGTTATAACCGTTGGTGACCGGGTCGCCTACGCCGGGCGAGAGCTCATCTACCCCACTCATCAAATAAAGATCGCCGGTCGTGTCATCGATTGCCGGCGCGCCACCGCTGGCCCACAGTCCGCCGCCATCACCATCCGGAGTGTCGTTAAAGATTGCAGTTTGCGCCAAGGCTGTCTTGTCGTATGCAAGAACCCAACCGTGGGCGCAACTTCCAAAGGGAATGTAGATTGCGTTTGTGACCGGATTCAGTGCGAGACCCATGCGCTGATAGCAATCGGTCCCGAGGGTGATGTTTCCGCCTGAGCTCTCTCCACCCGTTCCCGGAACTGTTCCCGTAACTAAGACCGGCCCACCAAACTTTTCTGCACCAGTGGCAACGTCCAGCGCATGGAGATGGAATGGACCGTCTCCCCCTGAACTCTCGGAGAATACGTACATCGTGTTGGTGGTTGAATCGATCACCGGCGTCGACAATATGCCCACCACCGGCGAGACGCCGGAATAATCGTTCTTGGTAACCGGCGCTCCCAGGTTGACCTGCCAGAATGGCGTGGTTTGTACTCCGGTTGCGTCGAAGGCGTAAACGCTGTTGTTCTGGGTCTCTACATAGACTACATCGTGTGTGCCGCCCGCAATGCTGATCTGCGGCAGATACAACGGCTGAGCGTAGATCTGGCCATCCACGGAATAAGAGAACAGCTTGCCGAACTTCGTCGAATTCACATTCGCAGGCGTCAGAGTAACTTCCTGCATATACGCACCATCGCGGGCGTCGTCATTGTGATAGGTCAGTACGGCCGCCTGCGCGAGGTTGACGACGGTCACGGCAGCATCGGCGCTGACCGACGGAGTCGTTGTGGTAGTCGCGGTCACCGTGTGCGCTCCAAGCACCCCAGGAGCCGTGTACAGTCCGCTCGTGCTGATGGTGCCAGTCGTAACATTGCCACCCGCTACCCCATCAACCGACCAACTGAAAGTGGTCTCCGTCGATGCCTGAATCGCGGCGGTGAATTGTTGCGTCGCCGAGGGATCAACGGTTGCTGTCGACGGCGTCACCGTGAAGCTAATCACTGTGACCGCAGCGCTGGCGGTGCCTGAGGCATTAACCACGCTGGCCGCAATGGTATGCGTTCCCGCCTGTGCCGGTGCGGTATAGAGTCCCGCGGTGGTGATGGTCCCGACTGTGCTGTTTCCACCGGCGATCGTATCCACGGACCAGGAAAATACTGGAGCACTCAATCCCTGAGCCGTTGCCGTGAACTGCTCGGTAGCTGACAAAGCGACGGTTGCCGCCGATGGTGAAACGGAAAGAGTGAAGACCGCTACCGTAGCGCTCGCGGCACCGCCGGTACTGGTCGCCGTGATGGTGTGGTTCCCCACAGCGGCGGGAGCAGTGTAGAGTCCTGTTGCGCTAATCGTTCCAACCGTCGCGTTACCGCCGACGATTTGATCCACTGCCCAGGTAACAGACGCGTTCGGGACTCCTGGAACTGTTGCAGTGAACTGCTGCGTCGTGCCAGCAGCAACATTTGCCGCACTTGGCGAGATCGTGATGGTACTTGAAACCGTGACAGTTGCGCTGGCAGTTACCGAGGAATCGGCGGCGCTGGTGGCAACGATCGTATACGTTCCCGTTTGCGCCGGAGCGGTGTAGAAGCCGCTCGAGCTAATCGTTCCGACCGTGGAATTCCCACCGCTGACCTTGTTCACCGACCAATTGATCGCTGCGTTCGAAAATCCTTGAATCGTAGCCGTGAATTGTTGCGTTCCCCCGGGAGCAATGGTTGCTGATGCCGGCGTGAGAGAAATGTTCCCGACCGCAACTGAGGCCTTCGCGCTCTTTGTGCTGTCCGCAACGCTGGTCGCGGTAACCGTGTGGGTTCCCGCTTGGGCGGGCGCGGTATACAGGCCTGAGGCGCTGATCGTGCCCTCCGAGGAATTTCCGCCGGCAACCCCATCGACGGACCACGTCACTGCGGTGTTGGTGGTGTTCTGCACCGTGGCCGTAAATTGTGCTGTCGTGCTGATGGCGATGCTCACCGAAGTTTGATTCAGCGAAACGCTCACTGCGGATGAGGGAGACGCGCTTGCGTTGTTCACTCCCTGACAACCGGCTAGCGTGAAAGCTATCGCCAAACTCAAGAAACAGCCACAAATTCTCTCAGACGTCACGGCATTCATAGGGTTTCGCAAAAAAAATCAAGCTATAGATGGCATTTGAGCGTCTACAGTTGCCCACTTAGAGATGGTTCGGCGGGCGAGACTTCGTGCAGAGAGGAGTGCTCGAATACAGGGTGGAGCGGAAAGACCTCAGGTAAGCGCTGTAGGCCGAGCTAGGAAGCTACTCGGATAATAATTCTCGGGCGGAGACTTAGGTGCTACGCCAGCAATCTGGCGGCCTCTTTGGCGTAATAGGTAAGGATGATGCTCGCTCCGGCGCGCCTAATGCTCAACAGCGATTCCATCATCACGCGGTCGCGCTCGATCCATCCGTTACGGGCTGCAGCTTCGATCATGGCGTACTCACCGGAAACCTGATAAGCGGCGAGAGGCAAATCGAAGCGGTCGCGCGCGGCGGCGATGACGTCGAGATAAGGCATGGCGGGCTTGACCATGATCATGTCCGCACCTTCTTCGACGTCAAGGTCGATTTCGCGCATGGCCTCGCGCAGATTGGCTCCATCCATCTGATACGAACGGCGGTCGCCAAATTGCGGTGCCGAGTCAGCGGCTTCACGGAACGGGCCGTAGAAGCCGGAAGCAAACTTCGCCGCATACGAAAGGATCGGAGTGTTGGTGAAGTCGGCTTCATCGAGCGCGCGGCGGATAGCAGCGACGCGGCCATCCATCATGTCCGACGGCGCAATAATATCGATGCCGGCGCGGGTGAGCGAGACCGCCGTGCGAGCCAGCAGTTCCAGGCTCGAGTCATTGTCAATTTCAAACCTGTTATCAACCACGCTGGCCACGATCGCTGCCAGCTCCTCGATAACCTTTTCTTTTTTCTCGCCGCCCTTCACTACCCTCACGCCCGTTCCCTGCCGCGAGCTCAAAGCGTCTCTCGCGGCCGCGCCGAGGGACTGCGGAGTGGACCCATCCTTTACCACACCGCAGTGCCCGTGAGACATATATTCGCAAAGGCACACGTCGCCCATCAGGATCAGGTCAGGAACTTCACGCTTCATCGCGCGAGCGGCTTGCTGCACAATCCCGTCGTCCGCCCAAGCTCCCGTGGCCACTTCGTCCTTTTCATCGGGAAGGCCAAAAAGAATGACCGAAGGCACGCCCAGCGATTGAACTTCGCGAGCCTCTTTCACCGCCTCGTCCACCGAAAGGTTAAACACTCCGGGCATGGAGCGAACTTCCTTGCGCACTCCCTCGCCCGGACAAACAAACATTGGGTAGACGAAGGCGTCGGGAGTGAGACGGGTTTCACGGACCAGGTTGCGAATCTGGTCCGTGCGGCGGAGACGACGAAGACGCGTCACGGGGAAGGCCATAAGGCACCAGGGATTTCTGAGCGTGGCAGCCGATCCTACATTTCGATGGACCAGTGGCCGAGATCCCGCCGAACCGGGAACGCCACTCCACTCTCAAAGCAATTCTAGCAGGAGCGATCAGCCCGGAGGTCGAACCTTACATGGCCATTTCGCCGGGAGAACCGTACCGGGTCTTCACACTGAAGGAGTATGACGAAAGTAACGCCTCGGACTTCGAAAGCAATTTGGATCGCCGTTTTCCTCCATAGAATGGAGGCGGATGAGTCTGTTCAAACGGAACCGCTGGTTTGTGCTGGCTGGCCTAATCACGCTCGCCTTCACCGTGGTGTCTCTCATGATGCCGCGTGGCCCAGCGCTGACCGCAATCATCGATTTTGGATATCTTCTGATCACTTTGACGATCGCGGTGACCATGCTGTTGAATGCGTGGTCGGCTCAGGGTGTGGCCCGTCGCTTCTGGGCCCTGATGGGGTTCGGATACCTGCTGTGGGCTTTCAGTCAGGCTGGATGGCCGTACTACGAAGTGCTTTATGGCAAGACTGTGCCCGATCCCTGGTCGATGGATATTTTTCTGTTTCTGCATCTGGTTCCGATGATCGCGGCGGTTGGGTTGCGCCCGCATCGCTCAGAGGGCGAACTGAAATTCCGCGTAGGTACCCTGGATTTCCTCCTGCTGATGGTTTGGTGGATCTTCCTCTATGCTTTTGTGGTATTTCCTTCGCAATATGTTTCAGTGAATGTCGCGGAATATGACAGGAATTTTGGCGCACTCTATTTGGTGGAAAGCGGCGTGCTGGTATTGGTGCTGGGCGGCGTTGCACGCGGAGCTCCCCGCGGATGGAAAGAGATATACCTGAACCTGATGGCGGCAAGCGCTCTCTATGCCATCGCTTCGGAAGTGGTCAACGTGGCGGTCACCAGTGGGCCCTACTATTCCGGCTGTCTCTACGACGTTCCGCTCGTGGGAGCAGTGAGTTGGATGGCGGCGACCATCCTGAGCGCACGCGAATGGCGGCTGGAAGTAGCGCGGCCCAAGGGAGATGACACCTGGAGCACGATGTCGCTCCGCTTGTCGATGTTGGCCATTCTCTCGTTGCCAGTCTTGGGCCTGTGGGCGTTCCTTTGGGACACCTCGCCGCCTGCGACTCGGATGTTTCGTATGTTCACGGTTTTGACGGCAATGCTGGTTCTGGGCGTCTTCGTCTTTATTCGCCAATATCTTCAAGATCAGGCTCTCATCCATCTGCTGGAAGATTCGCGCCGTAGTTTCGAGAACGAACAGCGATTGCAGAGCCATTTGGTCCAGCGCGAAAAATTGGCCTCTCTCGGTCAGTTGGTCGCCGGGGCTGCGCACGAGATCGATCATCCCCTGAACGCGATCATGGGATACTCGGAGAAACTATGGTCCAATCAGCGGTTGACCGGGGAGCAGGATACGTTGGTCCGCAAAATCGTCCACCACTCGCAACGGACTCGCGATCTGATCTCGAATCTCCTCAGCTTCGCGCAGCAAAGCTCCGGCCAGAAGATGATGGTAGATTTGTCCGCGCTTCTGCAGCGCAGTGTGCACATGCAGGAACTGCAGCGGCACGATCAGAAAATTCGTATCGAAACTTCGTTTGAGCAGAACCTGCCTCGGGTCTGGGGGGACGGCCATCAACTGTTCCAGGTGTTCGCTCAGATCGTCGAGAACGCGTTGGACGCGCTGGAGGAAGCTGGCGGGGGATTGCTTCGGGTCAGCGCCCACGTGCAGGGAGAGGAAGTGGTGGTTCATTTCTCCGATAGCGGCCCGGGCATCAAAGAGCCGCATCGCGTCTTCGATCCTTTCTACACGACCAAGCCGATCGGCAAAGGCACCGGCTTGGGACTGAGCGCAGCCTACGGTGTCGTGCAGGATCATCGGGGACAGATTACCTGCCAGAATAATCCCGAAGGCGGCGCCACCTTTATGCTCCGCCTACCGGTCTCGGAAACAGCGACGCAAGTGGCCGTGGCGTCGGGCGGCTGACAATACCAGCTGAAGCCGGAGGATCACAAGCATATGTTCGAGAAGTTGCGTGACAAACTCGATGGGAGAGATGCGCTGATTCGCGCTATGCGTGCTTCCGACTGGGCAAAGTCAGCTGAGATATTCGTGCATTCGACAGTGCTGTTCCTGCAGCTGCCGCCGGGTTGTGAAGACGGGCTTGATCCAAGCCTGTCGCAAGAAGAGTTTTTGTCTCACATACGGGCGGGCGCTACTGATCTATCGGAGCGGGAGCAGTTTACGCCCCTTTGCGGAGTGCGGGGGCCACGTAAGTCGCTTCTACTCTTTACCCAGCAGAGGCTTGTGCAGCAATTTGCCCATGCCTATGTTCGACGGGTCAAACGTATCATGCAGTTTGAAGTTGTAGGTGTTCAAGGTCGAATTGCTCTGCGCCTGTTCGACGGTGTAGATTCGGTCGTGTTCAATGAAGGCACCAAGCACGAGTGCGAGGTCCCCGCAGAAGAGTTTAGCTCTCTATGTCACTTCCATAGGAACGATGCAAGCGCCGGGCGCTCAGCAATGACCTAAACAGTGGTGTTGATAGCAGAGTAATCCCAGCTTCTCTTCATGCCCCCCGCGCCTAGCCTCCTGTAACATAAACTGCGATGCCTCAATTGCTCACGCATAACTCCGCCCGCGTGTTGGAGTTCGACGCCCTTCTCGAACTGCTCCGAGGCTATGCCTCTTCGCCTCTCGGGCAGGCGAGAATTGCCGCGCTTGCGCCTTCCGTTGATTCCGAGTGGATTGCGGAGCAACAGGAGCTAACCGAGGAAGTGCGCGACTTCCGCCGCGTAGGCGGACGCTTTGAGTTTTCCGGCTTGCTGGATATCTCTCAGTTGGTAAAGAAATCCCGCATCGCAGGCGCCGTCCTGGAAACTACTGAGATTCGAGACGTTGTGCTGGTCGTCGACCGCGCCGCGGAATGGCGCGAGATCGCCTTGCATCCTCCAGCAAACATGCGGACGGATTGGCGGCGAACGCGGCTGCTTTCCGAAAGCGTCCCCGACTTCGCAGAATTCCTGAAGCTCTTCCGCAACAAGATTCAGCCCGATGGAACGCTGGAAGACCGCGCCTCTCCAGAACTGGCACGAATTCGCCGCGAGATCGAACGGCAGCGGCGCGTGATTCAGGAATCCCTGCGCGGATATTTGCGCAAGCTGTCCGAGGGCGGCACGGTGCAGGAAGAACTGGTGACGATCCGCGGCGAGCGCTTTGTCATCCCGGTAAAGGTCGAGCAGAGGCGGCGTGTACAAGGCGTTGTGCACGGGGCCAGTTCCAGCGGTCAGACCGTCTTCGTCGAACCGCTGGAAACCATCGAGCAAAACAACGACCTGGTGCGCTTGCTCGATGAAGAGCTAGCGGAGATTCATCGCATCCTGCTCGAGATGACCCGCCGCATCGGCGAGAACGCGGAAGATATTCTGGCGTCGGCCGATGCGCTCGCCGAGTTGGAGTTGCAGTTTGCCAAAGCCCGCTTCGCTGAGGAGTACAACTGCGTCGCCGTGCAGTTAGGCAGGGAAACGCCGGGGCGGATGCTTCTGCACAACGCGAGGCATCCGCTGCTGGAGCGGAATCTAAAACTCAAAGGCGCGGCCGTAGTTCCCATCACTGTGGAGCTCGAAGGCGAGCGTCGCCAGCTGGTAATCACCGGCCCTAACACGGGCGGAAAGACCGTTACTCTCAAGACGATTGGCTTGCTGGCCTTGATGGCACAGTCGG
>Ga0209656_10000178_pt1 | contig 41954 bp, 33 predicted proteins | sample BogFormECP12_OM2_FD_188239 | JGI IMG/M metagenome (GOLD analysis project Ga0209656, IMG submission 188239) | Bog forest soil microbial communities from Calvert Island, British Columbia, Canada - ECP12_OM2 (SPAdes) (version 2) | ecosystem: Environmental > Aquatic > Freshwater > Wetlands > Bog ...
CGTGATCATCGACGCATTGCGAGCTGCGGCGGGGCGAATCGCGGGGCGAGGAGGAGCCGCCGAGCGGCTCGGATTGAAGCGTACGACTCTGCAGAACAAGATTCGCCGCCTCGGGATCGCAAAAGCACAATATCAGAACTAGCAGCTAACTCAGCGTGCACAACGGATGAAGTGGCATTGAATCGAGCGTTTTGATGCTCTCCTGGGGTAGATCTCATGACGCACAAAAAGGATAGAGACCGAGTGATGGCCGAAATCACAATTTCGCATCTCATGCGACTCGCCAACGAAGAAGGGTGCTCCGTTAGCCGGGAACAAGCTCTGGCATTTCTCAATGAACAGGGACGCGCCTTCGAGATGTGGAAGCACATGATGCAGGCTGGCGAGGAATTCATCGCGTCGAGCTTATTGCAGAGTACATCACGACAGGAGCCTACGATTGAAGCGACTATGTCGTAGCTCCTCTGAAGGCAAGATTTGTGACGAGAATCAGAGACTTAGGTGACGAGGGTCACAGACTCTGGCTTGCCATCGTCAAAAAATAGGGTATTTTCCTGGAAAGTAGCATGCCATGATGACGGTGCTCTGCATTGGCTGTGAGCCTGGGCTTTTGGAAATGCGGAAGGTATTCCTGCAAGCGAGGGGTTACATCGTGCTTACTGCGCCCGATGCCGCGACTGGAGTTGCGATTGGTCGCAACAACTTGGTCGATGTGACAGTGCTCGATTTCAACGTTACTGGCATGGACGGCTACAAAGCGGCTGCCATTCTTATGAAGGAGCAGCCGACCTTGCCCGTTGTCATCTGCACCGGCTCAGCTGATGATTTACCTGAATCCTTGAAGTGGTTCGCTGACGCATTGGCCTGGAAGAGTGACGGCCCTGAAGCTTTGCTAGCGGCAATGGAGAAAGCTTTGGATTTCAAAACGGCAGCCAAGAGATGGCCCAGCCAAGTAACTGACGAAACAGAGGGACAACTTAGCGCCTAGTGGTCGGCGGCCTGAGGCGCTTGAGGGTGCTCGCATCAGTGCTGATGCGGCACTGCGGTGGTCGAGGTGAGGTATGCTTTCCAAGTGCAGTAATCCCACCTGTTCGACTCCCTTTCGCTATCTGCACGAGGGGAGTCTGTTTCTCCTCGAATGTGACTTGGAACATAGTGCATCGACATCCAGTCGAGGGGAGTATTTCTGGCTGTGCGAGCGCTGCTCTTCTGTGATGACCCTGCGTCTTGGAGAAGACGAGACTGTGGTCGCAGTTCCAATCCCAGAGCCGATTTGTAGTGTCCCTGACGGCGTTGCCTTGATCTCGGTGAATCGAAAGAGAGGGTTATTGCTCCGTAGCATTAGCTCTCACTCGCCAGAGAATTTTCAAGACGGTGTGAAAACTTCGCGAAAGGGTAGGCACCATGTCGCATGATTGGGACGAACGCGATGATGAAGTAGCAGCCGGAGCGAATTGTCCAATGCCAGACTGTGGCGGACTGGCGGTTTCATATAGGCGATCAGACGGAGTGGGCCCCGAGGACGCCGAGCCTTGGGAGTTCACATGTCCGCGCTGTGGAATCGCCTTCACCGTCTCTGACGTGGATTTGATTTTCCACTCGGTGCCCAAAGACTGGCTGTTGGCAAAGGTTCACGTTGCGTAGTGATCGGCAAGCGTCAAAGCAACTATCTGTAAAGGGAGCGATATTTCATGAGGGCCAAGCCAAAAATACCGAGGACACAACGGATCATGAGACAAACAGCCAAATCTGGCGGTGGCCATCAGGAGCAAATTCGCCGACGCGCCTACGAGTTGTACGAACAGCGTGGTCGGGGTGACGGCTTCGCATTGGACGACTGGCTGCAAGCAGAGTCGGAACTGACAGAAAGCAAGGTGAAGAGAGCCACTGCATAGGAGAAAAGTCGCGTAGGTCAGTTTTGCATGCGTCAACGGCCCGCGGGCTGTTCCGTCTGCACTTGCGAGAACGACCTAGAATTCACTGGTTTGCAGTTGCTGCGGCGAACGCCTTTGTGGACCACCGGGGCGTAAGTCTCAATGCTCCCTTCAGGTTTGTTGCGTTTCTATAATAGCTGCTGGCTTTGCCACTAGGCTTGATCGAGGCGGGCAACATCCGCTGCTTTGCCGCCTCCAAACGGTCAGTTGGCTTCCCGCTCGGAATTCATCGCATCCAGCTTGCTGCGACACGGAGTCAGAGCTGGGCCATAGATGGCGACAGGCGCGCGGGTGCGTGTGGCCTTCCTCGATTACCTTTCCCGGAATAGCGGAGGACGACGAGCGCGGGTTGAGCGAATTCTGTCAAGGCGCTTGCCCGCGCTAGCGGCGACCTTCGGTCGGCCTTGACAGAGTTTGCGCCCGCGCCAGGCTGCCGATATCCGGAAAAGGAATGGTTTTTTAGATACCGAGTCCAATACCCATGCTCTGCTCCTGCTGCCGCGATGGGGAGATTTCCTGCTGTGGCGCGACGGTCTGCTCCGTGTTGACTTCGAGCCCTTGCGCTGTCTGCTTTGAGACGTCGTGGGTCAGTGCAGTTGGCAACTTCTCGCGGTCATTCGTAAAGAGTTGCGCATCGTGCGACCCACGCGAGAGTGTGACGTAAGCCATGCGGCTGTTGAGCAGGTCTTTTGCGGGCAGATCCGTGTCAACGTGAATTAGCACGCGATCGGCAGTTTGTCCCTGGCTGGAGTGGCTGGTCATTGCATAGCCGTAGTCCAAATGTGGATGCCTATTGGGATCGATTTGGAGTGAGCGGCCAGAGTCGATGTTCAGGCTCAATCGGCCAGCCCCGTCAATGCCGCTGATTACCCCCAATTCGCGGTTAGCAATTTTCAGGTCATTGGCAGGCGCAGTAAATTGAATGCGGTCGCCAAGGGAGAACCTGCGTACCTCTTCGCGGAAGACAGACACGCCGCGCTGTCGTCGGGGATCGTATGCGCGCTCGGTTCCGTCCTGTAGCCTCACAGTGAGCCGGTTGCTGGCGGCATCGATGCTCCGCACCTGGGCGTACTGGCCCTTTGCAATGGCCGTTTCTTTCGATGCGCGCGAATAGCGCAGAATATCGCCGACTTCATACTTCGCTGCCCACGTGCGGTCAGCCCCGGTGAGCTCCTGGCGCGGAACTAGGGTTCGGATCGGATGCTCTTCGCAACTGACCCGGCCCTTGCCTTGTAATTCGGCGTGAATACTTTCATTAAGCTCCATGCGGGAGCGATTATCCGGGGACACTACTAACGTGTTTTCTGGCGACTTCGCATACTCTTTCGCGATGGCCGAAATGCGCTCCTCATGTCCGCGAATTTCGTGGACCCGACCCTGCTGATCGAGATTGTTAATAGCTTCCCGTACATTGCCCCGTGCGAGCTCTTGAACCACTTCCTTCAGCTCGGGGTCCTTCTGCCGCACGATCTCTTCGAGTTTGACCGTCTTCATACCGGCATCTTGAAGCTGAGCAAACGGGCGCCCGGCTTCAACCGCTTCGTGCTGTCGCCGATCCCCGACCAACAAGACTCGATGATTCGGACGCAGCCGCTCGATGAACTCATGCAGTTGCCGAGTGGAAGCGAGTGAAGACTCGTCGATCACGTAGAGTCGCTTCTCACCCGTCTCGGGCTGCTGCCCGCGTGCCAAATGTTTCTGTAGAGTCGAAGTCTCAATGCCAGCTTCGCCGAGCTTCTGCGCTGCTCGGGATGTTGGGGCGAACCCTTCCACCCTATATCCGTCAAGCTCTGCACCTTCTCGGATCACAGCCAAAGTCGTGGTCTTGCCCGTCCCGGCGACGCCGTCTAGAGCAACGATCTTTTCACGCGAAATGAAGATTTCATCTACGGCTTGGAGTTGCGAAGGATTCAATTCTGGATGACGGTCTTCGGTGGCGATACGGAACTGGGGCAAAACCAGCATTGGATCGCCATAATCCCGTCGATTGCCTTCCAACATTCTTCCGACGATGTCACGCTCCATCCCTGCCATAACTCTGGTCGTGTACTGTCTGCGTGCGCCAGTCTGCGAGAGTTCCTGGAACTCTCCCGTGTTGATCCTGCGCTGGAATTCCTCTCGTATGCTCGTGTAGGTGGTTTCACCCATGCCGCGTGCTAGCGCTGTTTCCAGGATTGCGCGTCCATCTTGGACCGCCGAGCGCTCGAATACGTGATCGCGGGCCCAAGTCACAGCACTCTGCGCGTGAGCCTTAACTTCCTGCAATCGCTGGTGACCGTGTTGGCGAGCGCGGGCCACGACCCGATCAGCCCGGTTGCCATATTGTGCTGCCAGCTCACGGTGTCGTTGCAGTACTTCGTTGCGCGACACTAGTTCCTTCCGATCCCGCGTGTGATGGGCGGCAATTTGTGCGGCCGCGGCGCCATCGATTCCTTGTTCGCGTAGATGGTCTTTGATCTGCTCACGCCGTGGGCTGGAGGCTTCCAAGTACTCTTTCGTGTAGCCTCGGATTTCTGGCTGCCCATACTTTCCGCGCTCCAATTCATAGCCCAGCATTTGCAGTCGCGTTGCCAGTTCGGATCGGTAGACCGCAGTCACGTATCGCTGAGAAACAAAGAGTTCGTGGGGCTGGAGACTTCGCGTTGTTCCATTCGCCTGCTCAGTTACGTTGAAGATGACGGCATGGGTGTGCAGCTGCGGCGCGGCGTAGCCATTCACGGGCCGAGCGGTATCATGTTCAAAGGTTGCGGCGACGAACTTGCCTGTGGTCTCGGGCGCGTGCACATTACCGATACGGGCTTGCGTGTATCTCTCCAACTCACGAAGAGCCGTCCGGACGCTCTCGCGATGAGCTTCCCGGACCCGCTCATCCCCTCCCACAAGTGCGGTGAGGGAGACTGACTTGGGCGCGGAAAAGGTAGCATCCCACCCGGCGCGGTGCTCCGCACTGGTGACTTCTTTACCGAATTTGCCTTCATATGTTCGGGAGACTTGGTGACGAACGAGTTGCTCTGCCGTGTGAGGATGTTGTCCTTCACTGAGTCGCGCGAAATGCTCAGCCTCTACGCTACCGGCAAGCTTCCATTGCTCGGCGAGCGTGCCCTGCCATTCGCTGTGACCTTGTTGGTCTCGACTCCAGTAGTTCTGTTTCTCAGAGGCAAACTCACGCTCGTGGTAGATTCGCGCTTGGCTGGCCGAGAGCGGTTTAGAGATGGTAAGCATGACACGATGCCTCATTTGTCGGCTTGGTTGGCACGGGTCAGTGCGAGGAAGTCCGCGAGGATTTTGTGTGCTTTCTGGAGTTTCACTGTGTCCGCCTGATCGCGAATTTTAGCGATGGAATCGGGCATCAATTGTGTTCCTTCTGACGCCGCTTTCGCGCTTGAATGAAACAAATTTAGCAGCGTGTATCGCAAAGCCCAGACCTCGGCAAGTAGCAATTCAATAGGATCAGCAGCTCGCTGCCGCGCTGCTCGCAGCGCAGTTTCGCGGAGCCATTCGGCAAGAGATTGACCGGCGCTTTCAGCGGTGGCTTCGACCTCAGCCAGTTCTCCTGGAGTCAGGCGCGTAGCTATCGTTTTGGTGCGGAGGCCGGGCCTAGCCTCAGTTCTAAGAGATGCCTCGTTCCGAATCGGAAATAGGAGTTCGGGAGTACTCATGGGAAATCCTATTCATGGTTCATTGCAAATGGTCCGCCAGTAGCGGTTTGCGCCAGTTCATGAAAGCGTTTGCGGATCAACGTGTTTACGCCAAGTGCACTCAGCGGTATTTTTCCGTTTACAAACGTAACCTCTAGTGACGTGCGGGAATCCCATCGCGAAACAAAATGCTCATCCAGAACAAGTTCACGTTCGTAAACGTCTCGGCGCTCGCGAGCGCTCCGCAGTTCCCAAATTGGGGGTGACGTGTCCACACTTCTTCCGGTGCGAAGCACCGCCTCGCTCACATCTCGCCATATTCCAGCGCCAACGTATCCCACGCTTGCATCACCTCTGGCGACTCCCATGCCCGGCGAAACAGCTTCTGAATGGACTTCCAGTGCTCCATGGGGAAGACGAAACTAATTCCATTGTCACGGGCACAGAAATTCACATCGAACTCTTCGTTCTCTGTGATTCCAACGTGAGCGTAGAAATAATGCCCTTTCCATTGCGCCAGTGGGCGAGTCAAATCGAGCCCTTCCAGCATCCTACGGAATTCCGCAGTTCTCGCGTACCCATTTACCGGGTAGCGTGGCGCAAGCGGGCCAGGAAGATGCAGGTAGGGAGAGAAATCGTTCCCCTCTTCTCGCACCAGATCTAGGCGGCATCCGCCCTCCTCCTGGGATGGCAATGCGCGCTGCATTGGGCCTTCAAAGTCATCGTCGTCGCCAGCGGGTTTCGGTCGTAAGGGCTTGCGGTGAACTGCGTAATGGCCTCGGGCACACACGCGCCAGAGGGTATTCCAGTGCGGCCAAAGTACGTCGTTAAGCCGCTCGATATTGGAGAACTTTTCCTCGTCCAAAAGTGTGTAGAGATTGCGAACAGCGAGTAGCGGTCTGCGGCGTTTCTGAGCCGGGTCTCTGAGCATCTGAATGGTGCGGGTAACGACTCGACGAAGGTCCTCACTACTGACGGCATTCGGGTCCTTTGTGGCGACCTGTTTGTCCTCGGGAAGCGTCATCAAATAGAAGAAGTCTAGAGACACCTTCTTCTTTCGCAGTGCAATTGCATAGGCGGCGAGAAATGCTTCCAGAATGTCGGCCAAAGACTCATAGGAAAGCTGGCCCTGTTCGGTGCTCGCGAACGACTCCGCACCCTTGGCGCAGTAGTGTGCAACGAGAGCCCATTCGGCCTGCGTCAGCGGTAGGTGTGCCTCCGCTTTCCCACGAATATTGAGCAGAGAATCTGTCGGCTCAGTGAGCAGGTTTGCCAATTCAAGACGATCGTCTCTAGCCGACTCCAGCAGTTGCTTTGCGGCCTCGGATGTCGAGACGGTTTTGCCGGTCTTATGGGCAATGACTTCCTTCAGTGTTTCCAGCCTGGAGCGGAGTGCTTCAGAGATACGGATCGAAATCACTGGCTGATGGGCCGTTGCCGGTTTCACTGCCATGAGCATCCTTAACGAAAAATTATGTAACGTTACATATTGACTGTATTGGTACGGATGGGCTAGTGTCAAGGGCAACGTTGTTTCTTGAGGTTCTTTCATGACAGCCAGCCAGATCCTCGGTGCAGCTGCACCAGCCGCAGCTTTCGAACACTTCGTGGACGGAGACACAGCGGCCACGTTCTTAGGAATCACGCGACGTACACTGCTGCAAAAAGTCCGCGATGGAAAGATTCCGGGCTATGCGCTTGATCCATCTGCAGGAAAGAAGGACTGGAGGTTTCTGTTGTCGGAACTCCACGCCTACATGGTAAGCTGCGAAACGCGGCCACCTGGAGCACGCAAACCACCAAGGAGGGTTTGATGCCCAGGTATCAAGTAGGAAGTCTTCGCAAGATAATGCGCGCGGAGGGTCTGACGTGGGTGCTTCGCTATTACGCCACTCGCTCGGATGGGAAACGAGTCGAACGCACGACCGCTGTAGGTCTTGTCAAAGATATCGGTTCCAGCCCAGCAGATGCATCGAGGGAAGTCGATCGTCAGAAGCTGCGCGAAACCATCAACCAATTACAGCCCTTCGAAGGCAAGCCGAGGACATTTGGTCAACTCTGCCAGGACTATATCGAGAACGAACTGAGGATCGACCAAACAGAATCAGCGCGTCCAAAAGCGTTTCCCACAGTCGAGACCTACGAACGACATCTGATCAATCGCATCATTCCACGTTGGGGGAAGTTGGCACCCTTGGCTGTGGAATCGCGAGACGTCGAAGCATGGTTTCGAGAACTCCGCAAGGGGAATGCCCAGAAGAAGGTGAGAGCGTTAGCCGATCCAACGATCGACAAGATTCGTCGCATCATGAGCCTGGTCTTCAAGCACGGGCAGCGATGCAATTTCCTCCCTCGCCAGCAGGAAGGCAATCCCATGAACTGGGTGAGCCAACGAACCACGAGCGACTACCGGGCGATAGTCATGACGCCGAAGCAGGCGTTCGAGGTTCTTCTCAATACTCCAGAGCCAAGGCGCACGTTGACTCTAAGCGACGCGGCCACTGCTCTGCGCGTATCAGAACTGTTGGGCTTGATGTGGATGGATCTCGATTTCGAGGGGTCGGTGATTTACGTGAGACGAGCTTATGTGTGGGGAAGATTCAAAGAGCCGAAGTCGAAAGCGTCAAAGGCTCCCGTTCCCATGCATCCGCTTTTGGCTGGCTTCCTCCTCGCATGGCGCGAGAGAACGAAGTATGCCAAGGAAAGCGACTATGTGTTTCCCAGCGTAAAGCTGAGAGGCAAGAAGCCGCTGTCCGCGTCCATCATGGTGCAGAAATACTTGCGCCCCGCAGCCATCAGGGCCGGCGTGATTCCTGCGAACTGGAAGGGACGCTTCGGTTTTCACAACTTTCGCCACTCACTGGCGACGGCACTGGTGAAGCTCAAAGTGGACCCCAAAACCGTGCAGGGTGTTCTGCGGCACGAGGACTTTGGCACAACGATGGAACTCTATGCACAGTCGGACATGGACTCCATGCGGGATGCGCAAGGCAAGTTCCTGGAACAGCTCATGGGGAACAGAATGCACTTGCTCACAGAGCGAGTTCAGTGAGAATCATGGGTTGGATCGTGGGTTGGAATTTCGGCTCTTGGCTGCTAAGTGCTTTGAAATGATGGTGGCCAGGGACGGAGTTGAACCGCCGACGCCAGCCTTTTCAGGGCTGCGCTCTACCACCTGAGCTACCTGGCCACATTTCGAAACCCGCTGTCCGCGGGCTGCGAGGACTGTGCGCTTCACGCTGGGGCGGCGGGAATCGCGACCGAACGAAACTGCTTGAATGCCGGAAGCGCGCGGAACGAACTTGATTATAACAATCGCGCGGATTTCCCTCAATGTTCGCCGTTCTTATTTGCAGGAACAAAACCAGCGCGGCCGCGGATATTCGCGGATATTCACGGATAAAACTCCAAGAAGCATCCGCGAAAATCCGTGCAGATCCGTGGCTGATGTCTTATCCCGCGAAACCCTTCACGAACTCCACCAAACTCCGCAGGGCGATCCCCGACGGCCCTTTTGCGATCCACGGTTTTTGATCTTCCATCCAGGCCGTGCCGGCGATGTCGAGGTGGATCCAGGGCGTGTCTTCGGCGAACTCTTTCAGGAACATGGCGGCCGTGATGGCGCCGCCCCAGCGTCCACCGGAATTGACGATATCGGCGATGCCGGACCGAATCTGCTCTTTATATTCGTCATCGAGTGGCATGCGCCACATTTTTTCCCCGGCTTTCGCGTTCGCCGTATGAAAACGGTTGTACATGTCGTCGTCATTGGCGAAAATTCCCGCATTGTTGTAGCCGAGGGCTACCACCACGGCTCCGGTCAGCGTGGCTGCGTCAACTAAGTGCGTGCAGCCCAGCTGGCGCGCGTAGTAGAGGCCATCGGCCAGGACGAGCCGTCCCTCGGCATCGGTGTTGATGATCTCAATCGACTTGCCCGACATGGCGATCTGCACGTCGCCGGGCTTCTGCGCTTTTCCGGAGGGCATATTTTCCGTCGCGCACACGATGCCGATGACTTTGACTTTCGGCTTCAGCAAGGCGATGGCGCGCATGGCGCCAATCATGGTTGCGCCACCGGCCATGTCGTATTTCATTTTCTCCATGCCGTCCGCGGGCTTGATCGAGATGCCGCCGGTGTCGAACGTAATTCCCTTCCCCACCAGACCTAAGACCGGCTTCTCCGGAGCGCCCGCCGGTTCGTAGCGCATGACAATCAGCGCGGGCGGTTCGTCGGAGCCCTGGGCAACGCTCCAGAATGCGCCCATCTTCAATTCCTTGATTTTGTCGGCGCCGTAGACTTCGCATTTCAAGCCGACTTCCGCGGCCATCTTTTTAGCGCGTTCGCCGAGAATGGTCGGCGTCATGCGATTGGAAGGTTCATTCACCAGATCGCGGGTGAAATTCTGCGATTCGCCGATGACTCGCGCCTCGTTGGCCACTTTTTCGAGGGCGGATTCTTCGCCGCTGGCCACAACGGTGACTGCGTCAATCTTCTGGTCTTTGCGGTCGCTGCGGTAGTAGTCGGGATCGAAGTTTCCTACGTGCGCGCCTTCCACAATCGCGCGCACGGCTTCTTCCGCAGGAATGCCGGGCGGAGCGACGAAGGCAAAGCTGCGGATGCCGCGGGATTTAAGCGCACGGACGGCGGCTCCCGCAATGCGACGCAGATCATAACTCGAGAATGATTTCGCGCTGCCGCCCGAAACCAGCAGCAGGCGTTTCGCCATCAGGGTGACGGGCCGGTGCATCAGGTTGGTCTCAAACGGCTTGCCGTTAACCTCGCCGCTGGCCAGCAGGTCGGCAGCGACCGACTGCACTGCTGGGTCGATGGTGGCGACTTTGAGCTCTGGCTTTTTTTCTTTTTCGCTCGAGGCTGAGTTCGAGTGGTCGAGCACGACAGCGACCAGTGATTCGCTTTCGACTTCGGCAGGCTTAGAGAGAGAAATTGTCGTTTTCATAGTTGCTATGCGGTCTTTGGCTTCGTTCTTCCAGTATCGTTGGCGGGATGGGAAAAGTGCAAGCGGCGAGCCTAGACTTGCGACAATCCCAGCCGGCCCCAATCCACCACCGACCGTGGGAAATAACTGGAAGAAAATGGACTACCGCGCCTCTTCCGGTGGCGGCATTCGAACGGCCTGGGATATGATTCAAAGCCGCAGTCCATACAGATGAGGCCCTTCATGCAGATTCGATGGAAGATGTTTGTTTTTGTTGGCGCCGCGGCGCTAGGACTCACTGCACTCCTGAACCGTAATGCTTCGACGGCGGCCGCCGAGCCGCAGGCAGCGGCTCCCGCGGCAAAAGCCCCACTTCTCGCAAAGAACGCGAGAAATGGGGCACCCGGCGAGTTATCCATCCCCGAAACGACGCTTGCCATCAATTCGGCGACGCCCTTGTCGGAGCGAGTGGTGCACTACGAGATCGATGCGAAGTACGACGCGGCGACGCACACCGTCGACGCGACCGAAATCCTCACCTACCACAACCTGACCGGGCAGGCGCTCGACCACTTCCCTTTCCATCTTTATCAGAATGCGTTTCAGCCCAAGGCGACTTTTGTGCGCGATTCCAAACTCATGGGCAGCCGCGACACCGGCTATGAGAAGTGGGAAGACAAATACTATGGCTCGGAGGAGATCAAGAATATTGAATTGGTCGGCCAGGGCGATCTGACGTCGCAGCTGCAATACATCGCACCCGACGATGGCAACAAGGACGACAAGACCGTGGTCGACCTCCACGTGCCCAAGGCCATTGCGCCCGGCGCATATGCGCAGTTCAAGATTACCTTCAAAACAAAGTTTCCCGAAACGCAGGCGCGTTCGGGATGGAAGCGTGATTTTGTGCTAGGGGGGCAATGGTTTCCGAAGGTGGGCGTATGGTGGCATGGAGCCTGGAACTGCCACCAGTATCACAACACGACGGAGTTCTTCGCCGATTTCGGTGTCTTCGACGTAAAGCTGACAGTGCCGCAATATGAAGTTGTCGGAGCCAGCGGAGTGCTGGTCGACGAAAAAAACAATCCCGACAACACCAAGACTGTGACTTATCACGGCGACGACATTCACGACTTCGCCTGGACGGCCAGCCCGCGCTACAAAGTCAGAGAGAGCACCTATCAATCGCAGATGGGACCGATCAAGCTGCGCTTTCTGATGCAGCCGGCGCACTGGAGCCAGGCCGAGCGGCACGAGCGCATCACTACGGCGACGCTCGATCACTTTGAAAAATGGTATGGCCCGTATCCCTATAAGTCGCTGACCGTGGTTGATCCCGAGCCGGACTCGGCAGCGGGCGGTATGGAGTATCCGACGTTTATCACTGGCGACTCAAGCTGGTTGATGCCGGCGGGTTTGTACCTGCCGGAGTTGGTGGTGGAACATGAATTCGGACATCAGTACTGGTACGGCATGGTCGCGACCAATGAATTTGAAGATGCTTGGATGGACGAAGGCATCAACAGCTACACCGAAGTCAAAGTGCTGGATTCGATCCTGGGCAAGAACTCCTCGATCATCAACATGGCGGGCGCGACCATGAGCGAGCGCGAACTGCAGAGGCTCAGCTACATCAGCGCAGCCGACCGCGACCCCATCGCGCAAAAGGCCTACGACTACTACAGTTCCGGCTCCTACGGCGGCATCACCTACGGCAAGACGGCCAGCGTTCTGCTCACGCTGGAAGGCATCATCGGCGAAGACACGATGGCTAAGGCGATGCATGTGTACTTCATGAAGTATCGCTTCACGCACCCCACAAAAGAAGACTTCCTGAAGACGATCGAGGAAGTTTCCGGCAAGAATCTGCGCTGGTACTTCGACCAGGCCATCTACGGGTCGCAGGTGATGGATTATGAAGTGCTCAATGTCAATTCGTTTCCGGTGAACTGGTACGAGGAAGAAAAAAAGGACGCGAAGAAAGATACGAGCAAAGATAAAGACAAAGACAAGGACGATAAAGTTTACCAGTCCTACGTGTCGCTTCATCGCAAGGAAGACTTCGTGATGCCGGTTGAGGTGGAGATCAAGTTCGATAACGGTGAGAAGATTCGCGAACACTGGGACGGCAAGGACCGCTGGATACGATTCGGTTACCTGAGAAAGGCAAAGGTCATCTCGGCGGAAATCGATCCCAACCACACCGTGCAGATCGACCGCAACGACTTCAACAACAGCTATGTCGTCGAAGCCAATGCCAAGCCGACGAACAAACTGTCGACCTACTGGCTGTTTGCGACGCAGTGGGTCAGCCAGACTTTGGCCTGGTGGGCAGTGTAAACATGCTGCTGAACAGCAGAGGATTGCGAAAGGCTTTGAAAGGGCGCGGCGTTAAGCCGCGCCGTGACGGGCTTCAAATCAACAGCGGCATCAGCCGCAGGCCCGATCGAGGATAGAGACGAATGAACGATAAGAAAAGTTTACTGAGCAGCGGCTGGGGAATGGTCGGTCGCAATAAGCGTTACATCTTCTGGTTCTGGTTGCTGAATCTCACGCTGGCCGAGTTTGGCACGGCGGCCTTTCGCAAGAGCGCCCACGCCATCCTCGACCACAGTGTGGCCGCCGACCGCCTGCTTCATGGGTTCGACATTTCGGTGATGATCAATTTGTTTACGCGTCCTGAGTTTGGGCAGATGTCGGCCATGACGACCCCGGCAACGTATTTTGCATTTCTGTTTTTTCTGGCAACGGCATTGTTCCTGCCCGGAGTCTTTCAGGGATACGCCTCGACCTACCGGCTGCCGCGCGAGGACTTCTTCCGCGCCTGCGGGCGAAACCTGTGGCGCTTCATCCGGCTCATGATTATCGCCGGCATCGTGATGGGAATTATCGCGGGCGTTCTGTTCGGAATTAGCGGCGCCTTGGTGAAGAAGGCCGGGGAAAGCACGAACGAAGTGCTGCCGTTCGAGATGCACATGGCCGGCCTGGCGGTGATTTTTCTGGTGATGACAACCGTGCGCATCTGGTTCGATCTGGCTGAGGCGGATGTTGTTCTGAGCGATCAGCGGGCTGTGCGCAAATCGATTGGAGCGGCGTTTCGGCACACGTTCCGGAGCCTTGGCCGCTTGCTGGCAAGTTACGTTGTCACTACGATTGCGGCCGCGATCATTCTGGTGGGCGGGATCTGGGCCTGGATGAAGTTAGTCGCCCCGGAGAAGTGGTTCGGGGCGTTTCTACTCAGCCAAGTCATATTGCTCCTGCTGCTGGTTCCGCGCTTCTGGCAGCGAGGGGTCGCGGTCTCGTACTGGAAGCAGAACATGATGGCTCCGGTGGTGGTCGTTCCCCCGATAATGCCTCAGCCGATAGTGCCGCAGCCGATTCCGCCGCCGCAGCCCGTTCCGGTAGCCGTGGCTCCTGAGCCGGCTCCCGTGGCGCCGGATCCGCCGCCGGAGGCGGAGGGAATCTAGACCTGTTTGGTTGGAAGCTTCCGCGGCACACTCATAGCAATACGATGGTGATGCCGAGATTGCGCCGGCCCAGGTCGGGGTCGCTCTTCACTGCCGGCTGCGCTTGCAGTAGGCGCCAGGCCGTGTCATCGGTCTTCGACCAGTTTTCTCCGAAAATGCAGGCGCGAATCTGACCGCCTTCGGCCAGTTCGTGTAATCGTCTCTGCACCGCGATGCGGATGTCGCCGCCGAGGCCGCTCGATCCGTAACCGTGGACGACCTTAAGCAGGGTGAGTTTCGCCTGGCGGGCAACCGCCATCTCGCGCTCCAGCCGCTGCAGCGCCTCCGGCACCGACGGCATATCGGACTTGAGGTTTACGGTCTTCACTTAAGTGCTGCGTCTTGCGCTTTCAAATCGCTGATCAGGCGGATGGGGCCAGTCTGCTGGCCGACCATCATACGCCGCTTTGCGGCTTAGGGATCAACGGCAAATTCTTGGGCGGGTGATTCGGCGCTGCGGGCTGACCGCAGATTCCTCGGCGATAAAGCCGCCTTCGGAATGACAAAACTTAAGATTACCGTCGAATGGGGCGGCCCCGCACATCCTCTTGACGTGTATATACGAATCGGCTACCGTGTATATATTAGGAAGAAGGGCGCTATGGCTGTGACGATGACATCAATCCGCCTGGACACGGACTTGGCTGACGAGGCCGTGAAGGTGCTCAAAGCGAAATCCCGCACCGAGGCCATTCACATCGCCCTGCGCGAAGTTGTTGCGCTGAAGCGCTTCAAAAAGTTGATGAAGAAGTATGAAGGCAAGGCCACGTTCCAAGGCCACATTGATTGATCTTCGTTTTCGACACGTCCGTCATCATTGACGATCTCCGAACGCTGCGTCATCGAGAGAGGATTCAGTCCCTCATTGGTGTCATCCGGACATCTTCTGTAGTTTTGGCGGAGCTATGGCGGGGCGCGGCGAACCCCTCAGATCGCGAGTTTCTCAGGGCTTTGGCGAGAAGTCATCCAATCCTGACTCCGACGGAAAAAAACTGGCTGGAGTCGGGTGAAATTCTGTCTCGCATTCGTGCCGATCACGGCTTCGCGCCGGCCAAACTCCGTGACCTGCATTTTGACGTTCTCATCGCCCTCACCGCCCGCTCGCACGGCGCCCGTGTCATCACGACCAACCGGGCCGATTTTGAGCTAATCAGCCGGTATCGCCAGATCAAGCTTGACGTGTGGTGAGGGGGCTATCTCTTCCGGTTTCGGATGGCTTCCCGCGTTTCTTTATCCGCCGTGCGCCGCCGTTCGGTTTCCCGCTTATCCCAGAGCTGCTTGCCCTTGGCCAGGGCCAGTTCCACCTTAACCCTGCCGTTCTTGAAGTACAGCCGGGTGGGAATCAGAGTCAGGCCTTTTTGCTGCGTCTTGCCGATGAGCTTGCGGATCTCTTCGCGATGCATCAGCAGTTTGCGGGTGCGCAGCGGGGCATGGTTGTGGATATTGCCGTGCTCGTACGGGCCGATGTGGGCATTCAGGAGCCAGACGGCGTCGTCCTTGACTAAGCCGTAGGAATCCTTAAGGTTAGCCAGGCCGCCGCGGACCGATTTGACCTCGGTTCCGGTCAGAACCACCCCCGCCTCAAATTTTTCCAGCAAGAAGTAGTTATGTGAAGCGATCCTATTAACAGCAGCGTCGCGGTCGCCGGACGCGGTGGGATCACGGCGCGGGGACTTCTCCGGGTTGGGTTTGGTCTGGTGGGTGGATTGGCGAGCCATGGTTCGTAAGTTTCATCTTAGCAGCTGGGTGACGCCGAGCTTCGGACGTCAGACGTCGGGCCGAAGGGCCCATGTGGTCCAAGGTCCGAGGTCTGAGGTCGGGGGTGTGTGTCCACTGGTCCTACGACCAAAGAGTATAACTCCCGTATGCACAAGCACTTCGGGAGCTGGAAATGGCGATGCTATAATCGCGTCAACCGAGACTTTTTTCCCGCTCGAAAACCCCGGCGCGACGCCGCAAGGCGCGGGAAAGCCGCTTGTCCGGCGAAGACCGAATAAAGAGGATCATCTCGTGAGGATTATCGAATGAGACGCCTGATGCGCCCGGCACTGTTGCTGTTGCTGGTCGCGGTTGCAACGCTCCCCGCCATCGCCGACAAAGCCAAGAACCTGTACTCCAAAGGTGAGGATGCGGAGGCTCGCCAGAATTACGAAGCGGCCTACGAGTTCTACAAACAAGCCTACGACCTGAAGCCCAAAGACCTGCGCTATCGGACTTCCTTCGAACGCACCCGTTTCGAGGCTGCGGCCTCGATCGTGCATAAGGGGCAGAAGCTGCGCGATGAGGGGAAACTGGATGAGGCCGTGGCGGCGTTCCAGAAAGCGGTGGCCATTGATCCGTCGTTGTTCATCGCCAAGCAGGAACTGGAGCACACGCAGAAGATGATCGAGGACCAGCGGAATCCTCCGCAGCAGCCGGCTGGTCCGCCTGCCGCCCTGGAGCGCAGGGTCCACGAACTGGCCGGGCCGGTGGAGTTGGCTCCGATCTCCAATATCCCCATCACGGTCAAACTCACCGACAAATCTGACACCGTCTACCGCACCATCGGGCAGCTGGCCGGAATCAACGTGCTGTTGGACCCCGATTACACCCCCAAACCCATCAAAGTTGAGCTGAATGGGGTCACCCTGGAAGATGCGCTGGAGATCACGGCGCTGGAGTCGAAAACCTTCTGGCGGCCGGTGACGCCGAACACGATTTTCGTGGCGCAGGACAATGTAGCCAAGCGCAAGGAACTGGAACAAAGCGTCCTGAAGACTTTTTATCTGACGAATCTTTCGGCCCCGACCGAACTGCAGGATGTGGTGAACGCGATCCGCGCCGTGCTGGAAGTACAGCGCATCCAGCAGTTGCTCTCACAAAATGCGGTGGTGGTTCGCGGGACTCCCGATCAGATCGCGCTGGCGCAGAAACTGATCGAAGATCTCGACAAGGCGCGCCCGGAAGTGATCATCGACATCGCGGTGATGCAGATCTCCAAAGACAAGTCGCGCACGCTGGGGCTTAACCCGCCCTCCAGCATGACCATCCAGCTACAGAACAACCTCAACACCACCTCGACCTCCACCACTACAGGGACTTCAACCACCAGTTCCGGATCCGGCATCAACTTGAACTCGCTGGCCAATCTGACCGCAGAAAACTTTCAGGTCACGATTCCGTCCGCTAACCTCTCGGCGGTCATGGGAGACACCGATACCAAGCTGATCCAGAATCCGCAGATTCGCTCGCTGGACGGCCAGAAGGCTTCTCTGAAAATCGGTGAACGCCTGCCCGTAGCCACGGGTTCATTTCAGCCCGGTATTGGTGGCGTTGGTATTAACCCCCTGGTGAACACGCAGTTTCAGTACATCGATGTGGGCGTAAACATCGACGTCACGCCGCACGTACACTCGGACCGGGAAGTCACGCTGAAAATCACGATGGAAATCTCCTCGGAGATTGGCCAGGCCAGCATCGGCGGCATCACCCAGCCCATCATCGGGCAGAAGAAAGTCGACTTGGGCGAAATCCGGCTGAAAGACGGGGAATCCAGTCTGATCGGCGGGATTATGGACGACTCGCAGACCAGGTCGCTGAGCGGAATACCGGGATTAGCCCAGATTCCGATCTTGAAATATCTGTTTGGACAGACCACGCAGGACCATTCTTCGGACGAGACTGTCTTTGCCATCACTCCGCACGTCATCCGTGGTTCGGAGGTAAGCGAGATCAATCAGAGAGCCATCGATATCGGCACCTCGACGACGATCTCATTGCGCCACGTAAACCACCCACAGGCCGCTCCGGTTCAGACGCAGCCAGCCGCGCCGGCAGCTCAGCCTCCGACAACTCAGGCTCCGGCGAATCCGGCTCCGACGAGCCAGTCCGCCGCTCCGAACCCGTCCGCGGCTAAGCCGGCCAGCTTCCTGTTTGATCCGCCGACTATTCAAGCAACCAAGGGCAATACGTTTGTGGTGAATCTGCTCCTGTCCGGAGCACAGAACGTGCATACGGTGCCGGTTCAATTGGACTACGATCCGAAGATGCTGCAGCTGGTGAGCGTGGTCAATGGCGGCTTCCTCTCGCAAGATGGCCAGATGGTAACCCTGGCTCATCGTGAGGATGAGACCAAGGGAGAGTCGACGATTACGGCCTCCAGGCCGGCCGGCGTCGGCGGAGTTTCCGGGCAGGGCGCCGTGGTGTCCATCACCTTCCAGGCTAAAGCGGATGGACAGACGCCCCTGACCATTACTCGAGGCGGAGCACGCGATCCTGGCTTGCAGGCGATCACGGTCAACGGGGCGCAGGCTTCGGTGACTGTCCAGTAGAAACGGAGAGGATTTCTCCAGGCCGGCTGTACAGGACTTAGGACGATGACGATGAATAGATTCCATCACGGTGCGAGCTCAAAGCCTGAATGCGGCTTTACGCTCATGGAACTGATCGTCTCGGCGGCCATCCTTTCGATTCTCACCATGATGGCGCTGCCGCTGGGGCGCGTCACGATTAAGCGCGAGAGGGAAAAAGAGCTCCGCCGGGATTTATGGGAAATGCGCGACGCCATCGACCGCTACAAAGACGCCGCCGACCGCAATATGTTTCAGACGAAATTGGACAGCGGGGGCTATCCGCCGGATCTCGAGGAACTGGTCAAGGGAGTGGAAGCCCAAGGCGGCAAGAAAATTCGCTTCCTGCGTTCTATTCCCGTGGACCCCATGACCAAGAGCAAGGAGTGGGGCTTGCGGTCGATGCAGGACGATCCCGACTCTGACTCTTTTGGCGGACAGAGCGTGTTTGATGTTTACACCAAGTCGACGGACACCGCGCTTGACGGAACGAAATACAAAGACTGGTAGCCAGTAGACGTAGATGCAACGTGGCTTTCAAAACTCGGCGCGGCATGCGCAGACTCCGGCGGCAAGCCGCTCCCTCGCTTGCGGCCAAAGGCCGGAGAGGTCCCGCGGTTTCACACTGCTGGAATTGATGATCGTCATCAGCATGATCATGATCTTGATGGCGATAGCGGTGCCCATGTACAACCAGTCGATCGTGCAGGCGCGGGAAGCGGTGCTGCGATCAAACCTGGCCACCTTGCGGAAGGTCATCGATCAGTACACCCTCGACAAACAGAAAGCTCCGCAGTCGCTCGACGATCTCGTGACGGCGCAATACCTGCGGAAGATTCCAGACGATCCCATGACCAAGCAGCCCAACTGGGAAACGAAAGAGGAAGACGTGCTGATGGCGGTGGACCAGCAGGAACCCGGCATTGACGACGTGCACTCCGCCTCCAGCGGGGTCGCCAGCGACGGCACCGCTTACAGCACCTGGTGACCAGCCTCAGCGCTTCCACATTGCGCCTCCCAGTCTGAGGCACTAACATCTACTCATGCCCGTCGAAACAGAAATTCAGGCTCCCGCATCCATTCGCGCGCCCCGCGGAAATCAAATCACTTGTAAAGGCTGGCAGCAGGAAGCCGCCATGCGAATGCTGATGAACAACCTCGACGAAGAGGTTGCCGAGCGTCCCCGGGACTTGGTCGTCTACGGTGGAACCGGCCGCGCCGCGCGCAGTTGGGAAGCCTACCGCGCCATCGTCGCAACTCTGAAGAATCTGGCGAACGACGAAACTCTGCTGGTGCAGTCGGGTAAGCCCGTCGGCGTGTTCAAGACCCACGATCACGCGCCGCGCGTGCTCATCGCAAATTCGAATCTGGTCGGCCACTGGTCCAACTGGGAGAAGTTCAACGAACTGGAACGCGCGGGCCTCATGATGTACGGGCAGATGACCGCCGGCTCATGGATTTACATTGGCTCGCAGGGAATTGTGCAGGGCACATTCGAGACTTTTTCCGCTGCGGGCGAAAAACATTTTGGCGGCGACCTCGCCGGCAAACTGATTGTCAGCGGCGGCATGGGCGGCATGGGTGGAGCTCAGCCGCTGGCCGCGACCATGACCGGCGCGGCGTTTCTGGGCATTGACGTCGATCCCGAGCGCATCAAGAAGCGCCTGAAGACCGGCTACTGCGACTTCATGGTCACGACTTTGGACGAAGCGCTGCGCATTCTAAAAAATGCCGTTCGCAAGAAAGAAAATGTTTCCGTCGGGCTGGTGGGAAATTGTGCCGACGTCATTCCCGAACTGGCCGAGCGCGGTGTTGTCCCTGACATTCTGACCGATCAGACTTCGGCGCACGACCCGCTGAACGGATACGTACCGAACGGCATGAGCTTCGAGCAGGCGCTGGAGCTGCGCCAGCGCGATCCGCAGGCCTATCAGGAAAAATCACTCGACGCCATGGCGCGCCACGTGGAAGGCATGTTGCGCCTGCAGAAGATGGGCTCGGTCACATTCGACTACGGCAACAACATCCGCACGTTTGCGTTTCAACGTGGCGTGAAGGACGCCTACGACTTCCCCGGATTCGTGCCGGCATATATTCGCCCGCTGTTCTGCGAAGGGCGCGGACCATTTCGCTGGGTAGCGCTGTCGGGTGAAGCGTCTGACATTCACGTCACCGACGAACTCGTCTTGGAGCTATTCCCCGAGAATCGCATTCTGCGGCGCTGGATCGATCTGGCACGGAAGCGCATCAAGTTTCAGGGCCTGCCAGCGCGCATCTGCTGGCTCGGTTATGGCGAGCGCGCACAGTTCGGACTGGCCATGAACGATCTGGTAAAGCAGGGCAAGATCAAGGCGCCAATCGTCATCGGTCGCGATCATCTCGACTGCGGGTCGGTGGCGTCTCCATTTCGCGAAACGGAGAGCATGAAGGATGGCTCCGACGCAGTGGCCGACTGGCCGTTGCTCAACGCCCTCCTCAATACCGCGGCGGGGGCGTCGTGGGTGTCAATCCACAACGGTGGCGGAGTCGGCATCGGCTATTCGTTGCATGCGGGACAGGTTACCGTGGCCGACGGCAGCGATGAGATGGCCAAGCGCATCGAGCGCGTCCTCACCACGGACCCGGGCATGGGTGTGATTCGCCACGTGGACGCGGGCTACGACGAGGCGAAGGAGTTTGCGAAGAAGGCGGGCGTGAAGGTACCGATGGGAAGCTGACGTCTGGGCCCCAGTTCTGACGCCCTATCTTGCCAACGCGCTGTACACGGCCTCATAAGCTGGCTTCTTCTGATACTTATCGGCCCACAGTAAGGCCCATCCCTGCCCCTTGTAGAACTGTGGAATCCACGAGTGCTTGTCGGTGAATCCCCAGGTTTGCAGCGCCTTGCAAGCGGGCTGCTGCACACAGAGGGTCGTGATCTCGCCGTAGAGTTTGGCTTGCGCGCCGAGTGAGGCCGCGCTGGAATCGCCGAGCCGAATATCGAGTTCAGTGATTTGCAGCTCCAGCCCGAGTTTTGCAAACCGCTCCAGATTTCGTGCGAACGACGCCAACTTCGCGGGGTCGTCGAACTTCAGGCTGACGTGCATTTGAAAACCGACTCCGTCGAGGGGCACGCCGCGCTTCTTGAAATCGCTCACCATCTGGTAAATCGCATCCGATTTCTTGTTGATCATTTCCGCGTCGTAATCGTTGTAGAAGAGCTTGGCGCCTGGGTCGGCCTCATGTGCCCAGCGCAGCGCCTGTTCGATGTACTTCGTATCCTTCCCCGCGCCGATGCCGGGCTGGTCGTACCAGATCGTATGGCGCATGGTGCCGTTGTCGTTGAACGCTTCGTTGACCACATCCCACGCGTAAACCTTGGAAGCGTAGTGCGTCATCACGGTCTTGATGTGCCCGTGGAGAATGCCGGCAAGCTGGGACGCAGAGTAGCCGCCCTTCTTCACCCATTCCGGCACCTGGTTGTGCCAGACCAGCGTGTGCCCCCGGACGACCATGTCATGACTCTGAGCGAACGCGACCAACGCATCGCCGCCTTTGAAATCGTAAGGATTGGGGTCGGTGTCAGGCCGCGGATGAATCAAGCCGAACTTCATTTCGTTCTCGGCTTGCAACTGGCCGAACTCCGACCCAAGCGTAGCGGCGTAGTCCGATTCGGCGAGAAATGCGGAAGCAGCGGCGGTTCCAATCGTGATGTGGCGGGCTTCGGCAGCCTGACGCAGCGTGCCAGCCGCGGGCGTAGCGGCCCGCGTTTCGGGTGTGGAAGCGAACGGTAAGAACATTCCGCACAGCAGCCCTGAAATTAACGTGCGGCGAAAAACGCTCCGGAGAACGTCGACTGACTCTCGATGCGCAAACTCCCGAGGCCTAAACGAGGTCTCTATCATGCTCAACCTTCCTGTCCGCTTTCGAGCTACGCCAGGATGTTAAGCCGATTGCGGGACATCCTACAACCGGCCCGAACTTAATTAGTCGACGGCAGCCTTGCCTTCACCGTCGAAGGTGCTGCTAGACTAGTCATGCGTGAGCACTGCAAAGCGAAGATCTCAAGCACCAGACGGAATGCTGCTGCTCAACGTCGGCCAGCTCCTCACCTTACGCGCTCCATCGGCTGAACATGGCCCCCGCCGCGGGTTTGCTTTGCGGGACCTTGGGATCATCCACAACGGCGCGGTGTTTTGTCTGGGCGGCAAGGTCGTGTCCATCGGCCGGACCAAGGATGCGTTGCGCGATCCATGGCTGAAGAGCCATCGGAAAAGAGTCACCGAGATCGACTGCACGGGCAAAGTGGTTCTACCCGGGTTTGTCGACTCCCACACCCACCCGGTCTTTGTTGGTCCGCGGCTGGTGGATTTTGAAAAGCGCATTGAAGGCGCGTCCTACGCGGAGATTGCCGCCGCGGGGGGTGGCATCCGATCCAGCCTGGAGGCGGTGCGCAAGGCGGCGAAGAGCGTTCTTGCCTCCAAAATCCTGACCGCCCTTGAGAAAATGGCCGCACTGGGCTCGACCACCCTGGAGGCCAAGTCGGGATACGGCCTCACGGTCGAGTCGGAATTGAAGTCACTGGAGGCGATCCACGATGCGGCCTCGCGCTGGCCGGGGACCGTCGTCTCCACTCTGCTCGGAGCCCATGTCGTCCCCAAAGAATTTCAGGGCCGCTCACAAAAGTACGCTGAGATCGTCTGTAAAGAAATGATTCCTCTGGCGGCGAAGCGGAAGCTTGCCCAGTTTGTCGACGTCTTCTGCGACCGGGGAGCATTCACTGCCGAGGAAACGGTTCAGATTTTTGCCGCCGCTGAACAGCACGGATTGAGCGTCCGCGCTCACATGGGTCAGCTTTCGGAAACAGGACTGCAGCCGTTCCTGCGCTTCCATCCTGCGTCGTTCGACCACATGGACCATGTGAGTGACGATGACATACGGCACTTGGCCAAACACGATACGGTGGCCACGCTGGTGCCGGGCGCAAATTATTTTCTGGGATTGAAAGAATATCCAAACGCGCGCCGTCTGATCGATGCGGGCGTCCCGGTCGCGCTGGCCACGGATTACAATCCGGGTACTTCGCCAACTATCAGCATGCCGATGGCGATGTCGCTGGCGTGCACGCACATGAAGATGTCGCCGGCTGAAGCAGTCGCGGCCGCCACCATCAACGGGGCGTGGGCGCTTCGCGTGGCCGAACGCAAGGGCAGCATCGAGCCGGGGAAGGATGCTGACTTAGCTGTGTTTGCGGTCGAGGATTACCGCGAACTTTCTTACTGGTTCGGCGCCAACCATTGCGCGATGACCGTCCTGAACGGGGTGGTCGCACCCAGCCCGTGAACTTTCTTGATGCCCCATTCGTATTTAAGCAGGAGCGGGGTTGTACAACTGCGTTCGGAGCAGTCCATGAAGAGCGCTCCAGGAAAAAACACTGACGGAAGCAATCTGATTCAATCTCTCGAGGGAAATGAATGAAACGCATTCTTGCAGGAATATTTTTTATCGTTCTGACATTCTCGCTGGCGAACGCGCAGCGGCTGCCCGAAATCGCAAGACCGGAAAACTACAAACTCACGTTCACGCCGGATCTTGACAAGGCCAAATTTGAGGGCGATGAAACCATCGCGATTCGAGTGCTGAACGCGGCTTCGGACATCACGCTGAACGCGGTCGATATCGACTTTCACTACGCGACCATCACCAGCGGCGGTTCCACGCAGAAGGCGAAGGTTACACCCGATAAAGAAAAAGAAATGGTCGTGCTGACCGTCGAGAAAGCTTTGGCCGCCGGTCCGGCGACGATCCACATTACCTACTCCGGCATTCTCAATGACGAAATGCGCGGATTGTATTTGGGCAAGGATGACCAGGGACGCAAATACGCCGCGTCGCAGTTCGAGGCCACCGACGCTCGGCGCGCTTTTCCTTCGTTCGACGAGCCCGACTACAAAGCCACATTCGACATTACCGCCATTGCTGACAAGGGGCTGGTCGCGATCTCGAACCAGAAAATCGTGTCCGACACTCCCGGCCCTGGGGACAAGCACACGGTGCGCTTCGCCACCACAGCCAAAATGTCGTCCTACCTGGCCGCGCTGGTTGTGGGCAACTTCGAGTACATCGAGGGCGAGGCGGATGGCATCCCGATTCGCGTCTACAGCACGCCGGGCAAGAAAGACATGGGTAGGTTCGCGCTTGAAGCCGCGTCGTACATTCTCGGCTATTACGACAAATACTTCGACATTAAATATCCCTACGGAAAACTCGACCTGATCGGCCTGCCCGACTTCTCCGCGGGCGCAATGGAAAACACCGGCTGCATCACCTTCCGCGAAGTCATTCTTCTGATCGATGAGAAGCAAGGCTCAGTCAGGCTCAAGAAGGAAATTGCCAGCGTGATCGCGCACGAAATGGCGCATCAGTGGTTTGGCGATTTGGTCACGATGAAGTGGTGGGATGACATCTGGCTCAACGAGGGTTTCGCCACCTGGATGGAATCGAAGCCCGTCGCGAAGTGGAAACCGGAATGGAATTACGAACTGGACGATGTAAGCGGAACTGGCCAAACTCTCGACATAGACTCGCTCGAGAATACGCGTCCGATTCATCAGGCAGCCGAAACTCCGGCGCAGATTCAGGAGTTATTCGACGGAATCGCTTACGGTAAGGCGGCTTCGGTGTTGCTCATGCTCGAGTCCTATCTCGGCGAAAAAACTTTCCGCGATGGAGTCAACGCCTACCTGCAACAGCACCAGTACGCCAATGCCACGGCCGACGATTTTTGGGACGCTCAGGCGAAAACCTCAAAGAGGCCGGTCGAAAAGATCATGCCCACGTGGGTGAAGCAAGCGGGAGCTCCCATCGTCAATGTAAAAGTGCAATGCTCCGGCAATTCGACGAGTGTCACTTTGACCCAACAGCGATATTTCATCGACCGGTCGAAATTTGAAGCCGCCAACGATCAACTCTGGCAGATTCCCCTGTGCCTGAGGGGGTCGGCAACGGGCACCGGCGCGCCCAAGTGCGAAGTGCTCACCAAGAAAGAAGAAACCTACACCTTGCCCGGCTGCTCGACCTGGGTACTGGCCAATGCTGGCGCGACCGGCTACTACCGCACCGGCTACACCGCCGATGCGGTTCGAGCCCTGGCCAACGATGCCGAGGCCAGGCTGACTCCCGCAGAACGCATCGCGGTGCAGAACGACGTCTGGGCCTCTGTGGCTGTGGGTCGCGAACCAGTGGGTGATTCCCTGGCCTTCGCGCAAGGGCTGCAGTCGGACCGCAACCGCGCTGTCATGGAAGACGTGCTGGAAGGGCTGCATTATGTCGGCCGCTACCTGGTGAGCGACAGCGATCGTGACGCGTATCGCATGTGGCTGCGCCAATATCTTGCTCCCGCCATGAAGGAAATGGGATATGAACCCAAACCGGGCGAGACCGACGAGCAGCGGACTCTACGGTCACGGGTGTTCAACGCGCTGGGCTACGATGCCCGCGATCCCGAAACTCTGGAGCAGGCGCGGAAACTCGCCGACAAAAGTCTGGCGAACCCGACGTCCGTCGATAGCGAAATGGCCGGCAGCGCCTTCGCTCTGGCGGCTTTGAATGGGGACTCTGCGTTCTATGACAGGGTGATGGCGGCCACGAAGAACCCAAAATCGCCGGAGCAGTATTACACCTACCTGTACACGCTGCCCCGGTTCGGCGATCCGAAGTTGCTGGAGCGAACGCTAGAGTTTGCCGTCTCCCCGGATGTGCGATCTCAGGATGCCTTGGGGATTGTCGGATCGGTGATGGATAATCCGGCGGGTGAAAAACTGACGTGGGATTTCATTCAGACGCACTGGGACGCGATTGCGAAGGCGGGCGGTCCGTTTGCCAGCGCCGAAGTCGTGGGGAATACCAGCGTTTTCTGCGACGCGGGGATGCGCGATCAAGTGACGGAATTCTTCGCCGCTCACAAGCTTGCGGCGGCGGAACGCACCTATAAACAATCGATTGAACGCATCAACAACTGCATCGATTTCAAGGCGCAGCAGGAACCCCAGTTGGCCGCGTGGCTCGGGCAGCGCGGCATCGCCGGCGGGAAATAATCGACGAGATCAGGACCGGGACCGCAGGTCCCTCGACTGCGCAAAATCTCTCGCTTCGCGAAAGGTTTTGCTCCGCTCGGGATGACAACTCTGTCCCGGACTTTTTTTGTCTTAGGGCACGATCGGCAGCACCAGATATGACGGCAGATCGGGCGAGCAGTAGATGCGCTGTGTCGCCGAGACGAAATCAGACGCCGTAGCCTGATAGATACTCGGCACAAACTTCTGCGGGTTGCGGTCAATCACTGGAAACCAGGTCGACTGAATCTGCACCATGATGCGGTGCCCTTTCAGGAAGACGTGGTCGTGATCGCGCAGAGAGATGTTCCACTCCGTCGGTTTGTTTGGTGTCAGCGGATGCGGTTTTTCGTAGCTCGCAAGATAGCGGCCGCGGCGTACCTCCATCGCAATGGGCAGTTCGTAGCCGTTCAGCGACATGGCATACTGCCCGGGCTTCGCGCCTTCCTCAGGATTCCAGGCATTCTTCTGCGCGTCCTGCGGATATACATCGATCAGCTTGACCACGAAATCGCTGTCGGTCCCGGAAGTGGATGCAAAAAGATTCGCCGCCAGCGGGCCGGTGACGGTGAGATCGTGATCCAGCGGTTCGCTGACGAAGGAGAGAACGTCTGGCCGGTGGCCGACAAAACGCTGGTCGGCAACTTCCCAGGTTCGCCAGTCCCCACCCGGATAGGTCGGCGAGATGGGGCGCTCGCGGTAGGGCACAGGATTGGCCGGATCGGAAACGTACTCACGGTAAGCCAGCCCGGTCTTGGCCGCGCCCGGCGCGGAGAATGAAAGAGTCCCGTCCGAGTGCAGGTAGAGTTTCGTCGGCTTCGCTTCCGGCGGAGGCCAGGTGGCGTACGTGCGCCAGGTATTCGATCCGCTCTGAAAAGTGCTGGCCTGCCACGCCGGCTTTTCACCCTGCCCGTGCAGGTAGTAACGAAAGAACGGCGCTTCGATATTTTCGCGGAATTCGCGGGCAGTTTCATGGCCGCTAAACGGGATAAGGCCGATGCCGTCGCCCTTCGGACTCCACCACTCCCCGTGATACCACGGCCCAGCAACCATGAAATTCGTGTGCTCGGGATCGTTCTCTTCCGCGTGGCGAAAAATCTGCCACGGCCCCCACGGATCTTCCTGATCCCAGAATCCCGCAACATTCAGGTTGGGGACGGTCGAGGAATGAAGCTGATTGACCCAGGCCTCTTTCTTCCAGAAGTCGTCGTAGTCGGGATGCTCAACGCTGGAATTCCAGTAAGGAATCGATCCGTGCAGGTATTTCGCGTTGATATTCGAGAGCGAGCCCAGGTCGAGGTACCACTGATAGGTGTCGTACGTTTCAAAATCAAAATGCGTATTCTTGTTTTTGTCGGCCTGCTCCATGACGGCATATTCAAAGTCGTAACTCTCGCGCAGCGCGCCGAATCGGTGGTCGTCGTCGTTCATCCATTGATCGACGGGCGACGCCTGCTCGCTGACCGCTTTAAGCGCCGGGTGGGGATGGAGCAAGGTGAGCGCGGAGGTCAGCCCATCGTAGGAAACGCCGAAAATCCCGACTTTCCCGTTGTTATTGGGAACATTTTTCACCAGCCACTCGATCGAATCGTAGGCATCGGTGGTCTCGTTAGTGGCCTTCGGGTCTTTTAAATCAACCCAGGACGAAAGGTTGAACACGCCCTCGGACTTGAAGCGTCCGCGCAGGTTCTGGATGACGAAGATGTAGCCGTCCTGGGCGAGTTCCTTGAGATAGGCTGGGAGCTGCTCCGGCGGCTTTTCGGGAACGCCGTAAGGCGTGCGGCGAAACAGAATGGGCAGCGGACCAGCCTGGTCGAGAGGCGCGAGAATGACCGTCTGCAGATGAACTCCGTCGCGCACCGGAATCATCACCTCTTCGAGCTTGAACAGCGGCTTTACCGGGGCCTGCTGCGGTTGGGGAGTCTGTTGTGCAATGGCAGAAATAGAAATCACTACGGGCAGAACAAAGCGCAGAATGGATGAGCGCACCAGTTTTCCTCCGGGCAGCTTTCTCGAGATAAACCCAGCGGCGAAGTATACCAATCGGCGCTCACCTCAGAACACCCTTCCGATGGAGAAGTTCACCCGGCTCTGGCCGGTAGGACTGACGCTGCCCGCCAGCCCAACGGGGCCGATAATCGTGTCCGCGATCACTCCGAGATTGAATGTACCCCGCACCGCTACTGGTCCGAGATCGAGCGCTGTCGAGCCGAACGCGCTGCCGGCCTCATACCAGCCGCTCCAGTAAATCTTTCCTCCCACCAGTTCCGGCAAGCGGTAAAGTTCGCGCCGGAAGCCGAACGACGAGTAGGCGTAGTGATTGCCGAGAAACTCCTGCGGAAGGTACGCCCCCAACCGGTAGGCTCCTCCCAAGGCAAAAACCTGAAACGGTCCGGCGGATCCGCGAAAGGTAGTTCCGCCGGAGATATCAAAGAGGAGTGAAGTCTTCGGCCCGACGGGAATAAAATTGGAAGTCTGCACTTCGAGTTGCCCAATGGGATGGGCCTGCCCCGGACTCTGCATCACGCGCGAGAGCGTCGCGACCACGCGGGTGCCGCGGCTGGGAACCGCCGGCCTGTCCTGTCCATCCCATACATAACGCGCGCGGAATTCACCGATGCTGCCGTTGACGATGGGGAGCCCTGTGGCTCCAATTAGCGGACTCAGCTTGGCATCGAAGAGCTCATATCCAATGCGGAATTCGCTGCGCCGGCCAGAGTTGTAGCCAAGGTCGAGGCCGCCTCCGGCGCGCTCGTCGCCGAAGACGGCGACCCGGGTTAATCCCGTAAATGAGTTTCGCGCATACTTCGACGCAAAGGCGTACGGAGCCACAAAAAACGGCGAAGCGCCCAAAGGCTGATAGAACTCGGTGGCCGCGAGATTACGGGAGCCGAACAGCAGATCGTTGCGCCACTCCCCGCCGCCATGGGCAACATCCATGAAAGTCACTCGCGCACCTGCGGAAAAATCAAAGGCAGCCACTCCCGAACCGTCCACATTGACGGCGAAGTCCACAAATGGCGGGCCATAGGACTTATCATGCATGGTAACGCGCAGAGCCGGAACGCCATTCTGCGTAAATCCTTCGTAACCCAGCCGATCGAACTGGCCTACGCCGGCGATTCGATTCAGTTGAGTATCGACCTTCGAAAGATTGATCGGTCCACGCAGCGCTTTGCTGAGCTTGTGCTGGAGCCTGGCGTCAGTATCGGAGTCGGCGCCGGTCACTACGACGGCCTCGACTCTCTCCGGCGGCTTGCGTTTTCGCGCCGCACGGGCCTCAACATACTCCTGCCACTCCGCGGCATCCTGAATCGCGTAGAGCAGAAGTGTGTCCGACTGGCTGGCCGCAGTTTTGTAACCGAGCCGGATGAGCTCTTTGACCCGCGAATAATCGCTCACCGAGAAACCTCTCATGTCCACGCTGATTTTGGCCTTGGCCAGCACCAGGGAGCGGCGCTCGTTCTGCGTAATCATGACATCGACGGCGCGACTGAGCACGCCGGTGAGAGTATCGAGTTGAGCCCGGTCGCCGGGAGGAAGCCGCAGTTCCACCGCGATCACGGCGTCCGCATTCATGTTGAGAACAGTTTCCACCGGAATGTTCTGCACCATCCCGCCGTCGGCCAACACTCGTCCGTCGATCTCCACTGGAGTAAACACGCCGGGGACCGCCGCGGAGGCACTCACCGCCTGGGCTAACGATCCGTCATGCAGCACAATCGCTTCTCCGCTCAGCATATCGGTGGCGACGCAACGGAAAGGAATGGGCAGATCGTCGAAGCTGGCAATACCGGATTCCGGGAAAGCAATGCGATCCAGCAAGAGTCCCACCCCCTGGCCGGGATTGAAACCGTTCGGCCCGTTCAGACCATGCTTCAGGCCCAGAGGAGCATCGATCAGAAAATCGCGCCGGTCCTGTTTCCGGCGATAGGAGAGCTGGGAGTAAGTCGGCTCAGCTCGAAAAGCTGCGTCCCAGTCAATTTGCTCGGCGAACTTTTCTATCTCCGCCGGCGACATGCCCGAGGCATACATCGCGCCAATAATGCTGCCCATGCTGGTTCCAGCGATGCGGTCGACCGGGATGTGATTCTCTTCCAACCACTGGATCACGCCGATTTCGGCCAGGCCCAGCGCGCCCCCGCCGCTCAGGGCCAAACCAATCCGCGGGCGATGGACTGGAGTTGCAGGAGATTGTGCGGGCGACGCATCTTGAGCGTTCGAGAAAATTGGCAGAACCATGCCCCACAATATGGAAAGTGCAATCGGGACAAGTGCTGTCCGATTCGTTGCTTTCATCTGTACTCCTGAGGTGCGGCGCCAAACATCGTTCCGCGCGCGGATTTGTGGATGAGAGAAAAAGGGTAGCAGGTTTGCAGCGGGAGAGTCAGCAACAGCGGTGAAGATGGCCGATCAGTTTGAGTTGGACGGCGCCGGCGACTGCGCCGCACGCACCTGTTCCACCACGCTGCGGATGCCTTCGATCACTACGTCGGGCCGATCCATTTGAACATCGTGCGAACTCCCGGTCGCGATGACCTGCGTCCCTTGAGTCGAGAGATGCACCAATTCCTCCTGCATTTTTTCCCACGCTTCGTTGGCCGGCTTGGCGATGCCCGCTGGGAAACTGCCCGAGCGTCGCTGGGGATCATGCGAGAGCACCGCGAGCGGCATGTCGCCGAGCGAACCCGTGGCGGCCGTCTGGGCCGCACTTTCCGAAAAGCTTTTCAGTTCCGCCACGGTCGCAACCGCCGTGTGGAAGTTGCACCCGGCGGCACGGGGCACAGCATCTTCATCGCACTGACCCAGCAGCCGCGGAATGCCGAAAAGCATCGTGTATTCCGCCCTCTCGGCCTTGCGCATCCAATCAGCTTGCATGCCTTTGATCCCCGGGGGAAGACGATCCATCTGAGCCGGATGGGAAGCGTCGACCAGCACCATTCCTGCGACCTCGGTGCGGTACAAGCTGGCGTAGAGCCGCACGTTGTATCCGCCGATCGAGTGCCCGACCAGCACGTACGGCGGTGCAATGCCCGCCGCCTGCAGCAGGGTGTGCAATTCCCCGGCGATCACTTTGCTGGTGCGCGGTTGGGAACTGGGTTCGCTATAGCCGAGTCCCGCACGGTCATACGAGCACACACGGGTGAATTTCGCGATCTGCGGTTGGACCTTGCGCCAGGAAACATAGGTGTCGCCCAGACCGGAGTCCAGAATCACCGTGGGACTTCCATCCCCAGTGCAGTCAATGTGCATTTTGAAGCCGCCCACGTCGAAACGCCGGCCGGCCATGGGATTAAAGCGCCGGTCGCGGGCCTCACAGATGTTCTCGTAGATCATTCCGGCCACGGCGAGGAAAAGCCCGAACCCGAGCAGGCCGAGGACGATGCGGCGAAGCCGCGCATGAGCCGGCTCCGATGGCGGCGCAACCTTGTGCATGACGTGCGGGATACGCGTCCCGAGCGACGCGCGTCCAGTGGCACGTATTCTACATGACGGGCGGCGCCGTGATGCCCATAACCGCCAAACATCGGATTAATTCACGGCGGACCACGCCCACCGTGGCCAGCAGGAACTGCTTCCGCTTTTCGTCCGCCTCGCTGAGGATGGGATGGCGATGATAGAAGGTGTTGAAAAACTGCCCGAGCTGGAACACATGTTTCGCCAAATACGCTGGTTCGGTCGTGGCGATGCACTGATCGATCACGAACGATGTTTTGGACGCTGCCAGCCACAGTTCCCAGATTTCTTGGGCGTTTTCGCCGCCTAGAAAATTCGCCAGATCGGCGGCCGTGACATGGCCGGCGACGTCTGCCAAGAAAGTCTCGGGATCGGCTCCCGCCTTACGGAATATGCTGGTCGCCCGCACCACGACATATTGCGCGTAAGGTCCGGTCTCGCCTTCGAAGCTGAGCGCCTCTTTGAAATCGAAAGCGATCACTGACTGCTTGGTGTACTTCAGCATGAAGTAGCGCAGGGCGCCGATGGCGATCTGCGTGGCAATCTCTTGACGCTCCTGCTCGCTCAGTTGCGGATGCCGCGAATCGACTTCCTTCCTGGCGGAAGCGATGAGTTGGTCCAGCAGATCGTCGGCCTTCACGCCAAAACCCTTGCGCCCGCTGACCCCGATGAAGGGTCGCATCTTGTCTTCTTCGCTCAGGTTGTAGCCGAGCTCGGCCGCGCACCGTGGAGTCAGCACGACCATTCCGTAGGAGAAATGCGTGAAATGGTCGGCAGCTTCTCCGTGGCCCAGATCGCGCAGGGCCTCCTTAACTGTGTTTTGTGCTTCCGACTGTCGTACGTCTATGACATTGTAGTTTTCGGCCACATCGCCGAAATGCGGATGATCCTTCTCGCCCTCAGTCGCGGAAATCCAGCAATCATGCCCGTTCGGATACCGATAGAACTTGCGGTAGCCGAAGTCGCGTCCCAGCAACCCGAACTTCCACATGTGATAGGCGATGTCTTTGCCGACGTAGCCCACGGTCCCGTTGGAGCGAACGATCACTTTCTGGTCTTCCTCCGTGATCTTGTCGTCCTCGTCTGTGTCCTCGGTGTCCTCCGTGCCCTCGGTGGTGACAGCGTCTCCGGTGCCGGCGCGCCGCATGACCCAGCAGCCTTTATTCTTGCCCTCGTTCTCCCACGTCAGCACGCCTGACTCTTTGAGCTTGACGAACGCCGCATCCCAAAAGTGCAGGTGCAGGATCTCGCTCTCACGCGGAAGAAAGTCGTATTCGATGTCGAGCCGGTCCATGGTCTCCAGATGGCGGCGCAGCACGGCGACCGAAATTATCTCGGCAATGGCGGAAGTCTCCGTCTTCGAGTCTTCGATGGCGTGCAGCGTCTGCAGCCGCACCTGCAGATTCTGCTTGTCGGCCGCGTACCACTGCGAGACCTGGGCATACAGATCCCAGCAGTAGTAATCGAAGCGCGGCTGCCGGGTCAGAGCCTCGATTTCCGCGCGAGTTTTCTTCTCGATGTGAGTGAAGCCAACAACCACATCCGCGACCTGCACGCCCGTGTTGTCGATGTAGTTCTGAATGTCCACTTCCCTGCCCGCGTGCCGCAGAAGCCGCACAAACGTGTCGCCGAGAATGGCATTGCGCAGGTGGCCGATGTGCGCAGCCTTGTTGGGATTAATGCTGGAGTGCTCGACCAGAATCTTGCCGGAATGAACGTCCCTAGCCGGCTTTTGATCAGCGGTGAGCGTGGAAGCCATCCAGCCGCGATCGATCCTGACGTTCAGATAGCCGGGAGGCGCAACCTGCATCTCCGCAATGCCTTCGATGGCGCCGACTTCCGCCCGAATCATTTCGGCAATCTTGAGCGGCGCCGAGCGCAGAGGCTTGGCGAAAGGAAACATCGGGATCGCGAAGTCCCCGAGTTCGACGTTCGGAGGCTGTTCGATCACCACGCGCGGCAAGGTGGCGTCGGGATAACGGCGCTGCAAACACTCCAGTACGCGCCGAGCCAGACGGTGTTCCAGATGAAGATACAAGAAGTTCCTCTAAGCCATTGAAGAAACAGTGATTTTATCAGAGCGGGCAATCCGAGCGCGTTTGACGGAGGTGGATAGCTTCCCTATGATGAGAGTTCCGTCGTTGGCGGTTAGTCTTTGGTCGTTGGTCCCAACGACAAACGACTAACAGCCAACGACGATTTTCATATGCGCATCGGCTATCTAGAATGCTTTTCCGGCGTGAGCGGCGACATGTTTATGGGCGCCCTCGTCGACGCCGGAGTTCCGCCGCGAGTGCTGGAAGATGCCGTGGCGGCGCTGGGAGTGGGGGCGCGGCTGGAGATTTCGCGGGTCGTCCGCAGGGGAATTTCGGCGACCAAAGTCGATGTGTGGGTGGACGGCGAAAAAGATCTGCCACGTGAGGAATACTGGGCCAAGCAGGATGGGCTAAAGCAGGATGGAGCGCGGGCTGAATCGCGTTCGAAAGCTCAACCCGAGCACGGGCATCATCACGACGCCGGTCACCATCACGACCACGAGCATTCCTCGCAAGCCGAAATTTCGCGGGATGAGCCGTCCCTGGGCTTGCACCGAGCGCCAGCGCCGCACGAGCACTCACACTCCCATCCGCATGGCCGTGGCTTGACCGAGATTCGCGAGATCGTCGCCAAGGCGGGAATCAGCGACACCGCAAAAAAAGCGGCCGTCGCCATCTTTGAGGCTCTGGGGACGGCCGAGGCCAAGATTCACGCCACGTCCATCGAAAAGATCCACTTCCACGAAGTGGGCGCCGTGGATGCCATGGTCGACATCGTATGCGCAGCCGTCGGATCTGAAGCTCTCGGAGTTGACGAGTTTATCTGCTCGCCGTTAAACGTTGGCGGCGGAATGGTGCAGTGCGCCCACGGCATGTTTCCCGTCCCAGCTCCCGCCACCGTCGAGTTGCTCAAAGGCGCGCCGGTGTATTCGTCGGGCGTGCAAGCGGAGTTGGTCACTCCCACGGGAGCCGCGATTGTGAAGATTCTGGCGTCGCGCTTTGCCGCATTTCCCGGGATGAAAATTGAAAAGTCGGGCTACGGCGCCGGGTCGCGCGAGTTTCCCGGACTTCCGAACGTCGTGCGCTTGACGATCGGTGAAGGTGCGTCTGGGCTGGCCGCGAAGACAGTGTCCGAAACAGTGACCGTACTGGAAGCGAATCTCGACGATCTGAATCCGCAGGTATTCGGCTACGTCATGGATCGTCTGCTCGAAGAAGGGGCACTGGACGCGTTCGGCACGCCGGTGCAGATGAAAAAAAGCCGTCCCGGAACGCTGCTCACGGTGCTTTGCAAGCCGGAAGATGCGGGCAAACTGACACAATTAATTTTCACCGAAACCACCACCCTGGGCGTGCGGCGGCGCGATGAAGTTCGACAGACCCTGGCGCGCCACTGGGAGAATGTACGCACCCAGTGGGGCGAGGTCCGCATCAAAATAGCCAGCATGAATGGGATCGTGACCAACTACGCGCCCGAGTATGAAGACTGCCGGCGCCTCGCCGCCGAGCATCACGTGCCGCTGAAAACCGTGATGCAGGAAGCGGCGCGAGCGTATCTAGTGAAAGGCGAAAAATAAAAAACCGCAGCGGACCCCGCAGTGGCATAGGGAACTTCCACTATGTCCTCTGTGGTTAAGAAACATATGGCCAGAAAGTTTTACATCACGACCCCGATTTACTACGTGAATGCGCGGCCGCACATCGGCCATGCCTACACCACCATCGCCTGCGACACCATCGCGCGGCGGCAACGACTGCTGGGCGCCGACACGTTTTTCCTCACTGGCACAGATGAGCACGGGCAGAAGATCGAGCGCGCGGCGCAAGCCGCCGGCAAGACTCCGCAGCAGTATGCCGATGAGATTTCGGGGGAGTTTCGCAACCTCTGGAAGCGGATGGGCATCTCGAACGACGACTTCATCCGCACCACCGAAGACCGCCACAAGAAGCGCGTACAGGAACTGTTCCGGCGCATTCGGGACAATGGCTACATCTACAAGGGAACATACACCGGACAGTACTGCGTTTCCGACGAACTCTACGTAGATGGCGCGCAGCCCGGCGATCCTTGTCCGACCTGCGGGCGCATCACCGAGACGGTTCATGAAGAGAACTACTTCTTCAAGCTGTCGGCTTTTCAGGATAAGCTGCTGGAGCTTTATGCGAACCCGGAATTCATTCGGCCCGAAGCACGTCGCAATGAAGTGATTTCGTTCGTCCGCTCCGGACTGCGCGACCAGTCGATCAGCAGGTCAGTATTTTCCTGGGGCATTCCCGTGCCCGACGACCCCAAGCACGTGATTTACGTGTGGTTCGACGCCCTGGCCAACTACCTCACCGCCATCGGTTACGGTTCGAGTCACGCCGGCGCGCAGGAAGCGTTCAAGAAGTATTGGCCGGCCGATGTGCAGATGATCGGAAAAGAAATCGTCCGCTTTCATTGCGTGTACTGGCCGGCATTTCTGATGGCGGCGGGCTTACCCGTCCCCAAGGCGATCGTGGCCCACGGCTGGCTGTTGTTTGAAGAGAGCAAGATGTCGAAGTCGCGCGGCAATATTGTGCGCACCGAGACGATCCTCGACGTGCTGGGCGCCGATGCCCTGCGGTACTTTCTGCTGCGCGAGGTCGTGTTCGGGCAGGACGGTTCGTTCTCGTTCGATGCGCTGGTGCAACGCTACAACTCCGACCTGGCCAACGGTCTGGGCAATCTGGCCAGCCGCACGTTAACCATGATTAACCGGTACTTCAAGGGCGAAGTGCCTTATCCGTCGAGCACGGCATCCAAAACCGCTGCTGATGACGCGGTGGCCGAGACGGCGCGCAGGACGATTCGGGAATTCGCCACTCAGTTCGATCAATTCCAGTTTTCGCGTGCGCTCGAAACGGCGTGGGGACTGGTCGCGGCCGTCGACAAATACATCGTCGAAAACGAACCCTGGTCGCTGGGCGAGAAACAGGATGACGAAAGCCGGGCACGCCTGGCCACGGTGCTCTACACGTCGGCAGAGGCGCTACGCATTGCGACCGCGCTAGCGTATCCCGTGATGCCCGATGCAACCGCCAAAATCTGGGCGCAGATGGGGCTGGGGGACATCAAGAACCTAGCCTTGTCCGATCTCGCCTGGGGGCAGTTGCCGCTGGGTACGAGGCTCGGCGACGTAAGCCCGGTTTTTCCGCGCGCCGACAAGAGCGCTATTGAGAGGATGCAGCAAATGGAAGATCAGCAACGCGGTCCGGTCGTCGAAGAGGCGAAGGAACCGGCGGCGCAGCCGCCTGCAACGTCGCAGGCGAAGGCCCAGCCAGCCGCGCTGACACCTGCGCCCGCAGCAGCGGCCGACGGCGGCAAGATTACGATCGACGACTTCGCCAAAGTCGAACTTCGCGTGGGCGTGGTGAAAGTCGCCGAGCGCGTGCCCAAGGCCGACAAACTGCTGCGCCTCGAAATCGACATCGGTACGGAAGTTCGGCAAGTTCTCGCCGGGATCGCCGAGGCCTACGCACCCGAAACCCTGATCGGCCGCAAGGTAGTAATCGTGGCCAATCTGGCTCCGCGAAAACTGCGCGGGATGGAGTCGAATGGGATGATCGTGGCCGCGTCGCTGGAAGGCGGAAAACCGGTGCTGGCGGGCTTTCTGGAGGATGTACCGGTGGGCGCACGGCTGAAGTAAGAACCCGACCTCGGACCGTGGACGTCAGACGTCAGCCAGGGTCCGCGGTCTGACGTCCGAGGTCTGACGTCCACGGTCTGATGTCCAGGGTCTGAGGCCGATTTCCGATGTTTGTCGATTCTCACACGCATCTCGACGGCAAGCAGTTCGACTCCGATCGCGAGCAGGTCATCGCTCGAGCTCGGGACGCCGGGGTGCACACGATCGTCGCCATCGGCAACGGCGACGGGCCTCCCACGCTTGATTCTGGCATTCAAGTTGCTGAGAAATATTCGTTCATGTACGCGACGATCGGAATCCATCCGCACGAAGCCAGGCTCGCGGATGAGGAGGCTTACCAGACAATGGAGCGACTGGCAGGGCATCCCAAGGTGATCGCATGGGGCGAGATCGGCCTCGATTACCACTACGATCATTCTCCGCGGGAAACGCAGAAGCAGGTGTTTGCCCGGCAGATGGAACTGGCGGCAGCGGCCAAGCTTCCCATCGTGATTCACTGTCGACCCTCCGACGGCAGCGACAATGCCTGGGGAGATTGCCTTGGGATGATCCGGGACCAGTGGGCTCCGCACGGACTGGGCGGCATCCTGCACTGTTTTACGGGAAACTGGGAGCAGGCTAGGCGCGCGCTCGACATGGGCTTTCTGATTTCGTTTGCGGGAAATGTGACCTTTCCCAAGGCGCAACCGATTCGCGACGCCGCGCTCGAAGTTCCCCTCGACCGCATGCTGATCGAGACCGACTCGCCCTATCTGGCGCCCGTGCCGCACCGCGGCAAGCGCAACGAACCGGCTTACGTGAAGGAAACAGCGCGCCGGCTGGGCGAACTGCGCTCGCTCTCGATGGACGAAGTAGGCGAGCAGACTTTCCGCAATTTCTACAATTTTTTCAAATTGGCTGAAATCGCTGAAAGGAAAGTAACGGCGCCTTGAGTTCCGCGCTTCTGTTAACCTGAGGTTAAGATTCCTTTATTTCAGAAAGATTAGAAATGTATGCCCGATAACAGTTTCGACGTCGTGAGCAAGGTCGACCTGAACGAGGTCTCGAACGCCATTCAGCAGGCGCTCAAGGAAATTCACACGCGCTTCGATCTGAAGGATTCGAAGTCGAATATTGAACTGGAAAAGGATGCCATCGTGCTGCACTCCGCCGACGAGTACAAACTGAAGGCGGTCAACGACATTCTGCAGCAAAAGCTGGTAAAGCGCGGAGTTTCGCTGAAAGGCCTGACCTACGGCGCGGTCGAACCGGCGGCCGGAGGCACAGCCAAGCGCAAAGTCACCATGCAGCAAGGCATCGCCATCGAGAAGGCGCGAGAGATCGTGAAACTGGTAAAGGACTCGAAGAAAAAAGCGCAGGCTTCGATTCAGGGCGACCTGGTGCGCATCAGCGGCAAAGATCGCGACTCTCTGCAGGAAATCATCGCATTGCTGAAGGGCCACGACTTCGGAATTGATTTGCAGTTTACGAATTACAGGACGAATTAAAACTGGACTCAGACCTTGGACCTCGGACCTCAGATACCGCCTGAAGCCCGAGGTCCGAGGTCTGAGGTCTGAGGTCTGATTCATTTGAGCGCGTCCACTGCCATTAACGGGAAAGAAGTATTCGACCTGTTGCGGGACGACCTCGCCGCACTGGAGGGCGAGTTCGGCCGCGACACCGTCTCGGGCGTGCAGGCCATTACCGAGATTGGCGAATACCTGCGCAACGGCGGCGGCAAGAGAATCCGCCCGGCATTGTTGCTGCTCTCCGCAAAACTGCTCGACTACCGCGGTCAAGGCGCGGTTCGGCTGGGCGCGGTGGTCGAGATCATTCATACCGCGACCCTGGTGCACGACGACATTATTGATGAGGCCAAGACGCGGCGCGGCCGTCCAGCGGCCAATACGCAGTGGGGTAATTCGAAGTGCGTGCTGGCCGGCGACTGGCTCTATATGCAGGCCTTTAAGATCGCGGTGCAGGAGCGCAACTTCCGCATTCTCGACAGCCTGATCGAACTCACCCAGCAGATGGTCGAAGGCGAACTGCTGCAGATGGAAAAGCTGGGCAAGCTGATCACGCTCGATGAGCACTTCGATCTCATTTTTCGTAAAACCGCGTGCCTGTTCTCGGTCTGCATGCGGCTGGGAGCGATTCTCGGCGCTGCCAGTCCCGCCCAGGAAGCCGCGCTGGGCAAGTATGGGCATGACCTCGGCATGGCGTTTCAGATTGTCGATGATGTCCTCGACTTGACGGCCTCGGAAAATGTTCTGGGCAAGCCCGTCGCCAGCGATTTACGCGAGGGCAAGGCAACCATGGCGGTCATTCACGCGCTGGAGCGCTGCACTCCGGAAGAGCGGGCCAAGATTGAGACTGTGCTCCGCCACGGAGCCTTCAACGGCGTCACTCATGCGGAGATTCTGGAAATCCTGCAGCGCTACGGCTCGCTCGAAGCCGCCACCGATCGAGCCGTCCACTATGCGGAATCCGCCCGGAAATCGATTTGCACCTTCCCTGATTCGGAGATCAAGCGAGCCTTGCTCTGGGCGCCGGAGTTTGTGGTGGCAAGAGAAAAGTAAGTCCGCCTGAAGCGCGCGAGAGTTGTGCCATGGATTCCCGCTTCGAAAAGCTGCAAGAGAATCTGGAGTTAGCAGTGGAAGGCATGTCCAGCGAGCAATTGAGCTGGCATCTCCCGGGGAAGTGGTGTGCGGCGGAGGTGCTGGAACATCTTTACCTGAGCTACACCGGAACGATCAACGGATTCGAAAGAATCATAAGAAAAGGCAAACCGCTCGCGACGAAAGCGTCCTTGGCTCAGAGCGTGCTGACCTTCGTGATCGTGAAATTGGGCCATATGCCCAGCGGACGAAAAGCCCCCACGGTCGCCCAACCGCGGGGCTTGCCGGCAGAGCAAGTGCGAAACGAGATTGGGGCAAAACTGGCGGCGATGGACGCAATCATCGCGCAGTGTGAAGCCCGATTCGGACGCCAGGTGAAGCTGCTCGACCATCCGATTCTCGGTCCACTGACTGCCCCACAATGGAGGAAGCTTCACCTCGTGCATGGACGGCATCACCAGAAACAGCTTCTTAAGCTTCGCGAAACCACGAACGGACAAATGGGCTGAACGCGGTGGAGTTGTGACCCAGAGCACAGAAACCTCGCCGGAACGACCTTGATCGCAGCCACTCACATCCGTGACCGCTGTCACAGACTTTCTCCCCGATCGACCCCAAAATTCCCCCAGTTGCTGGGACTGTCCGCTTGAGCGGAAGGCTAACGAGACGCACTGGCATGCGGTGAGGCGCGGAAATTGCGACCTCGAGTCTCCCCTCGGCACCTGAGAAAGGCAGGTCGCTGGGGGTCTTGTCCGCTGCGGACCAACCATCAACAATAGAGACGGCGGCTTCAGTCGAAGCTTTAGACGAAAGGCGCCTTGGTTTTTCGACGCGCCGGCCCGGTCAGGGCCGGAAAAGACTTCGAGTGCAAGCCGCCGCCTTGCCCATCTTGGACGGAAGTCGTCCTGAGAAGTTTGTCCCCAAACCAAGAAGCTGGACACCGGTCGTTGAGCGTCGGTCGTTCCTCGCTTCGGATTGTTTATACTGAACCTTTTCCTGGGTTCACTGAATCAAACCCTTGCAAATCAAAGGTTTCGTAAGTCACAGCTTTGCAAGGCAACATTCTGCGGATACACAATCCTTTGATCTAATACTGCCGATGAATCACCTGCTCCCCATAATGGCGCGCCACGGCTATGCGCTGACGTTCGCCTTGCTGTTTGCCGAGGCGATTGGGCTTCCCTTGCCGGCCTCGATCGGGCTGGTGGCGGCCGGCGCCGCCGTCGCGTCCCACACTCTGTCGGGTCCCGGGGTTCTCCTCGCCGCTTTGCTCGCTCTGCTGATCGGCGACACGGCTCAATTCTGGCTGGGACGCTACTCCGGCTGGGCCTTGTTGGGGTTCCTGTGCCGCCTCTCCATGAACCCGGAGACTTGCATACTTCGTTCAGCGGAATCGTTCTACAAGCGCGGCAAGGCAACCCTTGTGATCGCCAAGTTTATTCCCGGCATCAACACCATGGCCGCGCCCCTGGCGGGCAGCATGAAAATGCGCTACGGCCAGTTCCTGCAACTGGACTTCGTCGGGGCGCTGCTGTACTCCACCACTTTCCTGCTGGTCGGATACCTCTCGCGCGACTTTCTGGCAGCCGTTCTGACCGGGTTTCACGCGGCCGGGCGCGCCATGGAGGCAGTGGTCATCGTTGCGCTCGTCGTGTATGCCATCTACCGCGCCGTGCAATTTGCCAGATACAAGAAATACCGCGTCATGCCGCGGATCCAGGTCCAGGAACTGGTTGCGCGCCTGGCCTCGGACGAGG
>Ga0209656_10000179_pt1 | contig 41945 bp, 46 predicted proteins | sample BogFormECP12_OM2_FD_188239 | JGI IMG/M metagenome (GOLD analysis project Ga0209656, IMG submission 188239) | Bog forest soil microbial communities from Calvert Island, British Columbia, Canada - ECP12_OM2 (SPAdes) (version 2) | ecosystem: Environmental > Aquatic > Freshwater > Wetlands > Bog ...
CCGCACACCGGCCGCGAGGCTGTCCCACGACGCGATGGTGCGGCAGGTCAGGTCATCTCCGACCTCGACCAACCAGCTCACCATCCGCATGTCATAGGCGCCCAGCTCGACACCCTCCAGGACGGCGGCGAACGCCTCCTGCCGCACCTCGGGCGGGCGGAAGCCGAGATACGGCGCGGTCTCCACCGGGCCGTCCGGGACGTACTCATGCAGTGGTGTCGTCGTCGTCGCGCGCCTCCCGCCGTGCCAGCGGCCGGCTGTGCGGGGGCCAGCTCGTCGACGATGGCGAGCAGGTCCCGCATCCGCACCATCGCGGAGCCGAACGCGTACGGGTACACGGTGCCGGACTCGCTCGCGCAGCCGAGAAGCTCAGCGACAGCTCCGGAGCCCCGTTCGGCGGCAGTGGCCAGCTTCCGGGCACGGTCGATCGCGCGCCGCTGGTCACCGGTCAGGGCGCTGGGCTTCGGCGAGGGCCGGGTCACGGCTCCCCCATGTCCGGCTCGATGTCGAAGGCGCGCAACAGGTCTCCGGCCGCCCTCACGGCCGGGCCCACGTTCTCGGTGGCGATGACGACCTCGCAGCTTTCGGCCGCGAGGATCCTCAGGACGTTGTGGAGCAGCATGCAGGTGCTGAAGAAAGGGCGCGGTTCAGGAGGATCGAGAGGCTCGGCTGGCATGGTTCCTCGTCTCACTATGCGAGAGCAGATAATTATTCGGATCTCGCTCCGAGACGATGTGCCCTTACGCTGGCCTTCCTGCGGGGACTACAGCGCTCGTTTGTCGCTGCCTTCTAAGCAGCGGGTCGCGGGTTCGAATCCTGCCGGGCGCGCTGGCTGGCTGGTCACAGGCTTGTGGAGGCCTCCGGGGCTGTGACGGGGAGCCAAAAAGGGAGCCATCCGGAGTAGAGTGGCTCCCATGACGCAAGCCATAAGCGGGCGTCGCGGTCAGGGCGAGGACTCGATCTACTGGGACGCGTCCAAGAACCGGTACGTCGGCGCCGTGAGCCTCGGGTTTAGCCCTGCTGGGACGCGGATCCGGAAGAAGGTCGCCGGCCGGACCAAGACCGAGGTGCGCGACAAGCTCAAGGAACTGCACAAGCAGGTGGAGAGCGGCCTGCGACCCAGGCGACGCTACACCGTGGGCGATGCGCTCGACGACTGGCTCGCCGTTGGCGTGGATGGCCTCTCGGCCAGGACTGTGGCCTTGTACCGGGACACGATCGCCAAGGCGCTTCGTGAGGAGCTGGACACGGTCAGGCTGACTGAGCTAACTGCCGGGGATGTTCAGCGAGCGCTGGCGGCTCTGGCGGCGCGGTCGTCCTCCCGGACAGTGCAGATCGCGCACAACGTGCTGGTGCGGGCGATCCGGCAGGCTGAGCGAGACGACTTGGTGGCGCGCAACGTCGCAGCGCTGGTGAAGCCGCCGAAGGGACAGGGTGCTGGGCGGCCGTCGAAGTCGCTCACGCTGGAGCAGGCGGTCGCGCTGATGGCTGCGGCTCGCGGTACCCGGCTGGAGGCTTACATCACCTTGTCACTGCTGACGGGCGTGCGGACCGAAGAGGTCCGGGCGCTGCGGTGGGATCACGTCATGGCCTGGGTGGGGGGCCAGTGGGAGCCCGTGGGCGAGGCCGGGTTCGATCACGAGCAGCTTTCGGTGTTCGTGTGGCGGGCCGATCGGGCGGGGCGCGATACCAAGACGCCGAAGTCTCGTCGGACGCTGGCCCTGCCGCGGCGGTGCGTAGAGGCGCTGCGGGAGCATCGGGTGCGGCAGGCGGAGGACCGGCTTGCAGCGGGTCCGCTGTGGCAGGACCGTGGGCTGGTGTTTGCCTCGACTGTGGGGACGTCGCTGGATGATCATAATGTGCGGCGGCAATTCCGGGAGGTCACCGAGGCCGCTGGGCTGGGCAGGACATGGGTGCCGCGGGAGTTGCGGCATACGTTCGTGTCGCTGCTGTCGGCTCATGGGGTACCGGTGGAGGCGATCGCACTGCTGGCCGGACACAATCAGACGGCTACCACGGAGCTGGTGTACCGGCATCAGATCGTGCCCACCCTGACCCGGGGCGCTGAGGTCATGGACGAGATCTTCGGCTAATCCGGCACGGGCCAATGGTTGTGTTGGCCACGCGGCATGAGCGCCGATGCCACACTGGTCGGGGTGAAGGTGTCTGAAATCCTCACGCTGATCGGGAGGGACGGGTGGTACCTCAATCGTCAGAAGGGGAGCCATCGCCAGTACAAGCACCCGAGCAAGCGGGGTTTGGTGACCGTCTCGGGCAAGCCAAGCGACGATCTCCACCCCAAAACGCGAGACAGTATCCTAAGGCAAGCTGGGTTGAACGAAGATGGAAGCCAGGCTGATGCCAGGGAGGGGTGAGTCGTGAGCCAGTATGCGATCGTGATCGAGGGCGACGGCTCTACCAACTACAGCGCTTACGCGCCGGACCTGCCCGGCGTGGTCGCGACCGGAGACACCCTGGAAGAGTGCGAAGCCGAGATGCGCGAGGCCATCGAGTTTCATATCGAGGGTCTGCGGCTATCTGGTGAACCGGTGCCACCGGCCACAAGTCACGTCGCGATCGTCACCGTCGCTGCGTAACCCGTCGGTAAATCACCAGCGTGTCTCAGACGAGGCTGGCTGCCGCGCGGCACAGGGTTCGAGACGACCGCAGTGTCGACCTGAGGAGCACTGAGGTGATCTACATCGATCTTCCGGCCGACCTGAACCTGGAAGACGACAACGGCCGCAACATCGCCCGGCTGGCCGATGCGGTCACCCCGGACCGCGGTCATCCCGGGTGCGGTGCTGGTGGCCGGTGCCCCGCGTGCCTGGTCATGGGCTGTCGTCCAGGGTGTCGACAGCGGGTTCGTCTACTTCTGCCAGATCAGCGCCCGGGACGCGGCGCTGCGCGGATCCCTGGTCGAGCCGTTGCCGTGGTCGACCTGACGACCGATCCGGGCGTCTAACCGACGCCTTCCCAGCGGTTCGGACCCGACCGCCCGCCTTAGGACGCAGCATCCAGGAACTGTTCCAGGTGCTGGTGAGTGATGAGCCGCCGTCTGCCTATCTTCCTATAGTGCAGATTCCCGCGCCTCATCTGGTCATATAGCAGGTCTCGGGACAGTCCGGTCAGACGAGCCACCTCATCAACGAAGTAAGCCAATCGTCTGGCAGCCAGGTCAGGTCCTTCGCGGCTGGCGCCGGTCATAGGTGACTGGGAATTCATCGCCATGCCTGGTCAGCGCACCCGCAGATTTGCACGCCACCGGCCCGAGCTGCCTGACATGGTGGTAATGCGGTCGGACTGGCGTATCCAACTCGGAATCATTCCCGTTCCATAGGTCTAGGGATCCTTGCGACTGTAACGGTAGGCCGCCAGATAGGACGGTCCAATAGTGTCGTGACATTGCAGAGTGCTATATAGCGGGTCAGCATAATATGGCGCTATTAACGCTAAAAGCTGGCCGCCCCCTGTTATGGCCCCTCTACCTGAGGAAATTAGAAGTTGCTATACCATGATGTGATTCGCTGGCTGCTATAACTTGGCGGCCGCGATTTTGCCGTAACCGCGCAGGACGCTCTCGAGCATCCAGGCAGACAGTGGCATCCCAGATTCAGGGGTGGCGGCCGCGATTGTGCTGTGCGCAGCGGCAGGTTCGGCTCGCTTACATGGGGATGTTATGTCGGTCTGCGCGGTGGTCAGGGTAGGGCCGGGCGGCCGTGGTCGCCGCAGGCCTCCCGGTACGCTTCGGCCAGCTCGGCGGCCTCGGGTACGCCGCGCTCGGCGACGGCGAGAACGATCTCGCGTGCTCGCTGGCCGTCCACGGGCGCCAGCCGCCCCGACCTGACCGCTTTCAGTGCCACTCCGGCGGCTTCGTCGTGCTTGCCCGCTGCAGTCAGCGCCAGGGCCAGGTCGAGTCGGGCCAGGGCCGCGCGCCGGGGCCGGGGCCGCAGCTCGGGTGCTTCGATCGCGGCGAGCACCTGGCGGGCGATGCCTTCGGCGGCCGTGTCACCGAGCCAAGAAAGCGTGGTGGCGACATAGAACTGCGCCTTGGGCGGGTCATACCGGTAGTGGTGCTCGGGCCGGTCGGGTACTGGCAGCGGTGAGACCAGCGCCTCGACGCGGCTGAGCGCGGCGCGGGTCTGGCGGGCGTCGCCGAGCTTGGCCCAGGCGCGGCCTTCCTGCGCGGTCGCCTGGATGAACGCGCTGCCGGACTTCGGGGCGATCCGCTGTGCGGCCTGGGAAATGTCCGCTGCCCGCCGGTAGTCCCCGGCGGTCAGCAGCTGCCAGGCCTGGGTTTCCAGGCACCAGGCGGCGATCTCGGCGTGGCCGGTCTCGCGGGCCAGCTGCGTGGCGGTGCGCAGGTGCGCCGCGGCGGCGCGGTCACGGTGCAGATCGATCAAGGTCGTGGCGGCCAGCAGGGACAGCCAGCCGCCCACCACCAGCAGGCGGCGGTGCTCAGCCAGCGTCGTTTTGGCGTCGAGCAGCCGACTGACGTAGCCGAGATAGCCGCGCACCCGGTCCAGCAGGACGGCGGACGGGATGCCCGGGTAGGCCATGGCCAGGTCGTCCACAGCCAGCTCCAGCCGCTCGACCGTGCCGCTGCCGACCTGGCTGGCTTCGGCCTGCCGGACAAGGTCCAAGGCGGCGATCTCGTCGGCGATGGCGCTGTCGTCCCCGGTGGGAGCCAGCTGATGCCTGCTCGGCGGGCGGGCGGGGGCCAGGGCGCGCAGTGTCCCTCCGGCCTCCAACCGCTCATCGAGAGCCTCGGCCAGTTCCGCGGAGGGCCGGGCCTTGCCGCTGCGCAGGTTGGAAATGTGGCCGGGATTGCACGGCACCATGCGGGCCAGCTCGCGCACGCCGAGGCCACGCTCGCCCATCAGGCGCGCGAGTTCTGCGGCGAAGTCGCTCATCTGCGTGTCCCGGGTCGCGGGCAAGGCCGTTGCCTGTTTGGCGTCATGTCGTCATACACGCAACGTCTTCAGGCTACGCCCCGGCCCGGGCTTGACTGCCGGTATCGGGGCAGGCACGGATACCGAGGAGAAGACGATCATGGGCAAGGCAGCCGCCGCCGACGGTGGCAGCACGCCGCCGCGCGGCCCGTTCGCGGTCGACCGGGACCGGGCGCTAGCCGAACTCGAGCTGGCGTGGTCCGAGGCCGGGTACCACGGCTTCACCGCTGCCGGCGGGACCTGGTGCGCGATCACTAGTGCTGGTGAGGTGCTCACCGGCGCCACTCCGGACGAATTGGCCAGCGGCATCTGGGCGCACTGGCAGGCGATGCGGGGATGACCGGGATAGACCGGCCCGACCTCCGCGCGGTGGACGGCGGCCGTGAGGACTCGGTGGTCCGGCGGCAGCGGTTCGAGCAGGCCCACCCCGAGGCAGTGATCCTGCCGCCGTGCGCGGAACGTTGGCGCGCGGTCATGCCGGCCGGTCTGATCCCCCGGTGACGGCACCAGGACCACGCTCGGCGCCTGGGACCTGACAGACCTAATGGACCAGCTCGACGCGATCTACCCAGACAGCAGCCAGGAAACCTAGCGCTAGAGCACGGCCGTGGCCGATTCCCGCGCCGGTGCGCATGCGTCGTCAGCCCGTATGCAGAGACCGCAAGGGTCGGCCTGTGAGCGGTCCCAGGGCGAAAGCCGGGCCTAACGATCTTCAATTGTGGAAGTTACTGAGGTCGAGATGGGTCTTGGCCAGGAAGCCGTCGAGGAGGCCGGGCCGGTACTGCATCCGCCGGAGCCGGGTCTTGATCAGCGCGGTCAGCTGGCCGATGTCCTGCTTGGTGAGGTTGGCCAGTGACCTCTTCAAGTTCGACCAGACCGGCTCCACCGGATTCAGCTCGCTGGCGTACGGCGGGAGCCGGTAGACCCTCAGCCAGGAGCGGGCGGCGACAAGCTCACGCATCGCGCGGCTGACGTGGGTGTTCAGGCCGTCCCACACCACCACGAGCGGGCCGCCGAGCTGCTGGTGCGCGGCGTCCAGGAGCCGGGCGTAGTCGGTCTCGGTGAAGCCTTTGCGCTGGTCATGGCCGTGCCTGCGGCCGGTGCGGGTGCAGTAGATCAGCCGGGCCTCCTGGCCGGGCCGGGTGGCGATCAGCGCGGCCAGCGACACGCGCGTGTCGTGGCCGCCGGTCACCCTCACCACCGGGGTGCGGCCGCGGCGGCCCCAGGTGCGTCCTTTCGGCGGCCTGAGGCCCTGGCCGGACTCGTCTTCGAAGCAGAGCCAGGCGCCCAGGTCCGCCGCCGTCCTTTTATGACGGGCCAGGTCTCCTCCCGCCACCTGGCGATCTTGTCCTCGTCCCGCCCGGCGGCCCGGCGGGCCGGGACCTGGACGCTCCAGCCGATCCGGTGCAGGAGCACATCCATCCCGGCCAGGGTGTACTCCACCCCGAACCGCTGCCAGACCTGGTCCGCGATCCGGGCCAGGGTCCAGCACTGATCCGCATAGCCGCACGCCGCCGGCCCGGCATCCAGGACTTCTTCCAGCTCAGCGACCTGGGCCGGGGCAGCTTGCACCGGGCTCCGCCCGCGCCCTTCGTGGCCAGCGCCGGACGGCCGCCGGCCGCCAGAGCACGCCGCCACCGGTTCGCCGACATCCGCGACACCCGGAACCGCTTCGCGACCTCACGGTCGCTCGCCCCGGCCTCGATCATCTCCGCCGCGGCCGTCGTACCCGCTCCCGGCGAGCCCGCTCCTGCGCGGTCAGCCCGCCCCCATCGGGGTACCTCATGCTTCCGGCATACCGCACCAGGCACCCGGTGACCAGACTCAGTAACCCCCGCTATTGAAGATCGTTAGTGCTCCGGGACGTGCGCCTACCCCGGGCATCCAGGTCATCCGCGGCATGGTGACAGCGCCCAGCGGTCACCTCCCGGCCCAGCGCATACCCGTGGTCGTCAGTTTGTGGCCTCGAAGTCGGCGTCGCGGTCCGCCGCACGCTGGAGGATCTGCGGGGACGGCCGTTCGACGAGCTGGCCGTGCTCGAAGCCGAGAGCTTTCGCACCTGGGCCCCACCAGCGGCCTGGGGGCTCTCCCCCGCTCTCGCTGGCCTGGATGTAATACCCTGCCGCGTCCTTGGCCGGGCCGCGATCGACCTGCTTCCAGACGTAATCCAGGTCGTAGCCCTTGCTCAGCGTTGCGACGACCGCCATTAGGTCCTGCACCTCGACGGCGGCCTGCGGCTGGCTGAACAGAACTGGCCACGATCGTCAAGTGGTGCATGGGTGTGACGCAGCCAAGACGGCCGGCTGCGGTCTGGCGGACGTGTCGCTGGGTCTGAGATGGTTGCGGGTCAGTGTAGGTTCTCAAAAGACATGGCGCTTTCTCAAATAACTTGACGCCTATCTGGCGCATGCGCCATATCAGTGAGAATGATGCTCATCGGAGTCTGCCACTGGGACTGCGGGAGGCCCTCCGAAGACGGGCCATCTTTGTCACGCAGCGTGACCAGTGACCCAGGCGCGAGTGTGCAATATCCGCCTTTCGGTACGGACGTTAGCTCGGATGCTGGTCATTGGACTGACGGTCCAGATCTGGCTGATCCGGGCGGGAGTGCCGTGCGTGCGTGTACCTGCTGCCGGGCACGCGATGGATCAGTTCAGGTGCCCTCGGATGGGAGCAGTGCGGCGATCAGGGCCTGTCCCACGAAGCGGCCGTAACGGTCCGCTGACCAGCCTCGGCGGAGCACGAGTAGTTCGTAGAGTTCGGGCGAGCTGTATGTCCACATGATGTCGGCGGCTTCGCCGGGTGTGATCTCGGGCCGGAGGTGACCGGCCTCGAAGAGGCCGCGGGCGTTGAGGGCCATCCGGTCAAGGCGAGCGGCGCTGATCTGTTCAAGGGTGAGGGCCACCTCGGGATCGCTGGCGGCAGCGTCACGTGCCAGCATGAGGATGGGAGCGACCCGGGGGGCGATCTCGGCGGTGAAGGTACCCCAGGCGGCGAGGATCCGGCGGGGGTCAGGCTCGGTGTCACGGATGTGGTCGGATCGCTGCTCGGCGGGTACCGGGCCCTGCCCGGCCAGGCCCCTTTCGGCTATGGCGCGGACCAGCCCGGGCTTGCCGCCGAAGCCCTTATAGATGGTCTCGACCGAGACCCGTGCCGCCGCCGCGATGGCGGCGACGGTGGTGGCGGCGTAGCCGTCGGCGAGGAACAGTGCCCTGGCGGCGTCGACGATCTGGTCGCGGGTCTGGCGTGCCCGTTCGCGGCGGCCGCTGGAGTCGTAGCGCCGCCGGGTATTGACAGGAGAGGATTTCTGTTCCATAGTCATGTAACCGTTACAGTGAAGTGTATCAGAAGGGATGCGATGATGGGAAACATACCGGAGCCAGGCCAGGCGCTGCTTGAGCAGCTCGCCGGCGCAGTGAGCGCCCACGACCTGGATGCCCTGGAGGGCTGTTTCACCCCCGACTACCGCAACCAGACCCCGGCCCACCCGGCGCAGGGGTTCACCGGCCGCGGCCAGGTCCGGCGCAACTGGGAGCAGATCTTCATGTTCGTGCCCGATATCACCGCCCGGGTGCTGCGATCCGCATCCGACGGCGACGTGGTGTGGTCTGAGTGGGAGATGACCGGCACCCGACCGGACGGCACCACGCACCAGATGGCCGGGGTGATCATGTTCGGGGTGCGGGACGGGCGCTTTTCCTGGGCCCGGTTCTACCTGGAGCCCGTGCAGGCCGGAGGGGCCGACGTCAACGCGGCCCTGCGCCAGCACGTCCGGGCCGACGCCGGGTCCGTGCCGGAGCCCGGTCCCGGCTCCAGGCGATGATCGTCGTCGCCGGGGGCACCGGCACCCTCGGCACCCGGCTGGTCCCGCGCCTGGTCGGCCAGGGCCTGGCGGTGCGGGTGCTGACCCGCGACCCTGCCCGAGCGCAGCACCTGGCCGGCCACGACGTGGAGGCGGTCCGCGGTGACGCCCGCGACCCCGGCAGCCTCACCAGTGCGCTCCGCGGCGCCAGCATGGTTATCTCCGCCGTGCACGGCTTCGCTGGCCCCGGTGGCGTCTCCCCGGCATCGGTAGACCGGGCCGGCAACGCCCACCTGATCGACGCCGCCGCCCGCACCGGCGCGGCGTTCGTTCTGGTATCGGTGGTGGGGGCATCTCCCGGCCACCCCATCGAGCTGTTCCGGGCTAAGCACGCCGCAGAGGAAGTGCTACGTGCCAGCGGCCTGCCCTGGACCATCGTGCGGGCTACCGCCTTCATGGAGACCTGGGGCATGATCACGGGCCGGCGGCTGCAGACCTCCGGGAAGATCCTCGTATTCGGGCGAGGAGACAACCCGGTCAACTTCGTATCGGCTACCGACGTGGCGGCCCTCGTCGAGCGAGCCGTAACCGATCCCGGCCAGCGCAGCCAGATCCTGGAACTAGGCGGCCCCGATAACCTGACCTTCAACGAACTCGCCGCCATCCTGCAAGAAACCACAGGACGCCGCGGCACCGTGCGGCACATCCCCCGCCCGGCCCTTTACATGATGGCATCGCTGACTGCCGCACTCAAGCCAGCACTAGCCCGCCAGGCCCGCGCCGCGCTCACTATGGACACCATCGACATGAGCTTCGACCCGACCTCAACCCGGCGGGCATTCCCGAGCCTGCCGAACACCGGCATGCCAGCAGCCCTCAAAGACCTGCTGGCCTGAATGTGTCGCCGCACGTAATAGGTCGCCGCACGTAATAGAAGGTATGCGCGCAGCATCCCGCAGCCGGTGTTATCCACTTGATGAGCGCATACTCGGCAGGGCCGATCTCGCACGGCGGTAGCCCCGGCTACCGTTGACTCTCCGTGACGGCCGCGGGCTCCAATCCGATGATCGCCGTCGGCCAGATCCGGGTGGCCGCCGCGCCCGGTCCCCGAGGAAAATGACAGATCGCTGAGAAAAGCCGACGACAGATCGATGAGAAGGCCTGCATCAGCGCAGGTCAGAGCGATGCCGAGTGACAAGAAGGATGAGAACCTACAGTCAGCACGCCGGACTTGATCTGTAAGACTTGCCTGTCGGCTGTCCCGTCTCAGCTAAGTCGGCCCTGTCTCACTTAAATCGGCCCATTACGCCCCGTGTCTCACTATTGTTTGTCCCGGAATCTTAATCCGAGTGCCGACCCTGTGATCGATGGCGGGGATCCGGCATCCGAGGGCCGGTTCCTGCCCTAGCGTTGCCCTCATGAGCGCGCGCCCGTTCGAGATCATCTGCGAGATCGAGCCTCCCGTCCGACCTGACCTCACGCACGCCCGCCACCAGATCGGGGTGCTCACCGCGGTGTCCAGCACCTTCCTGATCCCCGATAACCACATCGGCCGTGCCACCGTCTCCAGCATCGCGGTCGCGCACGAGGTGCAGGCCATGGGCGGCCACAGCATCGCCTGCGTCAACTCCCGCGACCGCAACCTGCTCGGCTTCCGCCGCGACCTGCTCACCGCCGCCGCCTACGGCGTCTGCCAGTTCCTGTTCGTCTACGGCGACAAGCCGGGCACGGGCGGGCGGACCAGCGACCTGACGGTCCGCTCCATGATCGAGGAGGCACGCTCCTGCACGGCCACGGACCCGGCGTTCGCCGGGGTCGCGCCCTGGCGGGTCGGCGTCGCCGCCGGCCTGAAGCCGCTGCCCCGGTGGAAGCACGCCGCCGACTTCATCTTCAGCCAGGTCAGCTACTCGGCCGACGCCCAGCTGCGCTGGCGCCACGCTAACCCGGCCGACGTCCCCGTCTACGCTGGCGTCATGGTCCTGGCCAGCGCCGCCATGGCCCGCCGGCTGGCCGCCACCATCCCCGACATCGAGATCCCCGCCTCGCTCATCGACCAGGTCGCCCGCGACAAGATGGCCGGCGTCGAGGCCGCCTGCCAGCAGATCACCCGGCTCCGCGACAGCGGCGCCTTCGCCGGCGTCCACCTGGTGCCTGTCAACCGCTACCGGGAAATCTCCACACGCCTGGAAGCACTCACCTGACAAGGCCCGGCTAGCGCGCTACTGGCGGCACGCCGCCCCCGGCAGGCGCCAATCCGCACACGAGCCGCCCGCCACTTACCGGCCACAGCCGCCGGCTAGCAACCACAGTTACGGGTGCCCGCCGTCCCGCTCGACTCGGCGCAGTGACTGATCGCCCGGCAGCTAACCCTAACTAACGCACCAGCATCTAAGGGCTGATGCAAATGATCATGGTGCCAACTACCAACTACCGTGAGCAGGTTCCAACTACCGTGGTCCGGCGCAGCCGCCTTAACTGAGACCCGGGCCCTAATGGGCCGATTTAAGTGAGACGGGGCCGACTTAGCTGAGACGGGACATCGGCATGCAAGTTAGGTCATCCTGAACCAGGCGGTTCCGCTTGGGTTTCAGCGGCACCGGTCCCGAGCGTGAGTACCCGTCTGAAGGCGGCCCGGGTCTCGTCCACCAGGGTGTGGGGGTTGTTGCCGAGGCGTTTGGCGGTCTGGTAGCAGGCGAGGGCGACTTGTCCTGCGAAGAGGGCGGTGGCCTCGTCGGATCCGCGGTGGATGAGAAGGTCGCTCAGCTTGTCGGCGATTTGCTGCATCTTCACGGCGTCGCGGGCGCGCAGCTCTGGGTGCTGCTCGATGAGCTGGAAGTGGCGGGCGTAGGCCTCGGGGTCGGTGGTTGCCTGGGCGCAGAGGGCGAGGACTATCGGGCGGAGCTGTTCGACGGCCTCGGTCGCGCTTCGTGCGGCGGCGGTGCCCTCTGCCTGGCTGGCTGCGGCGATCGTCTCGATCAGTTCCTGCTCTTTGGCGAAAACGACCTCCTGCTTGTCGCCGAAGTGGCGGAAGAACGTGGTGCGGCCGACTTCGGCGCGCTCGGCGATGTCGCCGACCGAGACGCCGTCGAAACCGCGCTCAAGGAAGAGCTCCTGGGCGGCCTGGATGATGCGCTGCCGCGCCTGGCGCCGCTTGCGCTCCACGAGGGGCAGGGAGGGGGTCATGACGATAAGCATACAGTTGCCCGGTTGCCGTTCCAAGAGGAATCAAGTACGCTACGGTACTGAGTACCGAAACGAGCGGAGGACCTAGTGGGACGCGAGCTGAACGCTGAAGATCGCTGGGCAATTATCGAGATCTTGTCCTTGCACGGACACATATTCGACGGAGGCCATCTGGACCGACTCGAGGAGATCTTCACGCCAGAGGCCATCTACGACCTCACCGACGTGGGAGTGGGAACGTTTGAAGGGATCGAGGCAATCCGGAGCGGCGCCCTGAGACTCGGTGCGGGGAACCCCGTCGCTCATCACGTGACGAACGTCGTCATCACCAGCGAGGAGGACGACCTGGTAACCACGCAGTCCAAGGGCCTCATGATCATGGCAGACGGGGCGTTCGCGAGCGTGACGCACCTTGACACCCTGCGGCGCCACAACGGCGGCTGGCGGATCAGCCGCCGGGTAGTCCTGGCGCAGCGCACTCCGCTGGGCGGAGCCCACCTCGCTCACGCGGGCGACCGGTGAGCGGGACCGGACCCGGTGTCGCCCTGGCCGCCGGGGCCGCCGTCACAACGCAGGCGCCTATGCAGGCGCCCAGGCGGCTGGGCCTGGCCCTGGCCGTCATCGCGACAGCCCAGCTCCCCTTCCAGACTGGCGTCGGCTGGCCGCCGTGATCCGAGCCGATCCCTGGGGTCCAGTGGCCCAGCAAGTCCTCGAGGCTATCCGTCTCTCCCGCCCTTACGGCACCGCCGAACTCCTAGCGGGAGTGGTCGCGCGCGCCCGCAAGCTGGCCGCCGATTCGGAACGAGAAGACGTGGCAGCTGAGGTCCGGAACCTTGTCGGTAGATCCGGCCTGTCCAAACAGGATTTCGCCGAGAGGATAGGCACGTCGCGGTCTCGCCTGTCGACCTACATGTCCGGGAAGGTCGTCCCCTCGGCGGCGTTGATGGTGCGGATGCGGCGGGTAGCGCTACAAGCCTCCGAGACCGTGACCCATGCCGCAGGCTAGACACAGGTACGGCGGTTTCGCCCGGGACAGCACGAGAGGGCGTCAGCCGATTCGCAGGTCAGGCCGGGACCCAGGCTCCCGACCCTACGCCCGTACTCAGTCAAGATCGGGGAAGCCGGGCCGGAAGCACTATCCACATCCTCCCTGCCGAGTACGACCAGGCATGCACTGGCGGTCCTGAAAGACTCAATTTAGAAGGTCTGCGGGGAGCCGACTGTGGCGGCCGTGGTCGCCGTCGCCATGGTTGTTACGGTAGCTAATGAGCCGTGGCAGGCTAGGGAAGAGTTGTCCCCGATCGAAGGGCCGCGCCGATGAAGCTGCCTCCTGTCGAGTACGAGGCGCCGACTACCGTTGCTGAAGCTATCGATTTGCTGGCTGAGCACCTTGACGAGGCGAGCGTGCTCGCCGGCGGCCAGAGCTTGATACCGCTGCTTGCGCTGCGGCTAGCCCGCCCGGCGGTGCTCATCGACATCAACGGCATAGATGAGCTGTCTGGGGTGTCGGCGACAGACGGCTGGGTGGCGATCGGCGCCATGACGCGGGAGTACGTTGCCGAGGAATCCGAGGAGGTCGCCGATACCGTGCCGTTGCTGGCGGCCGCTTTGCCATTGATCGGTCATGAAGCAATCCGCAGCCGCGGCACGATAGGAGGCAGCCTGGCGCATGCCGATCCGGCCGCGGAGTTGCCGGCCGTCGCGAGGGCGCTAGATGCCGAGTTCGTGATGCGCGGCCCGTCGGGCGAGCGGGTAATCCCGGCGGCGCAGTGGTTCGAGGGCTTTCTCACGACGTCACGCCGTCCTGACGAGCTGCTCGTGGAGGTGCGGTTCCCGGCCGCGAGACGGGGCGCGGGGGTTAGCTTCCAGGAGGTCGCCCGGCGCCACGGTGACTTCGCCATTGTCGGCTTGGCGGTGTCGCTGGCGTTGTCCGGCGGGGTGATCAGCGATGCCCGGCTGGCATTCGCCGGCATGTCTGATGTGCCGGTCCGGGCTGCTGCCGCGGAGGATCTGCTGACCGGCGAGAGGCCGTCGGCGGAGCTGTTCGATGAGGCGGCCCGCCGTGCGACCAGTGATGTCGACCCGCCGGCCGACCTGCACGGGTCGTCGGAGTACCGGAAGACGGTCGCGGCCGCTGTGGTGCGTCGCGGCCTGCGAGCAGCTGCGGACAACGCCCGCGAGAGGCAGTGACGGATGGCAGACATCACCTTGAGGGTCAACGGCGCGACATGCACGGGTTCGCCGGAGGCGCGCAAGACGCTGGCGGACTTCCTGCGGGATGACCTCAATCTCACCGGCACGCACGTCGGCTGCGAGCACGGGGTCTGCGGTGCGTGCACGGTCATCGTCGACGGCCGGGCGGTGCGGTCGTGCCTGATGCTGGCGGTCCAGGCCGCCGGCAGCGAGGTAACGACCATCGAGGGGCTGGCCCCCGACGGCGGATTGGGCACACTGCAACAAGCGATGTGGGATTCGCATAGCTTCCAGTGCGGTTTCTGCACGCCGGGGTTCGTCATGCAGGCTACCGCGTTCCTCAGCAACCACTCCGACGCCGGTGAGCAGCAGATCCGCGAAGCGCTATCCGGCAACATCTGCCGGTGCACCGGCTACCAGAGCATCATCGATGGCGTCCTGCTGGCCGCCGAGCGCAACCGCGAGCGCTAAGCGAGGGAGCGACCATGACAGCAATTGCGGCTGAGCGCTACACCGGCGCCAGCATCAAGCGCTCGGAGGACCCGCGCATCCTTACCGGCGCAGGCCGGTACGTCGACGACATCAAGCTGCCCGGGATGCTGCACGCAGCGTTCGTGCGCTCGCCGCTGGCTCACGCTGGTGTGCTCTCGGTCGATGTCTCGGCTGCGCGGGCGCTGCCCGGAGTGGTCGCGGCGCTCACGGGAGCGGAACTGGAAGCGATGACGGTCCCCGGGCCGGATGCGCTGATGGCTCTCCTGGGCTGGGCTGGGCCCACCCCGGAGTTCACCCTGCTTGCCACGGACAAGGTGCGCTTTATGGGCGATCCCGTGGCGATCGTCATCGCCGAGAGCCGTTACGTCGCCGAGGACGGCTGCGAGCTGGTGGAGGTCGAGTATGACGACCTGCCTCCGGTCATGAACGCATCCTTCGCGCTGGACCCGAGCAGCCCGCCGCTGTTCGTCAACCTAGGTGACAACATCGCCCGCCCGCACTCGCGCAGCGAGTTCGGCGACGTCTCCGGTACGTTCGGCAATGCCGATCGAGTTACGGACTTTCACATCGACGTGCACCGGCACCAGAACGTGCCCATGGAGGGACGCGGCTGCGTCGCCAGCTACGACGCCGACCTAGGTGTCATGACGGTCTACGCGGCAACGCAGAGCGTTCACGTCACCAGGATTGCCGTCGCCATGCGCCTCGGCATGGAGCCTGACAAGGTGCGCGTCCTGGCCGGCGATATCGGCGGCTCGTTCGGCCTGAAGATCGGCGCATCACGCGAAGAGCTCGCGGCGGCCGCTGCCTCGCGTCTGGTCGGCCGGCCGGTCAAGTGGGTCGAGGACCGCGGAGAAAACCTCGCCGCGTCGGGGCAGGCACGCGAGGAGAGCTTCGATGTCCGGGCCGCTGTCAGCAACGACGGCGACCTGCTCGGGTTGGACGTCAAGATGGTCATCGACACAGGCTCATATCCAGGTATGGGCGCGATGGTTCCGGCCATCATCGAGGCGATGCTGCCGGGCCCGTACAAGCTCGCGGCCCTGGGTTTCGAGTCGACCGCGGTCACGACAAACAAGGCATGCTACGTCGCCTATCGCGGGCCGTGGGCGTCCGAGACGTTCGTGCGGGAACGCGTCCTGGACCTCATCGCGAGAGATCTCGGCCTCGATCCGGTTGAGATCCGGCTGCGTAACGTCGCCCCGCGCACCGACCCGCCGGCCTTGATGATCACCGGGCGGCCACTGGCGGGAGTCACGACGCGGGAGTCACTGGAGCGGGTCGGCCAGCTCATGGACTTTCCCGCGTTCCGGCGCCGGCAGGCCGAGGCGCGAGCGCAAGGGCGCTACCTCGGCATCGGTGTGGCAACGTTCATCGAGGCCGCTCCGGGCCCGCGCTTGCCGGAGGGGTCCAGCGACCCCATGGGCGCTGAGTCCATGCGTCTTCGGCTCGAGGAAGACGGCATCGTCGCGCTGTTCACCGGCCAGATGCCCCACGGCCAGAGCCACCAGACGACCCTGGCCCAGATCGCCGCCGACGAGTTCGGCGTGCCGTTCGAGCAGGTCCGTATCGTAGTCGGCGACACCGACGTCGTCCCGTTCGGACTGACCGGCGGCAGCCGATCGGCCACCATGACCGGAGGCGTCGCGCTCCACGGCGCCCGGCAGCTCAAGGCCAAGGTGCTCGATTTCGCGGCCCACCTCATGGAGGCCAGCGCGCAGGACCTCCTGATTACCGACGGCAATGTCTGGGTGCGCGGCGACCCCGCGAGTGCGATCACCGTAACCGACGTCGCGCGGCGTGCGGCATCAGGGCAGTTCGGTGCCGACGTGGACGCCACGCTCGAGGTCGAGGCCACGTTCGACGGCGGCGAAGGCGGCTGGTCCGGCGGCACTCACTGCGCGATCGTGGAAGTCGATGTCGAGACAGGCATCGTGAAGGTGGAGCGGTATGTCGCCGTTGAAGACTGCGGCGCACTTATCAATCCCGCCGTCGTCGAGGGCCAGATCCGAGGCGGCGTCGCGCAGGGCATCGGCGCCGTCCTGCTCGAACGATCGGCGTACGGCGAGGACGGCAGCTTCCAGTCAGCCACGTTCATGGACTACCTGATGCCGACCGCCTGTGACGTTCCCCGCATCGAGATCGAGCACCTCGAGACCGTGCCGCTCGACGCTGACGTCAACTTCCGTGGCGTGGGCGAAGGCGGCATGATCGTCGCACCGCCCACGGTAGTGAACGCAATCGAGGACGCACTCTCACCCTTCGGCGTGCGGATCTACGAGCAGCACCTGCCCCCGGCTCGCATCCTGGAACTCATTGCCGCGGCGGACTCGGGCCAGTAAAACTCCGTAAACCACTTCGAACGGCGCTTATCTGGCGGAAGTGAAGCAGGCAGGGCGGTGGCGGCTGCTGATTGCGGCGAGGCACTGGGCAGTGTCGTCCCGGACTGCGCCCTGCACGAGGAACACGGCAGCGCCGACAGATTCCTCGAGCGTTTCGGCGGATGCTGGTATCCAGGCGGGCCATGTCGAGCACGAACTCGATTGCCCGGCTCGCGGCCTTCAATCATGTCCCCGGTCCTGATCGGCACCGGCCGCCCGGCCGCCGACGTCGCGCCTGCGGCTCTGGCCTCCACTTTCGTGACCTCCATCGCCGGGGTGGCAACCTTCACTATCTTGGCCGTAGCCCTGATCGCCGCCTGCATCATTGCCGTCGCGGAGAGACCGACTGCGGGGTCAGCGATTCAAGTCTCATCTGGACCGGTTGACCTGATGGCCATCATCTGATCGGGTCCGCCGTCACCGGCGAGCGATGGACCCAGACCTCGGGCGGCGTGGCAGCGTAAGGCTCGATCTCGACCATAGCGAGTTGGCCGGTCGTGCCCTGAGACAGAGCCGAGCTGGGCCGGTCGGCGGTGAGCACGTTCGGGTTGCCGTGGCGGCAGAAGGACGCGTCGGCGGGATCCGGGTCACACCAGGCGCCGGTGGACAGCTGCACGACGCCGGGCCGGACATCCTCGGTGAGCGTGGCGCCGGCCAGGCAGCTGCCGCGGTCGTTGAAGATGCGGACGCACGAGCTGTCGGTGATGCCCCGTGCGGCCGCGTCGCCCGGATTCATCGCGGCCGGCTCGCGCCCGCGGATCTTGCCCTCCTGGCTGTAGGCACCGACGTCGAGCTGGCTGTGCAGACGGCGGCGGGGCTGGTTGGCCACCAGCTGGAGGGGGTAGCGGGCGGTGTGGCGGCCGAGCCATTCGGCCGGCTCGAGCCAGACCGGGTGCCCGGGGCAGTCGGCATAGCCGAAGCTGTCGATGGTCGCCGAGAAGATCTCGATCTTCCCGCTGGGCGTGCTGAGAGCGAAGCGTCCCGGGTCGCGGCGGAAGGCGGACAGCAGCACCTGGCGGGGGTCGGGATTCGGGATTTCCAGCGATCCGGCCGCCCAGAACTGCTCAAACGGCGGCATCTCGTAGCCTTCTGCTTGCATGTCCGAGCGCCATTGCCCGTACAGGTAACGCAGCCATTGGCCCGCGGTCCGGCCCTCAGTGAAGGCCTCCCCCACCTGTAGCCGCTCCGCTAGGGCGGCGAAGGTGACATAGTCATCGCGCGTCTGGGCATACGGTTCGGCCAGCTGCGGCATGGCAAACAGGGTCGAGTCGCCGCTACCGGCGCCGATGTCGTCGCGTTCGACCGACATCGTCGAGGGCAGGACGATGTCCGCGTGCCGCGCGGTGGCGGTCCAGAACGGGTCGTGCACCACCACGGTCTGCGGCCTGGCGAACGCCTCGCGCAGCCGGGCGAGGTCCTGGTGATGATGGAACGGGTTCCCGCCGGACCAATAGACAAGCTTGACATCCGGGTAGCGGCGGCGCTTCCCGTCGTAGTCGTATGCGGCGCCAGGATGCAACAGCATGTCCGCGATCCTGGCCACCGGAATGTAGGAGTTGATGCCGTTGGCCCCCTGGGACAGACGCGGCGCCGACATCCGGCGGGGGTTCCCGACGTCGCCGCTTGATCCGTACCCGTGCCCGAAGCCGCCGCCCGGCAATCCGATCTGGCCGAGCATCGCGGCCAGCACCAGGCCCAGCCAGACCGGCTGTTCCCCGTGCTCGGCGCGCTTCAGTGACCAGCTGACCGTGATCATCGTGCGCCCGGCCGCCATCTGGCGGGCCAGCGCGCGGATCCGCTCAGCCGCAATGCCGGTCAGGGCGGCCGCCCACTCCGGGGTTTTCGGCACGCCATCGGCGTCACCGCGCACATAGGCCTCGAACCGCGGGTAGCCCACCGTGTACCGGTCCAGGAAGCAGCGGTCGGCGAGCCCTTCGGAGTCCAGGACGTGGCAGAGTGCGAGCATCAGCGCGGCGTCGGTGCCGGGCACCGGAGCGATCCATTCAGCGCCCAGGCTGATGTCGGTATCGGTGCGCAGCGGGCTGACCGAGACCAGCTGGCATCCGCGCGCCACCGCGGACGCCAGCGCCGGTGCCATAGTGTGCCGCCCGATACCGCCGGAGGCCACGGCGGAGTTCTTCGGGGACAGTCCACCGAACGCCACAAGCAGGTCGGTGTGCTCGGCTATTACGGGCCACGCTGTTGCGCCCGCCATGACCAGGCTCACGTCCCCGACCACGTGCGGCAGCAGCACCGAGGAGGCCCCGTAGCTGTAGGTGTTCACCGAGCGGACGTAGCCGCCCAGGCAGTTCAGGAACCGGTGCAGCTGGCTCTGGGCATGGTGGAACCGGCCCGCGCTGGCCCAGCCGTAGGACCCCCCGAAAACTCCATCCGGGCCGTAGGTGCCATACACCCGGCGAAGTCCGGCGGCCAGCAGGTCGAGCGCCGCCTCCCAGGACACGGGTACGAACACGTCGCTGCCCCTGGACGCCGCGGTCGGGCCGTGCTCCAGCCAGCCCTGGCGGATATAAGGCTGGTCGACCCGCGCCGGGTGACGATGCGCCGCGGACAGGTTCTCCAGGATCCGGCTGGGAGCCGGGTCCTCCCGCCAGGGACGCACCGACGTCAGCTGCCGTCCGTCACTCTCGATCTCCGCCGCACCCCAATGCGTGAGGTGGACGTACCTGCTCCGCTGCCTGGGCACAATTACCATTCAAACCGAAAGGCCCGGCATCCGCACCCGTGCCAGGCATGTCCCGGCGAGCTGGCGGTTCATGCTGTGCTGGTCAGCGACGGCTTGACTTTGGCGGCTAGTCGTCGGCGCCGATGACCTGGAAGTCCTGGTTGACGAAGATGTGGTGGGGCCAGTTGACGCCGATGTAGTGGACCTCGTACTGGCCGTTGCCCAGCGCCACCACGCGGTCGACGATGCCGCTCGGGTAGGCGGCCAGCGCCGCTTCGGTCGCCTTGTCCGCGGCCGTTCCGCTGACGAGCGTCCCCGAGCCCTGCTTGTAGTCCGCCGGGATCTGGCCGACCTGCTCAGAAGAGCCCTTCTCACCTTTGCTGTAGCCGATGACCTGTCCTCCAGGGTTCGATGCGCTGGTGCTGGGCGGCTGCACGATGACCTGGGTGGCGGTGATGGTCGTGCTGTCGGTGGCGCCCAGTACCAGGACCGGTTCACCGGTGGTGACGGCGCTGACCGTGGCCGCGCTTGTCCCCTTCTCGTCGGTGGTGGAGGACGCCTCCTTGATGGTCACCTTCTGGCCCGTTGCGGTCGTCAGCGTGAACCCGGAGGAGGACACGCTGCTGACCGTGCCGACTGTGCCCCGCGGCCGGCCCGGAGCGGGCGTTGGATCCGCTGCCGGATCCGGAACCGCCGGCCGGGCTGCTGCTGGCGGCGGGCGTGGCCGAGGCGCTGCTGGAGGTGGCGGTGACGATCCCGTAGGAACCGCGATCACGATGGCCGCGACTCCGGCCGCGATGACCCTGCTGCGTTTGCTGGAAACATTGTCTAACTCCTGTCCGTTGGGCTATTGATCTCAGGTATCGCAGGGCGCGCTGGGAATGCCGTGGAAGAAGCCCGGAAGGTGGCCGCGAGGTTGTGTAGCGCGAGCTGACGGCCAAGGCGTCAGCAAACGGTCCGCAAGGACACGGCAAGGCCGCCGGACCAGTAAGATCCGCGGACAGGCGGACTTCGCCGCCGACATCGCGGCGCCATTGCCGATGCAGGTGATCTGCGAGCTGGTCGGGGCGCCGCCGGAGGACCGGGGGCGGCTCTTGGAGTTGTCGGACCGCGTGTTCGGCATCGATGACCCCGAGCTCGGCGGCTCGCCCGCGGACGGGGCGTAGGCGACGGCGGAGATGCTCGGCTACGCCGGCGCGCTGGCCGAGCGCAGAAGGCAGCAGCCGCGCGACGACATCGTCACCATGATCAGGAAATGCTCCGCACGGCCGCGGCGACCGGGCTGTCTCCGCCGACCAGCTCAAGCGTCTGGTGCCGGGTACCCGGATTGTCGAGCAGGGCGGCAATGACCACAGCGACGTCGGCACGGGAGACCGTGCCGCCGGGGACCGGCGGAGCCGCGAGCCGGACCTTGCCGGTGGCAGGAGTATCGGTGAGGCCGCCGGGGCGCAGGATTGTCCAGTCCAGGTCCCGAGCGCGCAGATCGGCCTCGGCGGCGGTCTTTGCCGTGATGTAGGCAGCCCAGACCTCATCAGCGCCGGGCCGCGGCGGCCTGCCGGCTCCCATTGAGGAGATCTGCACGAACCTGCGGACCCCGGCCCGCTCGGCGGCGTCGGCCATCAGCACGGAGGCAGCCCGGTCGACGGAGTCCTTGCGAGGGGCGCCACTGCCCGCACCAGCGCCGGCCGCAAACACCACCGCGTCAGCCCCGGACAGCAGCACCGCGACATCATCGGCTGAGGCCGCCTCCAGGTCGCAGACGACAGCTTCGGCGCCTGCCTTCTGCACATCGGTGACGTGGGCCGGGTTCCTGACCAGCCCTACGGCCTGGTCGCCGCGCTCGGCGAGGATGTGCTCCAGCAGGAGCGCGATCTTTCCGTGCCCGCCCGCGATCACTATGCGCATGCCGCCAGCCTACTTACGGGGGCGGCAGGGCGTAGGTCAGCAGAGGCCGCAGCCGCTGTGAGCCGGGGCAGCAGTACCCAGCCGACTCCCGATACTGCGAGCAGCGCCGCGGCTGCCACGTGGTAATCCTGCATGGCAAGCCGGGTGCCGAGCACGGCGGTGCCAGCCACTCCCGTGAACGAAGCGGGTGAGCGGGCCTCGCGCACGAAGCGATCACGCTGGTACACCAGACGCGCGCCCAGCACGACGACCAGCAGCAGCCAGGCGCCCGCGGCGAACCAGAGCATGATCGCCGAGAGAACCGGCTGGTGGTCTGAGTAGAGATCGATCGAGACGATGCCAGAGCCCATGACGACCGTCCATGATGCGGCCGGGATCGCATCTAGCAATTGCTTCACGCGGGGAACCCCGGGACCCGGGGGTGGTCCCGGCGGGCCAGTCCAGCTCCGGCTCACGGCATTGATATGCCGCATTGGTATGCCGCGACTCGCGGTTCATGATGGTGGCTGCTGTCGTGACCTTCGGGCGGGCGCGGCCTAGTCATGGCTTCAGGATCGCGCTGCGGGCGGCCACGTTGCACCCGTGGAGTCCCTGGCCGGTGCCCTGGTCTGGGTCCAAGTGCCAGGCGTTCGCGCTGGAGGAGGAGGTCCGGTCAACCCGGCCGGCCGCCCGACACGCGATCGTGAGTGACTCCACTCCAGGGCTTGAAGACCGGATCGCCCATGGGCTTGATGGCATATCCGCGCGGATCGTGACCCTGTACAGGGGTACGATCGGGGCGGCGCTGAACCCGGACAACCGAATCCGCGCAGCCGGTCAGGCCGATGTGGCCAACTAACTCCCTACAGCCAGCAAAATCGGCGCCGCGGGCAGATCGGTAAGGTCTGCGTTAGCCAAAACCAGATCAGATAGTGGCAACATGTGAAGTGGGAGGACATTATGGAGAAGCTGTCGCGCCCCCAAGCGCCCGCGATATTCCGCGCTCTGTTCCCGGGCCTGATCGACTGGCTGGAGTCGCCATGGGCGGGCCCGCCACAGTTCACGGCGGCCCAGAGTTTCCGGGTCGAGGAAATGACCCGGGACAATCGCTACGTGATCCGGGCCGAGCTTCCCGGCCTGGACCCGGAGAGGGACATCGAGGTCACCGTCGAGGGCAGGAACCTGACAATCCATGCTGAACGTCGCCAGGAGGACAGCGGACCTGATCGCTCAGAGTTCCGTTACGGCTCGCTCACCCGGCTGGTCAGGCTGCCCGCCAGGGTGGACGCCAAGGACGTCACCGCCCGCTACGAGAGGGGAGTCCTTGAGGTCAGTGTCCCGGCGCGCGAGGAAAAGCCGGAAGGTATCCGGGTAGCGATCGAGAAAGCAGACTGAGCCCAGGCTGAAACCCTTGGGGGACGGCAGGAACCGGTCGGCCGGACGCACGTCCGTCACCCTGGGCTGACCAGGCAACGGGCCGCCGTGATCCTCGGCGACGGTCGGCACCGTGGCCTGAAGGGCCAAGGTGATCTTCGATCACCCACATAATGTCGAGGACCGTACATCTTATTGGCACATGATGATGTCCGTTTGCGCATGCTCATACACGATTAGCGCGATCACGCCGCGGCCATCACTAATGAAGCCTTCGTTTTTTGGATTCCAGGCCATAGGCCGTTCGCCGGTCGCGCAGACTACCGACTACCGGTGGCAGAGGTTGTTGGACGAGTATCTGCCGAACGCGGCGACAAACGTGTGGCTCGGTTACCTGCGCGCTGGCTCGGTTACCTGCGCGCTGGCTCGGTTACCTGCGCGCTGGCTCGGTTACCTGCGCGCTGGCTCTGTGGACGCTCCGCGCAGCGTGGGATAAAGTCGCCAGCAGCGCCCCCAGGTGTCACCGAACGGAGGACCGGCCGGTGGATGACGACGTCCTTGGACCCATCGACTACCTGGCGGTGGAGTGGCCAGGCGGGCATGTAACCGGTGAGGGCTTCCAGTTGCTGCTGGACCTGGTAAACCGTGGCATCATCCGGGTACTCGACCTTGAGTTCATGGCCAAGGCGGCCGACGGCACCGTCAGGAAGGTCGCGCTCGGCGATGTCGAGCACGGCGGCGACGTCGATGTCACGATGTGGGATGGCGCATCGTCCGGCCTGCTCGACCAGTCCGATATCGATGAGGTCGCGACGGTCATTGAGCCCGGCAGCCTCGCGGGGATCCTGGTGTATGAGAATCTGTGGGCGGCCCCGCTGATGGCTGCCCTGGACCGCAGTAGCGCCCGCCTGGTGGGGGACGGCCGAATCGTCGTCGAGGATCTGCTCACCGCGCTGGACGCCACCGAACCTGACTAGGCCACGACGAGCGGAGCGGAGAGACGGCATGGGATTGATCAAGACTGGTCTGAAAGCTGCAGTCGCCGTCAAGGTCGCGCACGTGGTCCATGACCGCATCGAGCGGCGGCAGCAGGCGCAATGGGCGACCGGAGGCCACCCGGCCGAGATGCCCGCCCCGGCCGGAGCGCCGCAGGCCGCGGCGCCGGTCCCGCATGTCGCGCCTGCGGTTCCTGCTGCGCCTCCGCCGGTCAGTGACGTGCTGGCCCAGCTCACCCAGCTCGGCGAGCTCAAGGCGGCCGGTGTCCTGACCGAAGCTGAGTTCCAGACACAGAAAGCCCGCATCCTCAACGGCTGACCGCTCAGCGGGGCCGTGCCGGCTTTCCCGGTGTCATTGAGCGCTGTCAGGGCTGACCCGCTGAAGGCGAGGAGGGCGTCTGGGCTGTGGTTGCTTGCGTTCCGGCCAGCGGGCAACCACCCAATCCGAGTGAGGCCAGATCATCCTGAGCGAGTTTGACTGACGCCATGGTGTCTCACAGGGCAACTTTGAGTGACGCCATGGTGTCTCACCGCCGAACCCGACAGGTAAGACCCCGGTGCCGCCGCCTCCTGACGGGCGAGCTATACGGGCACGTCCCCCAACCTGATCCCTATGTGAGGCAACCATGACCGCGGAACAGCACGTACCCACGACGAGTCCCCTCGGCCCGCTCGCCCGCTACGAGCAGAGCGTCATCGACCGCGTCGCCGACTTCAAAGACCCGCATCAGGAGTGGCGGCGCCTGTTCTCCGAACTGCTCGGCACCTTCTTCCTGGTACTGGCGGCCGCCGGCGGGGGCATGATGGGCCACGCCTTCCCCGGCGTGATCAGCCACACCGCCGCCGTCACCGCCCCCGCGCTGACCGTCATGGCCATCATCTTGTTCATGGGCAAGATCTCCGGCGCGCACCTGAACCCGGCCGTCAGCATCGCCTTCGCCCTGCGCCGCGACTTCCCCTGGGCCCGGGTCCCCGGCTACATCGTGGTCCAGCTGATCGGCGCCACCCTGGCCGGCCTGGTCCTGCACGCCATTATCAACGTCTCCGCCAGCTACGGGTCCAACTACCCCGCCCACGGCTACTCCGCCGGGGCCGCGTTCTGGATGGAGCTCATCTTGACCACGGGCCTGGTCAGCGTCATCCTGGGCACGGCCTCGGGCGCCCAGAACGTCGGCATCATCGGCGCCTTCGGGGTCGGCGGCTACATTGCCCTGGCCGGCCTGTGGGGCAGCCCCATCTCGGGCGCCTCGATGAACCCGGCCCGCACCTTCGGGCCCGACCTGGCCAGCACCACCTTCACCAGCTATTGGGTCTACATCGCCGGGCCGATCGCTGGCGCCGTGCTCGCTGTCGGCATCGCCTTCGTCCTGCGCGGCCGCGGCGGCGGCAAGTCCGGGGCCGGAGCCGCCCAAGGGGAGCTGTTCACCGAGGTCTACGAGCCCGGCAAGTCGTGAGGATCGGGACATGTCTGCGACCGGCGCGGCATCGGGCGGAAGTGCACCAAACTGGGCTTGTGAGGCCAGGGCTGGAGCGTAGGACGATGACGGCTCAAGCGCCTGAGAGCACAGTTATCGAAGGAGTCCGCAGCCTCGAAGCGCGCTGGATCTTCCCGGGTCAGCTGGAGACTGCGGTGGCCGCGTGGCTGGAGCGCTTCCCGGCCGAGATCCAGTCACGCGAGGACACCTACCTCGTGGATCCGCCGTTGCGCGGGCTGTCGGTAAAGATCCGCGGGGGCGCGGCCCTGGAAGTGAAGGTCTACCGCGGCAGCCCGGGAATCCTGGATCTGCCGGGCCGCCCGCGGACGCATGGAGTCCTGGCAGAAGTGGTCCTTTCCGTTCAGCCCGCTCCGCCAGGACAGCGGTGACCCAGCCGGCTGGAGACCGGTCCGGAAGAGACGGCGGATCAGCCGGTTCTCACCGGCCGGCGGCCCGGTCGCCGGCCGCGTCCCGGGACTGGGCCCGAAGCCGCGGTGCCAGGTGGAACTCACCGAGGTCCGCACCCGCGGCCAGGACTGGTGGACCCTGGGATTCGAGGCGACCGGCCCCGCCGACGTGCTCCACAGCGCACTGCAGGCCACCGCAGCGCTCGTGTTCGCCCAGGCGCTGCCCGGCAGCGTGGAACCCGGCCTGGATGAATCCAGGTCCTACATGGAGTGGCTCTGCCAGCGGCCGGGCGCCGAGGTGGATTCCGCCGAGACGGCCGCCTTCCGCGGTCAGTAATGCCGACGGGGTGCTGCAGCAGCATGTCCTGCGCGGTCACCTGCCGAACGGTGCCGAGGTCGAAGCGCGTCCATCAAGGCCGCCCGCGAGGCGCTCGCCGGTTAGCCCGCCGGGCGCACCTGCGAGACCGACGGCGCTCGCCCTCCTTCGGCCAGGCTGTCCGGATAGAAGGTTCGGGCCGTCTCGATCACCTCGTCCAGGGCCGGCCACCAGGGACCGTGCCGCAGTGAGCCGAGGGCCTGCAGGACCCCGACGGCTTGCTGTGCGGGCTCCGCCGCGGCGACCACCGCCACCCGGTGTGGCCTGGCCGAGCGCAACGGCCCGAGGTGGAAGTCGGGTCCATGATCGGCGGCGCCGGCACTGGTATCCGTAGCGAGGACCAGGTAGTAGTCGGGCAGCTCGAACCGGCCTGCCCGCCAGGCGGCCAGGGCCTTCGCTGCCTCCTGCTCGAATTCAGCCGGGCCCTCCTGCCGCGCCACGTCCCACATCGCCCGCCAGCTGGCGGCCACCGCCGCGAGCGGGTCGGCGGCCACCAGCGCATAGGGCGACGTGGTTCGCCCGGCCCGCAGCAGCGCATCGGCGGCCGCCGCAAGGCCGTCGCCGCCTGAGTCAGCGGGCTCTTCCGGCCGGATCAGGGTCACGTTCATGGACCGGCCGACGGCGGCCAGGACCTCACCTGGCGCCGCACCGGCCAGGACCACCACGGTGCTGGAGTTGCGTCGCATCGGCTCGATGTTAGCCGCCCGGTCCGCGGCTGCTTCCGCCCTGGCCGGAGCTTGCGGCGCCAGATGCCCGCGCCGGCTACGCCGGCAGCGAGATGGTCCGCATGGGACTGGCCATGAATCCTCCGCCTCGTTGACAATGGGGGAACACCTGATGAGCAGCTACCCGCTCGCGGGCGGCGTCGGCCGTACCGCCCCGGCCATCGTGGCTGACGGGGTGTTGTCTGATCCGGCGGGAGGTGACAGCAGTTCAGGGCTGGCGTCCGGTGGAGGACCTGATCCGGTGGGGGTTCGGGCAGGCCCCGGTGGTGATGGCCAACGAGGCGCACAGCGGCCTGGCCCGGTGCATCCGGACCAGGGACATGGGAGTCCGGATGATCCGGGCAGCTCATGAGGCCGGGGTGCGGCGGCTCGCCATGGAGGCGCTGCCGTGGCCGGACAAGGACACACCGGGCCCGATCCGGGCCATCCCGTCAGCCGTCGGGGGCTACCTGGCCCAGCCGGACATGCGGAGGCTGATCACCGCGGCGCTGGACCTGGGCTGGAGCCTATGGGCCTACGAGGCCGTCATCGAGATCACCCCCGATACCGACCAGGCCGAGCTGCGCACCACGGAGTTCACCAACTGGCGCGAGCGCGAACAGGCCGGGCATCTGTGCCGGCTGGCGGCCGCCCCGGCCGAGCCCCTGCTGGTCTGGTGCGGCAACAGCCACGCCAGCAAGACACGTGATGTCGGCGAGTGGGTGCCGATGGGGTGGCATTTCCGCGCCATGTCCGGGACCGACCCGTTCGTCATCGACCAGACCGTGACCGTCGCCTTCCAGGACGAATCCCAGCCGTGGGTGCAGGAGCTGCTGGCGCCCTTGGGTGAGACCCTGGCCGCCCACGGCGGGACCGCCGGGATCCTCCGCGACCAGGCGCCCAGGCCGCTGAACACCTGGCCCGGCGTCGACGCCGTGGTCGTCTCCACCGACAACGCCCTCACCGAGGACCAGGGCAGCCGATGATCAAGCGACTGCTCGTCGCCAACCGGGGCGAGATCGCCGTCCGCATCATGGCGACGGCGTCCGTGCTCGGCATCGAGACGGTCGCGGTCTATCCCGCCGATGACGCCGCCTGCGGCCACGTCAGCCGGGTCGACGCGGCGGTCGAGTTTCTGCTCCCACCCGCTCCGGGGGCCGGCGCCTGAGCGCCTCAGGTGCCGCGGGCGCGGAGTTCGCGGCGCAGCAGCTTGCCGGAGACCGTCTTGGGCAGCTCGTCGAGGAACTCGATCTGGCGCGGGTACTTGTAGGCCGCCATCTGGCTCCGGCAGAAGCTGATGAGCTCCTCGGCCGTGGCGGTCTTGCCGGGCCGCAGGCTGACGAACGCCTTGACCGTCTCGCCGCGATATGCGTCGGGCACCCCGACGACGGCCGCCTCGAGCACCGACTCGTGCTGGTAGAGGACGTCCTCGACCTCGCGCGGCCACACCTTGTAGCCACCCGCGTTGATCTGGTCCTTCTTCCGGTCGACGATGTAGAACCAGCCGTCGGCGTCCATGTAGCCGACGTCGCCGGTGTGCAGGGCGCCGCCGGGCAGCGCGTGTTCGGTCTCCTCGGGCTTGTTCCAGTAGCCGGGCACCACCATCGGCCCGCTGGTGACGATCTCGCCGACCTCGCCGGCCGGCAGGTCCTGCCCGTCGTCGCCGACGATGCGCACCACCGTGTTGTAGACCGGGACGCCGACTGACAGTGCGCCGGACGCGTCGTCCACCGGCGCAGTCGCGCCGGAGGGCACGAGGTGCGAGGGCGAGGTGGTCTCGGTCAGCCCGTAGGCGTTGTGGATGTACTGCCCGAACTGGGCCTGGAAGGCCTTGACCACGCTCGGCGGGATCGGCGCGCCGCCGGACCAGGTCTTGGTCAGCGAAGCGAGCGCGTCCCGCTCCGCGTTCGGCGCGTTCATCAGCGCGATGAACACGGTGATCGACGCGATGGTGAAGGTGGGCCGCCCGTCGCGGATGGTGTCGATGGCCACCGACGGCTCGAACCGATAGAAGAGCACCAGCGGGGCGCCAAGCAGCAGTGACAGGGTGACGTGTGCGATCAGCCCGGTGATGTGGAACAGCGGCGCGACGCCGAGCACGACGTCGTCCGGCCCCAGCCGGCACCACTGGCGGTAGGCCTGGGAGTTGAACACCACGTTCCCGTGGGTGTTCATCGCGCCTTTCGGCGGGCCGGTGGTGCCCGAGGTATAGGTAAGAAAAGCGGTGTGGGTGGGGCTGAGCGTGACCGAAGAAACTTGGGTAGGCACCTGGCCGCGGAAGCGCTCGATCAGCCCGGCCATGTCCACCGCACCGGCGCACTCGACCGGCTCGACGGCCGCGAAGACCCGCTGGTCGTCGCGCGCCCGGTACTCGAGCTCCGACGTCGTGACCACGGTCGTGACCTCCGTGCCCGCCACCACCCCGGCAGCCACGTCACGGTACAGGCTCTGCAGGCAGACCAGCACGCGGGCGCCGGAGTCGCGCAGCACCGCGTCCAGTTCCCTGGCCCGGTTCATCGGGTTGACCGGCACCACGACGCCGCCCGCCTTCCACGTGGCGACCAGCCCGATCACGAACTGCGGCACGTTCTGCAGGTACAGCGCCACACGGACGCCATTTCCGACGCCCAGATCCCGCAGCGCAATGGCGAACGCGTCGCTGAGCTCGTCGAGCTCGCGCGCGGTGATCCGGCCGCCGAAGTACCGGATGATGTCACCGTCCGGGTTCCGGCTGACCGAGGCCCGGAACATGGCCAGCGCGTCGGTGAACTCCAGGCTGATCTCGGCCAGCTGGTCCTGGTCGTAGCGGCTCAGCCAGGGTTTGGAGTCGTAGACAGACATGAGCGTTCCCTACGGGTCAGCCGGCGGGCTCCCCCTGTGGTTTGGTCGGCGGATCCCCGGCGCGCAGCGGGGCGCCATGATACCGGCCCTCGTGGGCCAGGACGGGGCGCCGGTCGCCGCGCAGTTCGGGATATTTGTCCTCGAGTTTCTTGCGGGCGCCCCACTGGCGGCGCAACTGGCCGAGGTACTCGGGATTCCCCTCGTAGGTGCCCCGCCAGGTCTGCGGCATCTGCTCCATCGACGGCCCGGGATCGGCCCGCCCGGCCAGCGATATCCGGGACGGGATCTTCTCGCTGAGGAGGCCGCACGCCGGGCAGTTCTGCCGTTCCCGCTCGGCGATCGTGGCCATCTGCTCGAACAGGTGCCCCTGCGGGCAGCAGTAGTCGTACAGCGGCATCTGTCACCAGTTCTCGATGGAATGGGCGAAGATCCCGGCGATATCCTCCTCGTCGACCGGGCGCGGGCAGGTGGCCAGCAGGCGCTGCTGCTTCATCGTGCCGGGTACCAGGTCGGGGATGTCCGCCTCGGTGTAGCCGACGGCTCCGATGCCGTTCGGGATCTCGACGTCGCGCATCAGGTCGATGACGGCGGACGGAAGCTGCTCGCCCGGGTCGTTCAGCTTCTCCTGATCCGGCGCCAGCAGGGCGGCGGCGGCCAGATGGCGCTCCGGCGCGCTGGGGAAGCTGAACCGGAACGCTTCCGGGGCGGTCAGCGACACCGACATCCCGTGCGGCACCATCGGCTCGGCCTGCGGGTAACCCGGGGGCCGGAAGTCCTTCACCATGCCCGCGATCGGGTAGGCGTTGGCGTGCGGGATGTGCACCCCTGAGTTACCGAACCCCATGCCGGCGAAGGTCGCCGCCAGCATCATGTTGCTCCGTGCCTCGAGATCGGACCCGCGCCGGAACGCCGTCCGGAACGAGGCGGCGAGCAGCGTGAGCGCCTTCTCGCACCACAGGTCGGAGACCGGGTTGGAGCCGCAGTAGGTGACCCGCTGCTCGGGCTGCTTGCGATCGAACGTGGTGTACCAGCGGGCGGTATAGGACTCCAGGGCGTGACACACGATGTCCATCCCGGCGGCGGCGGTGACCTCCGGCGGCAAGGTCAGCGACACGAGCGGGTCGATCACGGCCAGGGTGGGACGCAGCCGCCAGTGGCTGATGCCGGTCTTGACCCGCATCGACAGCACGTCAAGCACGCACATCGCGGTGCTCTCCGAACCGGTCCCGGCCGTGGTCGGGACCGCGATCAGCGGCTTGAGCTGGCGGCTGGGCGCACGGCCGCCGCCGATCGGCTTGTTGATGTAGTCCATCAGCGCGCCCTCGTCGGTGGTCAGCAGGTTCACCGCCTTGGCCGTGTCGATGGACGACCCGCCGCCGACCGCGACGAAGCCATCCCACGGGCCCTGCCCGCGGGCGTAGCCGGCGGCCTTGTCCATGCTGTCGTCGGTGGGCTCGATGTGACAGCCGTCGAAGATCTCCGAGCTGATGCCGTGCTTGGTCAGCGACTCGGCGATGCGCGCCGGGATACCGAGTTCGTTGATCCGCGGGTCGGTCAGGATGAGCACCCGCCTGGCCCCGAACTGGGCCATCTCGAAGCCGATCTCGTCCACGGCGCCGGCGCCGAACTTCAGCGGCGGCGCCCCCCAGGTGAAGATGGTCTCCTCGGTCAGGTCGATACCGGGTGCCCCGGTCATCTGCGGTGGAGCCATCAGCGGTAGCTCCCGGTGGGCGCGACCCGCAACTGCTTGATCTGGTCGGGATCATGTCCGAACACCATGGTCGCGTCCGCGGAGGTCGCGATGGCGCGCAGCTTCTCGACCGAGGTGTAGAACTGCTCCAGGTTGTTGACGATGGCGGCCGGCACTACAGGCGGGCCGTAGCTGGCGCCCATGTAGACCGCGTCGGCCGTGAAGATCATCGTGCCGGTCTCGGGCAGGTCGACCCGCATCGACATGCTGCCGGGCGTGTGCCCCGGCGTCTGGATGAAGCTGACCCCGGGCAGGAACTCCTCATCCCCGGAGACCGTCTCGAAGTCAAGCCCCTCGTAGTCGGCCTTCAGGTGGGCGCCGTTGAAGGGGCCTTCGTAGCCGAAGGCCCATTTCTTCTCCGCCTCGCTGCAGACCAGCCGCGCGTTCGTCTCCTTGAACTGCTGGACATTGCCGGCGTGGTCGAAGTGCAGGTGGGAGAGGACGACGTAGTCGATGTCACCGGGGGCCAGGCCGAGCTGCTTAAGCCGCGAGTCGAGGTACTCGTCATCGGACACCTTCTCGTACGGGAAGAAGTCCTGCAGGCCGGTCGGGGCCCACCGCTGCTCCCAGTCCCGCGGGCAGCTGGTGTCCCACAGCAGCTTGCCGTCGGGGGTGGCCACCAGCACGCAGTGAGTCGGCACATCGACCCACTCGGCCGGCAAGTGCTTATTCTGCCGGTTGCGTATCGCCCGGCCCGGCGCCAGCAGGAGCCAGGTGAGGTCGGCGGTCATCGCTCCGCAAGGAAGGATGCTGACGGTCGTGCCTGCGCCCATGCAGGACCTCCGCAGATTAACGTACGGCCAGAGTCACAGTTGCCAGCCTCCGTCGCAGGGGTAGCAGTGTCAAGCCTTGCGTTCCCGCCCCCGGAACTCAGTGCAGCCCGGAGGCTTGCAGGAACACCCGGGCGATGACCTGATAGCCGGCCGGGTTGGCGTGCTGGTTGGGCCCGCGGGGCGGAGCGGCGCACGCCCAGGTCCACTGGCACAGCAGGGCGACATTGCGCGGGACGGCGCCTGGCGCCGTTCCCTGCACGGCGAAGTCGGCGGTGTCGAAGGCGCCGGACACGTTGGCGACCCGGGCGCCAGAGGTGGTGTAGACGCGATCCAGCAGGTCGTTGAAGGCGGCGGCCAGTCGTTCGGCGGCCCAGGCGACCAGGTGGCCCGGCAGGCCGTCGCGCCATTCAGCCAGCGCGGGCAGGTAGTAGTTCATCCCGACGATGCGGACGCCCGGCCCGGCGGCGGCCTTCAGCCGGGCCATGATCGTGGTGAGGTGGGTGACGGCGGCCGGGACGCCGGTCGTGGCGCACGAGGCGAGCTGGGTGAGGCTGGGCTGGCTTCCCCCATGCTGGCCAGCGCAGCGTTCGGGGTCGTTGGCGCCGATGTCGATGGTGACCAGGAGCACCCGGCCGCGGTGGGCCTGCAGGAGGGCGACGGCGGCTTTAAGCTGCGATCCGCCGTCATAGTGGCAGATCCCGCCGTTGATCATCGTGCTGGTGGTCTCGCCCGGGCAGCCCAGCTTGACGAGCTTGAGCGTGGGATGGCTGGGACGCAGGGCGGCGTAGACCTGATCGGGATAGCCGTCCCGGGTCTCCACGCTGGCGCCGGCCGCATCCGGCTGGACGCCCTGGGCCAGCGAGTCACCCAGCGCCAGGTAGTAGGTGGGCGGGGCCGGGCTCGCGTGCGCGTCGGCCGGCGCGGCCGAGCCCGAGCAAGCCGTGAGCACCGCGACGGCCGCGGCGATGGCCAGCGGGAGGCGCAGGCGCGGGATGCCGGCCAGGCGCATCGTCACCTCCCTGAGATGGCACCAGCCAGCCTGGCAAGGGGCCGGGACCACCGTGACCACGCGTTAGTAGATACCAGCCTAAATGCCCGTTCGGCCCGATGGGCGTTAGACCGGTGCGGCGGGCGGGGGCTGGCTGCCGTAGCGGCCCCTGACGCGGTCGCCGGCCGGGTCGAACGGCGGGCGCAGGTGGACGGCGGCCGGGTAGAGCCGTCCGCCGACGTCCACCTGGTACTCACCGGCCCGGACGACGTCGGGGGTGAGCACGCGCCCGTCCGGGTGACGGATGTAAGCCAGGCCGACGCAGCCGCCGACGGTCTCGCCCCAGGCGCCGGAGGTCACCTGGCCGACGGCGGCCCCGTCGCGGAGCACGAGCTCGCCGCCCCAGATCATCGCGTCCTGGCCGACACCGGCGAGGACAAGCGAGACCAGCCGGCGCCGGGGACCGGCCGCCCGGGCCCGCTCGACCGCTTCCCGGCCGAGGAACGGGATGTCTTTCTTGAGCTTGCAGGCGAACAGCAGCCCGGCCTCGGCCGGGTTGTAGTCCGGGGTCAGCTCGCGGCCGAAGGCCCGGTAGGCCTTCTCCAGCCGGAGCGACTCGATCGCGTAGTAGCCGGCGTTCGCCAGGCCGAGGCCTGCGCCTGCGGCCGTCAGGTCCTCGTAGGCACCCACGGCGAACTCGGCCGGGACGTACAGCTCCCAGCCGAGCTCGCCCACGTAGGTGATCCTGGTCGCGCGGACGGTGGCGTAGCCGAGGTCGATCTCGCGGCTCGAGCCGAACGGGAAGGCCTCGTCGCTGAGGTCACTGCGGGACAGGAGGCTGAGCAGTTCCCGCGACCGCGGGCCCATGACGCCGTAGACGGCGAAGGCGGAGGTGACGTCGACCAGCGACGCGTGCGCGCCTGCGGGCATCCGCCTGGTGATGTGGTCCTTGTCGCGTTCGGTGGTCGCCGCGCTGCTGACCAGCAGGAACTCATCGGCCGAGAGCCGGGTGACGGTGATGTCGGCCTCGTAGGTGCCGCGGGCGTTGAGCATCCCGGTGTAGACGGTCCGGCCTGGGGCGACCGCGACATCGGCGGTGCACAGCCACTGCAGCACCTGTTCGGCGTGCCGGCCGGTCACCAGGTACTTGGAGAAGCTCGTCTGGTCGAACAGGGCGACGCCGGTGCGGGCGGCGCGCTGCTCGGCCGAGGACCAGGGCTGCCAGTTCTGCTGGCCCCAGCCGTACTCGATGCCGGCGGGCTGGCCGGGCGGCGCGAAGAAGTTCGCCCGCTCCCAGCCCATCTTGCTGCCGAAGCCCGCGTTGGCCTGCTTGAGCAGGTGATACGCCGGGGATCTGCGGAACGGCCGGGCGCTGGCCAGCTCGCGGTTCGGCCACGGCACGGCGTAGTGCAGGCCCAGGACCTCGCTGACCCGGTCGTGCAGCCACTGGTTGTTCCCGTTGAAGGCGGCGAAGCGGCGGATGTCGACCGCGGACAGGTCCAGGCTCGGCTCTCCTGAAGTGATCCATTCGGCCAGCGCGCGCCCGGCGCCGCCGGCCGACGCGATGCCCACCGAGTTGAAGCCGGCGGCGACGAAGAAGTTCCGCAGTTCCGGCGCCTCGCCGAGGATGAACTGGTTGTCCGGGGTGAAGCTCTCCGGGCCGTTGTAGAACATCGTGATTCCGGTCTCGGCGAGCACCGGGATCCGCGCGATCGCGCTGTCCATCAGGATCGCAAAGTGATCCCAGTCTTCGTCGAGCAGCTGGAACTCGAACGGGTAGGGCAGCGCGTCGGGGGCGACCCAGGGCTTGGCGTCGGGCTCGAAGCCGCCGACCACCAGCCCGCCGACCTCCTCCTTGATGTAGGTGTAGCCGTCCGGGTCGCGCAGCACCGGGAAGTCCCGGTGCACCCCGTCGACCTGCTCGGTGACCACGTAGAAATGTTCGGCCGAGTGCAGCGGCACGGTCACCCCGCCCATCGCGCCGACCTGCTTGGCCCACTGGCCGGCGCAGTTGACCACCACCTCGGCCGCCACGTCGCCGTGGTCCGTGCGGACTCCTGTTACGGCCTTTACCGCCCCGTCGGCAGCCAGGATGCCGGTGACCCTGGTCCGCTCCCGGATCGTGACGCCTTTGTCGCGGGCGCCCCGGGCCAGCGCGGCGGTGAGGTCGGTCGGGTTGGCCCGGCCGTCGCCGGGCAGCCAGATCGCCCCGGCGAGGTCGTCGGTGCGCATGATCGGGTAGAGCTCGCGGGCCCGCTGCGGGCTGATCAGCTCGCACTCCAGCTGGTAGGCCTCGGCGGTGGCGGCCGTCCGCCTGAGCTGCGTCATCCGGTCGGGGGTCCGGGCGACGGTGACGCCGCCGCAGCGCCGGAAGCCGGTGCTCAGGCCGGTCTCTGCCTCGAGCCTGGCGTACAGCTCGGTGGAGTACTGGACCAGGCGGGTACCGTTCTCCGAGGCGCGCAGCTGGCCGACCAGGCCGGCCGCGTGCCAGGTGGTGCCGCAGGACAGCTGCCCCTGCTCGAGCAGCAGCACGTCGGTCCAGCCCAGCTGGGCGAGGTGATAGGCGACGCTGGTGCCGATCACGCCCCCGCCGATGATCACGACCCGGGCCCTGGGGGGGAGGGCTGGGCTGGCCATGGAGCTGGGGAGGCTGGGGGGTTCAGTCGTCACGCTGGCTCAGTCATCTCGTTGTACGGCCTTGAGCAGGTCGTTGAAGCCAGCGGCGGTGAAACCGCGGGCCGCGCCGTCGAACCGTTCCATGGCCCAGGCCCAGAAGTCGAAATCGATGGGGCTCGCGGCGTGCTGGATCGCGCCCCACAGCGCCCACCCGTACATGCCGACCAGGCCGAGGAGCCGGGCCCGGGCGATCATGCTCCGCCGGGGCCTGCCGCAATAGGCCGTGACGAGCTCGGCCAGGGCGTCGGCCGACAGACCAGACTCGGCCCCGATGTTGCCGAGCTCGAAGCAGGCATCGTTGTTGCCGGACAGCTCGTAGTCCACCAGCCAGATCCGGTCCCCGTCGTCGATGAAGTTCGCGGCCAGCAGGTCGTTGTGGCACGGGACGGTCGGTACGGCGCGGGCGGCCAGGGCCTTCTCCGCGGCACCGCAGTGCGGCGCCAGGTCGTCGTATCCGGCCGGGATGCGGAAGCCGCGGGACTGCGCCACCGACCGGTACCGCCGCTGGATGTCGAACATGTCGAAGTCGTTGCCGAACCGGCCGCCCGAGTGCAGGCGGCGGCACGCCTGGGCGATCCGCGCGATGTTGCCGGCCGCGGCCACGTCGGCGGGGCCGAGCGTGCGGCCCTCGATGTAGCCGATGACGAGCAGGCGGTCCTGGGGGCGGTACTCGACGACCGGCGCTCCGGCGCCGGCCGCGGCCGCGGTCACCGAGTTCCGATACTCGCAGTCCCGGTCGATCGCCAGCAGCTCGCTGCCGCCGGAGGAGAGCCGCGCCACGAAAGTCCCGTCCGGCGTGGTCACCTTGTAGTTGCGGTTGGTCAGGCCGCCGGACAGCTCGCTGACCGTGCGCGGCTTGGCGGCCAGGCTTTTCGTCCGGTCGAAGAGGGCGTCGAGTTCCGCGGACATCGCTTCCCTACCCTTGAGGTCTAGACCCTATGGCTCACCGTAGGGCACCAGTGCGGAAAGGGTCTAGACAGTTTGGATGCTGGCTCGTACGCTTCGCCTCACGGGGTCCCATCGGCCGGAAGTGGAGGCCTGCGACATGAGCACTGATCTTCCCGGCGGGCAGGAACGGGACTCCGCCGATCTTGCCCGCTTCGGCTACTCCCAGGAGCTCAAGCGGTCGCTCGGGCTGTTCAGCTCGTTCGCCGTCGCGTTCAGCTACATATCGCCGTCGACCGGCATCTTCACCCTGTTCGCGCTGGGCCTGACCACCATCGGCGGGGTGTTCATCTGGACCTGGCCGGTGGTGGCCCTCGGCCAGTTCATCGTCGCGCTGAACTTCGCCGAGGTGTCCAGCCACTACCCGGTGGCCGGTTCGGTCTTCCAGTGGACGAAGTACCTGGCGAGCAGGAGCTACTCCTGGTTCACCGGCTGGACCTACCTGTTCGCCGGCATGCTTACCGTCACCGCGGTGGTGGCGACGCTGCCGCTGGCGCTGATCCCGGCGCTGAACGGTCTCGGCTGGCATTCGCTGAACGCGGCCAGCCTGAACACCCAGCTTGTGGTGGCGCTGATCACGCTGGTCGTCATCACCGTGCTGAACATCTACGGTGTCAAGCTGGTCTCGATCATCAACAACACCGGCGTGGTGTTCGAGATCCTCGGCATGTTCGTGTTCGCGCTGGTGCTGATGGCGTTCCACAACCACCAGGGCTTCCACGTGGTAACCAACAGCGCGGGCTTGCCAGTGAACGGCAGCACGTTCCTGGCCGCGATGTTCATGAGCCTGTTCGTGATCTACGGCTTCGACACCGCCTCGACGCTGTCCGAGGAGACCCGTGACCCCCGCCGGGCGGCGCCCAAGGCCGTGCTGTACTCGGTGATCGGCGCGTTCATCATCGGCGGCGTGTTCCTGCTCGGCACGCTGGTGGCGATCCCGAACATGGGCGTCGCGGTGAAGAACGCATGGGGGCCCGCGCAGATCATCGAGGCGAACTTCTCCACCGGCTTCGCCACCCTGTACCTGCTCGTGGTCTCCGCTGCGATCTTCGTCTGCTGCCTGTCGATCCTGGCCGCGACGATCAGGTTGTGCTTCGGCATGTCACGCGACAACCAGCTGCCGATCTCCGGGGTGCTGTCCAAGGTCTCCCCCAGCCTGCACACCCCGGTGTGGAGCTGCGTCGCGGTCGCGGTGATCGCCGCGATCCCCTTCATCCAGTACTCGGGCGCAGGGATTATCGCGATCGCGGCGACCGGCATGATCTACCTGAGCTACTTCCTCGGCAACATTGCGATCATGCGCGCCCGTACTCGCGGCTGGCCAAGGAAGGGGGGAGGGGAGGTGGGTGGGGCGCCGTTCCGGCTCGGCCGCTGGGGCCTGCTGGTCAACATCGTCGCCTTGGTCTACGGCGGGGCCATGCTGATCAACTTCGCCTGGCCGCGACCGGCCAGCAACCCCAAGCCCAACCAGACCAACGGCCTGCTCAAGCTGGGCTTCCTCGACGGGATCCCGATCCTGTGGACGGTGGTGGTCTTCATCGTGATCATCGGGGCCATCTACTACCTGGCGGTCGGGCGGACCAAGGCCTTCGCGCCGGTGACGGCGCCGTCCGGGGACGACGCGCCGCTGCTGGCGGGCGCCCCGGACGACTAGCCGGCCGGACGCGTAGATGAGGCGGGCGCCGGAGACCGCGCGCGGGCTCCGGCAGCCGCCGGAGATCGTGCGCGAGCCGGGCACCACGGTGCACGCGCAGATCGAGGACTGGCTGGCCGGACAGATCGCGGCCGGCGCGCTGGCGCCCGGCGACCGGCTGCCTACCGAGCAAGACCTGGCCGCGTGGTTCGGGGTCAGCCGGATGACGCTGCGGCACGCGCTGGCGGAACTGGCCCGGCGTGGCCTGGTGACCAGGACGGTGGGGCGGCGCGGCGGGACCTTCGTCGCCGCGCCCAAGCTGGAGCAGGATCTCACCACCCTGGCCGGGTTCTCCGAGCAGTTGCGCCGCCACGGGATGGTGGCCGGCGCCCGGGTGCTGTCCGCGCGCGAGCGCCCGGCCGGCCCGGCCGCGGCGGCCGCGCTGCGGACCGGCCAGGACGAGCCGGTGTACGAGGTCCGGCGGATCCGGCTGGCCGACGGCCGGCCGATCGCCCTGGAACGATCGCTGTTCCCGGCCGCCCGGTTCCCCGGCCTGCTGGACTTCCGGCTGGACGGCTCGCTCTACGAGCTGCTCGAGGTCAGGTACGGGCTGCGGCCGCACCGGGCCAGGGAAAGCCTGGAGCCCGTGACGGCCGGGGTGCGCGAGGCCGAGGCGCTTGAGGTCGCAGAGGGGACGCCGCTGATGCAGGTCGAGCGGATCGCTTACGCCCGGTCCGGCGAGCCGCTGGAGGTCGCCAGGGACCTGTTCCGCGGCGACCGCACCCGGGTCGTGGTGTGGACCTCCGAGCTGGCCGAGGAAACGTGACCCCTCGCTCAGGATTTCCGCGCGGAGCTGAATACCAGGCTGTAGTCCTCCACGGCGTGGATCACGCAGTCTGATGCGTTCCAGATGTCGGCCTGGATCACCGCGGCCGTGCTCGGGCTGGCCGCCCGCGCCTGCGTATCCTGCCACACGGTCTGGCTGATCAGGTGCCTCGAGTCCGGGTCGGCGAGCAGCAGGGCCTGACGGAAACCGGGGCTCTCCGCCAGCCACGGGACCGCGCTGTCCCCGAAGGCCTCGGTCACATCCTCGACCGCGGACGGCTTAGCCTGCATCCGGGTCAGCCGCACCGCCTCCCCGCCGGGCAGCGGCGCCCCGTGCTCGAAGACGAGGATCCTGTACTGCTCGCCGGTTACCGATGCCCGGGTTCGCCGCGTCAGTTCCGCGCGCAGGGATGCCGCGGCCTGCTCGCTCGCCCGCAGCGCATGGGCCGACGCCCAGAACGATTCGAGGACCGCGACGCCGAGCCCGAGGCTGATGAGCAGCGACAGGCCTAGGCTGCCTGGCTGGCTCTCCACGGCCGGACGGAGCTCGCCCTCGATGTACTTAACGCAGTCGTCAAGCACGGGCGGACTCGCGGCGATCAGATTAAGACGGAGATGCAACACGTCCTGATCCTGCGATGCCGGGACCGGAGCCGCATCACCCGGCGGGGATGATACCGGCCGGACCGGGTCGGCGCATGGTGGAGTATGGCTACCTGGCAGAAGCCGGCCGACCGGCCGGCGGACGAGCTGGCGCCGGCCGAACGCGGTGAGCACTGGTGGCCGGTCGCCCTGGCTATCGTGGTCGTCGCCGGTCTCCACGTGGCGCTGCCCGCTGAATACCGGATCCAGCCCGGCTGGGTGGTCCCGGTGGTGCTGCTCGGGCTGCTGGCCGTGCTGATCGCCGGGGACCCGGGCCGCATCGACCGGCAGAACCCCTGGCTGCGGCTGGTCCTCGGCATCACCATCGCGTTCATCACGGTGGCCACCATGCTCGCCGCCGGCCGGCTCGTCGCGGAGATCCTCACCAACAACAAGCTCTTCGCGGATCACCCGGGCGGTTTGCTCGCCGCCGGCGCCATGATCTGGGTGACGAACATCATCGCGTTCGGGCTGTGGTACTGGGATCTTGACCGCGGCGGGGCCGCTGCCCGGGCCCACCACCCCGACCGGAACCCGGCGTTCGTCTTCCCGGAAATGCTGCACCACGACTACGCGCCCGCCACCTGGGTGCCGAAGTTCGTGGACTACCTCTCGCTGTCCTTCTGGACCTCCACCGCGGTCAGTCCTACCGACATCTCGGCGATCAAGCCGTGGGCCAAGCTGATGATGATGCTCGAGGCGGGCTGCTCGATAGTCCTGGTCGCACTCGTCATCGCCCGTGCCATCAACGTCCTGTAACGCCGGCGGTCCCGTCGACCGCCATGCCCTCGCGTCATGGCCGGACCGGCTCCCTGGCCCTGACGATGCCCGCGACCGCCCGGTGACACATCACTCCCCGCGGAGGAGACACCAGGCCGGATTGAGCCCTTCCCGTCCTGGCCGCGAAGACGCACTATTAGCAGTATGGAGTTCGGTAAAGCACGTTCGGGCTCGGTGATCCCGCCCCCGCCTAGCACGGCGCTGTCCTCCTGTTCTGAGATCCCGCCGCCGCCGAGCCACGCGCTGTCCTCCTGCTCGGCGATCCCGCCGCCGCCGAGCCACGCGCTGTCCTCCTGCTCGGCGATCCCGCCGCCGCCCAGCACGGCCCTATCGGGCTCGGCGATCCCGCCGCCACCCAGGACCGCGCTGTCCTCCTGCTCGGCGATTCCGCCGCCGCCGAGTCACGCGCTTTCCTCGTGCTCGGCGATCCCGCCGCCGCCGAGCACGGCGCTGGCCTGTTCGGCGATCCCGCCGCCGCCCAGCACCGCGCACCCTGGCTAGGCCAGCGCGAACGTGTCATACCCGTGGATCCAGGCCAGGCGCTCGGGGAGGCTGGGCAGGTCCGCGTCCCGGCGCCGCGCGGCCGGGCCGTCTGGCAGGTGCAGGCTGGCCGACGCGGCCCAGGACATCAGCTGCACCTGCCGGGTCCGTACCCGGCGCCGGCGGGCATAGCGGCACAGCGCCGCGGGCACATCGCCAGTCCCGTCCAGTTCCGCGGCCAGGACCGCGGCGTCCTCGATGGCCTGATTGGCGCCCTGCCCCTGATGCGGCAGCATCGCGTGCGCGGCGTCGCCGAGCAGCACCACCGGCCCGCGGCTCCAGCAGGCCAGCGGCCGCCGGGTGAACAGGCCCCAGCGCGGTGACTGCGGCACGGCGCCGATCATCTCGGTGACCGCCGGGTGCCAGCCCGCGAAGGCCGCCAGGTGCGCGCCGGGCGCGGCAGGCTCCATCCAGGCGAGCGCCGTCCACCGCGCTGGTTCGTCCACCACGGCCAGGAAGTCGATCACGCTCCCGCCGTCGACCGGGTAGTGCAGCAGGTGCGCGCCCGGCCCCATCCAGAACTGCAGGGCACCCGGATCGGGCAGCCGTGACAGCCGTTCGGCCGGGACCAGGCCGCGGAAGCCCGACGTGCCCGAGTAGACCGGCTCGTCGGCCGCCGATCACCCACTGCCGCGTCAGCGAGTGCACGCC
>Ga0209656_10000180_pt1 | contig 41468 bp, 41 predicted proteins | sample BogFormECP12_OM2_FD_188239 | JGI IMG/M metagenome (GOLD analysis project Ga0209656, IMG submission 188239) | Bog forest soil microbial communities from Calvert Island, British Columbia, Canada - ECP12_OM2 (SPAdes) (version 2) | ecosystem: Environmental > Aquatic > Freshwater > Wetlands > Bog ...
TGGTCGTTCGCTTCCGGTTGCTCCCCACCCCGCCCCTCGGCGACGCAGTTACCTTCCGCTACGGACAGCCAGTGTTCTGTCCGATGGGGACTTTCACCCCACTGTTGGTGCGCACTCTCAGGCGCACGTAGGGACGTCGGTCACGACGCCCCTCCTCCGAACAGGCCGATCTCCGGCATTCGGCTCTCCAGTTGGTGGTTAACTTTCAAGAAGATCGGCAAGCCGCATGGTATGCTTGTCTTAAGGATACAGAAAGAACACGTGCGTCAAGAAATCAGAAGTTTAGATTCGACGCCGGATCATTCCGGTTTTGGCTCTTGCCGGTGAGCTTTTTCTTTCACGGGGCGAGCCGGAGCGATAATTGAAGCGATACCTTGAATAGATTGGTCGAGATTAGTGTAAACGCTGAAAGCTTGAGACTCGCGGATTTTGTTGACCAGTCGAGCAGAGCCTTCTCGTGGCAGACTCCACAGGCCTATGACGATCGCTGCGTCCTGAAGTAAAGCCTGTATCGACCGAGCCAGTTTGCCGACGGACATAGCCGATCTGGCTTCGATCGCAGATATCACAACGCATTTTGCGCGTAGCTCCTGTAAGCGGCGGAACTTTTCGTTGCGAAGTGTTCGCCAGGGAAGCACAATGCTGGTAATACCTTCGGCTTGCAACAGGCGTTCAAGGATGTTACCCACCAGTTCGTCTCCTTCTCCAATGAATGGCAGTATGACCAATTCCGGGATTTGCGGATCAGAAAGTGGGGATGCTTCCTCGAAACCGGTTCGCGCGGAAACGGTTAACTCCTCGACCAGCTCGCGCATCTGTTTATAAAGTCGCGACTTCGTTTGTGTAGCGCTCGACCCGGGAAAAAGATCATTCTCAATTGCTCGAACGGTCGGAACTAACAACTCTTCAGCTGTTTTAACAGAAAGCTGCATTCCTGTCGATTCATGCATGAGCGCCTTTGCCTCCGGAAGCCTGCTTTCGCTCAGGAGAAAAATCAGCCTTCTTTCCGAGGAGATGGGAGGTTCCGCCGCAAACACAACGCTCCACGGATAAAAGGCCGGAAAATAGCGTCCGAGAGCTACGAGGCATGCGGTGAGCGGCGTCGCCAGGAGCAGGCCAACGGGCCCCCAGAGCCACGTCCAGAACAGGGCTGATACGATTACGGCCAAGGGAGACATCCCTGTGCTGCCCCCTAAAGCGAAAGGTTCAACGACATTGTTGGTGAACAATTCTAGAACGACGTAAAGGGCTGCGACCATAATCGGCTCTTTCCAGGTCGTGGAGATCGCGACCGACAAGGCCAGTGTAAAGAAGGCGGATATCCAGACACCGATGTAAGGTAGAAACCGCAGCAGCAGAGTTAGAACCGCCCAAAGCATGGCGTTTGGAATACCTATCAAGTAGAGGCCAATCCCAAGTACGAGTGCAAACCCACTATTAACTTGCAGTTGCGCCAACAGGAAGCTGCTTAATCGGGATCCTGCCTCATCGAGTGCGAGGGTCGTTGTGGTTATGCGCGAGGGGCCAATCAATCCCAGGAACCGCTGACGGAATCGCTTGCGCTCAACGAGCATAAAGACTACGAGCACCACGACCACAGCAATTTCGCCCGCAGGCCCGACGATTGGGGTCATGCTCACTTTCAGCAGGGACAGAAGATGGTCCCCACTGCTGACGACCTGAACTTTCGCGGGCTCTGGTTCCTGGCCACCACCGGCAGACGCAGTGATCTTGCCCAGATCGTTAACGAGCTCCCCTATGTTACGGAATGCCAGGTTAACCGGACCGGGCGGTCCTTTTTGAATCGTTGCCCATTTCGCGTCGATGTTGTTTCGATATTTTGGCAGAGAGTTAATCAAATCCACAGCCTGCACCGATACGGTGGCAAGGCCCCCCCCAACGCATGCGAAAGCGATTACAACGGTGCTCAGAATTGCGAGACCTGGATGTAACCCGGCTCGCTCAAGCTGAGTTACAGCAGGGGTCAGCAGAAAGCTGAGAAGGACAGCCAGAACGATCGGCAGCAAAAAGTCCTTCGCCCAGGATAAGGCACAGAAAACTATGACCAGATATGCGAGATTGGTCAATCTCACAAGTTCAAACGCCTTACTCGATTTATCTTCCATCCGGGCGGACGCCGCTTTTAAGTCAGTCTGCCAGTTGTGTTTCGGCGCTGTACAGGCCGCGCAATTCCTCGATGAGCAGATCACGCAAGGAATCCAATTTTAATGTTTTAATTCCCATAACGTATCTGTTCGCGTCCGCTCATGGCGAAGGTCGTCTCGGCTCAAATCTTTTCGGCGCACTCTAATAGGCAGTTATGCATCCCTTTGGAATCTGCCACTCAGGATGATGCCCTTCTCCTACCCTTGGCATCCTAACCGGTTGCCCGCAGGCGGCTGTTAATTACCGACCAGATGCAGACTTCAGTCGAAGCAGGTCTCTTAGAGCCGCATTGGCAGCGTGAAATCCGCACATTCGGTGTACGCCTGCCCCTGGAGGAGTTGACGAAGAGCAGAGGTAAACTCCTTTCAAGGGAGTCCGGTAGGGCACGGCGCTTAAAGTCGGTCGAGCTATCAATTGCCACAGATGGTTTGCTCCCCCGGTGATACTTCCACCGATGAGGTTGGGATTCATTTTCTCGAGATCGCCCGGCGCAGTTATGCGCCGGCTTAGGACGCGCTCGCGAAATCCGGGAGCAGAACGATCTATCAGTGCTTCTATAGAATTGGTTACGTTGCAGACCGAGCCGGTGGGAACATGAGTATAGAGCCACACGATTTGCCGTCCCTTCGGCGCTCGGGTCGGGTCGAATAGCGTCGGCTGGCTGAGCAGCAGGAACGGCTTTTCCGGGCATCTTCCCCGAACAATTTGAGCCTCAGCGCCGGCAATCGCTTCGAACGTCCCTCCGAGATGGATCGTCCCAGCTTTACCACACTCCTCGTGGATCCAAAGGGTTCGAGTGAAGCCGTCCGCGAATAGCCGAGTCGCCATCCCCGCTATTGGCAAATGAAAGTACGGCGCGTTGTCTTGGCAAATACCACGGCTCGTTCTTTTGGATATAGTCCAGAAGTTCCTCTCGAATATTACATCTCAGGTCGAACAGGCGGCTCGCCGACTCGGCACTGGTGAGGATCCGGATTTCAAAATAGGTTACTGGAAAAATCAGTCGGTGTTCGTCCGGTAGCGCAAGGTCGGTCGTAGTGATTGCCGAAAATTAGAACCCGCTGAAAACTTCCCGCCCCTTGGCTCATTCAGCAGCTCGGAGGAATAGATCCGGCGATCAAACCTACGCCGAATTCCGTTATGACTCAGTTCTGATGGACTAAGAAATAATGAAAGAATCCCCTCCGCTTTGGAAGCACGTCGTCGGTATCAGTAAACTGGGATTTGCGAGCTTTGCGAAAAAAATCGGTCAGGTTTTAACACGTTACGGAGAAATCAATGGAGACGAATGTGCGGCATCGTTTGCCTATTACTCGTTCTTTTCTTTGTTTCCCCTCATCCTCCTTTTGGTCGCGATCAGCACGTTCTTCATTCCGGATCGATTCCAAGCGGCGCGCCGCGTAGTCCAAGAGGTGGAGCAATACATCCCACTTCAACTCAAGGATCGAACGCTTTTGTTCACAATAGTGGATGACGCCATTAAGAACGGCTGGAGGGCCGGAATATTTGGACTACTGGCGCTGCTCTGGGGCGCTCTTCGTTTTTTCCAGGCGCTGGTGATCGGGATAAACAGGGCATATCGCGGTAAAAAATACGATTGGTGGAAACTGCCGCTGAAAAACCTGCTGATGATCGGCATTCTAGCAAGTGCTCTCCTCCTGGGACTTGTGGCGCCTTTGATAATCAACCGTCTCAAATCGATATACTACTTCGATATTAATGCCGCCATCGACGTGTTATCGAACCTTCTCCCCGAGGGAATCTTGTTTTACGGCCTGGCGATGCTTTACAAATTTGCTCCGCGCAGACCCGTTCCATTCAGACATGTCTGGCTTGCAGCATTAATAGGGACAATCTTTCTTCAATTCGGGCGAAATCTGTTCAGCTGGTATCTCGCCACGTTCACCAACTACAATGCGCTTTACCGAGTCTTGGGAACGATCATGGGATTGTTGCTTTGGATCTACTACACAGGAGTCGTGTTGTTGCTTGGTGGGTGCATTTCAGCAACAGCAAACACACAGGATGGAAGCCAAAGGAAAATGCGGACTGAACACACTAACGCTTCATAAAATCACGCCTGGACGTTACGCTTTCAGCGCGGTCTTTATAGGTCCAATATGTCACGTCTGACTTATTTGATCCGGTGCGTGGGAATCTCAGAAAATCTCGGCAGTCATTCCCGCGGTAATCTGATAAACTAATCGAACCGCGTCCCAGTTCGACAGGCGGATGCAACCGTGGCTGGCGGAACGACCGATCGCATCCGGGCTATCAGTGCCGTGTATGCCTATTCCCTTTTTGCTTAGGCCAATCCAGACGACCCCGACTGGATTGCGTGGACCGGGTGGGATAATATGAAAGTGGCCACTGCGCCGTCCATGGTTGAGCATAGCTTCGTCCCAGCGAAAAACGGGCATGGTTGTAATTTTTACAACTTTCCAGGTACCGATCGGAGCCGGTAGGCTCTTTGATCCGGGAGTAATCGGAAAAGAGGCTATTACTCGATCCGCGTCGACCAGGTCGATCATGCGGCTCTTTGTATCGACTCTAATCATGCGTTGAGCGAACTCAGGTCGTGGCGGCAGATCCGGCTCAGGCCGAACTGTTTCGATCTGGAACGGCTGCACATCGGGTACTAGGACGGTGCTGCCTTTCTTCAAGTCGTTAAGATTCTTACCTGGATTCAGTATGCGGATAAATGCCGGATCGGCGTGATAACGCTCTGAAATGTAATCCAACGCGGAGCGATATAAAATCTTCTTCATACGTGCCATCGCAGCCGGCTTTGAAGGCACCCTGCCAACATACTGTAGATCACCTTCGGCTAAGGTATAAGTCGTGTAGGTCGGTGAAATTTTCTGCAGTTCCTGCTGCAAAGCCGGACCGATTTGACCGGATGGTTGTTGGCCATTGGCAGCTTGGAAGCGCTGCAAAGCCTTTTCGGTAAAATCGTTCCAACGTCCGTCGATCTCTCCTGGCCCAAAAGAATTCTCATCCAAGAAGATCTGCAACCGAGTCACTGTGTCTCGATCCAGCGGAGGCTGTGCAGCCGAACCCAATGTGCGCCTCCGCGGCGCTCCCACAGTCGGCAGACGCGGCGACCCGCTCGGCATTCCAGCTGGAGGTGTTGGCGCACCGGCGTTCTGAACTGGTGGCGATTCTGTAGGCGATGTAGTTTGCGGGGTGATAGTCTGTGTAGCCGACGGTCCCTGGGTAGCCGGCGTTTGAGAGTACCCGGGAGTTACAATCGCTAAAGCGAAAAGTGTAAAGAGAAGGGCTTGGGTGCGCACTGTAAAAAGAGACCGCAACCCGGATCGCGGCGTATCGGCAAGGCGGTCGTCAGGCAACGGCATTGGCCTAAACTTCAGCTATCTGCGCCTTTGCACGGATAAACGGCTCATGTCGAGCCGGCTTTCTCGAGAGAATTTCCTGTTTTCTTTAGCCCCTTCCCGACAGTTCTTTCGGTAGCTTGTGTGCCATGCTTCAGCGTTCGGCCTGTCGCCTTTGCGACATGCTTAACGGTCTGCCCTGTTTCTTTCGCGGCCTTTTTAACGGTATTACCGGTTTTCGCCGCTAAGTTCTGATCGTCGGCATGCGCAGCAAGACAGAAACAGACTGAGAGAATGAATGGAATTGTAAGTTTTCGCATAATTAGTCTCCTCTCTTATTCGCGCGAAAGAGACTTTGAGGCCGTACCGTGGCAGCGAAAATTTATTTTCAGTAGCGACCTAGAGAACGTGCTCTTAAGCGCCGAAGGCGCGGCCCGAGGATAGCCTGGGGTTTCGCTGCGCTCCACCCCAGGCTATTCGCCTCTCGCGCCTTCGGCGCTCAGGAGCGTGGATTTCTGGATGTCAAACTTAGCAGCCCTTGGTACATCCAGCCGGGTGCGTTACTGGCAAATAGACGGCGAGACCTACGTTCGCACTAACCAAATAAGCGCGCTGATAACGGTTCTGAGCCTCGGTCTTCTCTTTCGGGAACAAGCAATGGAGGTGCATGCCGGCTTTAGACATCATACTCGGTACCTGAAGACGGCGAACGTTTCGTCTGGCGCAAGTACGTCGTGGCCGTTGCGGATTTCTCAAATATCCAAGCCGGTGATGGGATCATTTACCTAAACAACGACGAAACCACGTCTACGCTCGCGCTTGTGGTGGACCCAGGGTTAAAGAAAGCCGCTGTAGCGGTTATGGAACCGCTTCCGGGCGGGCTCGTGATAGTGCACGGTGTAGATCGGTCCAGGATCCAATCGGCCTTTCGACCGGTCCGCAAGGCGAGCGACAAAGTCTTTTAGCACCGACTAGCGCGACAAGAATCAACCAAAGGGTTTTTCGCCCTCTGATCGAAAGCTGCGGTCGATCGCTCACGCTCAGGGCGCCGCCTGACAGAAACGTAAGAGTGTCATGAAAACCGGCGCCATTCACGTCTAAATATATAAAAGGCCATATGAAAAGATTATTTCTCTTAGGATTAGCCGCGCTGGGGCTCATTGCTCTGGCACCCAGCGAATCTAAAGCAGATGCAGGGTTTCGCGTGTACATTGGTCCAGGTTACCCATATTACACCCCGCAACGCGGGTCGTGTCAATGCGCCGCGCCAGTTGGCCATCAGGACGGTACGACCTGCAAACCAAGATCGAGGGGCGAGAGATCCTGGCGAAACTTGATTCCGCTGCGTACCTGTAACTTTTTCTCGGCCTATATAACGCGAAGCAGCAGGAGAACGAGAACGATTACTAATACCAAGCCAAGCCCGCCGGTAGGATAGTAGCCCCAGCCTGCGCTGTATGGCCAGGTCGGCAGTGCGCCTATAATTAATAAGACTACAATAATTAATAATATTGTGCCCATCGGTTGTCTCTTGAACTAGTTTTACGACCAGATCAAATGCAAGCCGTATATCGCTGATGAATCAGACGTCGGCTTGGCAATAGTTCGCCGGCGGCGCCTTGGCCGGTCGCATCCTATCATGAGTAAGCCGTGTGAATGGCTCCATTCCCTCTTCCAAACAGGATTGCCGCCTCGTGCTAATTCTACGGAATCAGGATGTCTGAGCCTTTTCTCGGTTCGTCTGGCAGCGCAAGTTCTACCCAGTCGCCTGGCGAGTGCGTCGGAACCTGTCCGTAATACAGGTGCCAAAGGCGACCAACTTGGATGGCGCCTTGATACTCTTTGGAAATGCCCGTGCGCCATATATCCTCGGACGGTATTTCCGCCTTCGGCGGCAGTCGCACCACCACCGTGCAGCCACCCTCCTTCCGTTGGAGAACATCGACGATATGCACTTGCAATCGGCGGGATGATTTTGTCCTATCTCTGCTGGTACTCATGTAAGTAGTTCGCACTTCGACGCATCGCCGGTCCCGCCTAGCCCGCAAAAACCACGTAAAACCGCGCGACTCTTTCTTGCGCACTTCGTGACAGAGCGCCTTGAGGATTAGGATTGACTTCATAAGATCCGATTTGCCGTCGGGCAGCGAGCTACAGAGGTGGACAACGATTGGCAGGAAAAGCCGCCTGAAGATCGAGACCCTTTTGCGACTTCAGTGGAGATGCTAGTAGGTGCAAAGCAGTACGCGTGGCTGGCAAAGCAATGCGAATTCCTTTGCATTACGAAGCAGGATCTCATTGTGGACGCGATAGGAGAATGGCTCTGTCGATATCAACTGCGAGCAATTCCTCGCGACGCTTCGGCGGCAGTCCGTTGCGCTCTCGATGAGTTCATCCGAAGGCATGGGGCGGAGTTTTTGTAGGGACTGTTATCCACTCGAAAAGCCTGTCGTGGGCATATCCTAATGAAGATAAGAAGGCTCGATACAGGTCGCGCAGCTCCTCAATTAGCAGATCACGCAACGAGTCCAATTTTATTGCTTTTAGTTTCATAGCTTGTACGTTCGCGTCCGCTCTTGGCGAAGGTCGTCTACTCTCACAATTTTCCGGCCGGCACAAAAATTTAAACCTGTGTCCGCCAGATCCACGAAAGAGGCCCGGTGCGATTCTTGCAAAGTGCGATTCTTGCACAGGCGCACTCTTCAACTGAGGTGAACTACATTGGGTTGGACGCAAAAATATTTTGTCAGTCCGGCGAGCGGCAGTGCACAATCCTTTCGCATTAGTCTGTACGTAAGGTCCCTCCTGTGCTCCTCTTACTCTCCGAACAGATTTGCACAAAGAGTTTGTTGAATGACTCAATGTCTTGCGCGCCCGGCTGAGAAGAACAATGCAATGCTCCACATCGATTTGAGTGGAAACGCTGAAAAAGCTGCCTATGCCCTGGCTCTGACGCGAGCCACGCTGGAAGTTATAGACGAGGGGGTTCTGGCAACAGATGGACAGGGTCGGATTACCGCTTTCAACGAAAAGTTCGTAGAAATGTGGAAGATACCTCAGGAGCTGCTTGAGCCGGGTAACGTTCAGAGTTTCCGGACCTCAATCGCTCGGCAATTGAAGAATTCAGAGCGCTACCTGGCACGTTTCACGGAGATCGAGGCCTCGAAAGAGCGAACCTCTGATTCGCTTGGACTGTCCGATGGAAGGACTATCGAGCAATACTCCGATGTCGTTTCGGTTGAGGAAAGCGTTGTCGGCCGAGTATGGAGTTTTCGAGATGTGTCCCAAAATCAATCCTCAGAGTTAGCTTCACGCCGTTTGGCGGCGATTGTGGATAGCTCGGACGACGCAATCGTAGGGAAAAATTTGGACAGCATCGTTACGAGCTGGAACAAGGGAGCAGAACGCATCTTCGGCTACTCAGCCGACGAAATGATCGGAACTTCGATTATGAGACTGATTCCATCTGATCTCCAGAGCGAGGAGACGGAGATACTGGCTCGTATAAGGAGCGGTAAACGTTATGATCATTTCGACACTATTCGCCTCACCAAAGACGGACGTAAGCTTCACGTCTCACTGACTATTTCGCCGATTAAGGATGCCAATGGCAAGGTCATCGGAGCGTCGAAGATCGCCCGTGACATTACCGACAGAAAGCTTGCAGAGGAGGAGCTAAGGGAAGCGAAAAAAGTCGCTGACATGGCTAACGCTGAAAGGGATCGTCTGCTGCAAAGCGAGCGGGCAGCGAGATCGGAGGCTGAAAGGTCCAACCGGATGAAAGATGAGTTCCTTGCGACGCTTAGCCACGAGCTTCGAACTCCACTGAGCGCTGTACTCGGGTGGGCAAATGTTCTCCGCGCGGGTCGTCCTCGACCCGAAGAATTGGCAGAAGGGCTCGAAACAATCGAACGCAATGCTCGTGTTCAGGCCCAGCTGATTGACGATTTGCTGGATATGAGTCGCATCATTTCAGGAAAAGTGCGGCTAGACGTTCAGCGCGTCGACTTGCCAAGTGTCGTGGCCGCATCGATTGACACGGTGCGCGCCGGCGCGTTAGCGAAAGGCGTTCGTCTCCACGCCGTACTCGATCCGATCAATGCCACGATTTCAGGTGATCCGAATCGGCTACAGCAGGTTTTCTGGAATCTCCTCAATAATGCCGTCAAGTTTACGCCGAAAGATGGGCGTGTTCAGGTTTTGTTAGAGCGGGTAAACTCGGAGGTAGAGGTAAGGGTAACTGATACTGGAGAGGGTATTGCACCGGAATTCCTGCCATTTATTTTTGATCGATTCAAACAGGCGGATCCATCGACGACTCGACGCTATCGCGGGCTTGGATTAGGGCTCGCTATTGTCAAACAGTTGGTGGAATTACATGGTGGCAGTGTCCGAGCAAAAAGTGGTGGACTCGGGAAAGGGGCAACTTTCATTGTCACTCTTCCATTGACAGTATTGCATCCCCAGCAAGATGAGTGGGAGCGTAAGCGACCAAAGTCGAAACCGCTGGACGTACCGCTTCTGCCGGCGATCTCTCTCAAGAGCGTCACCGTACTGGTGATCGATGACGAGCCGGACGCTCGAAATCTTCTGAAGCAACTTCTGGAATCTGCTGGTGCGGAGGTGCACCTCGCGGCATCGGCGGAGGAGGGAATGGAGCAGCTTCTCATTAGGTCCGTAGACGTGCTGTTGTGCGATATCGGAATGCCCGATGAGGATGGGTATACGTTGATTCGCCGCGTCCGAGCACTCGATGAGCGTCACAAAAGCGAAGTCGCCGCAGTGGCTTTAACTGCATACGCCAGGTTGCAAGATCGTACCGAAGCAATCCGCGCAGGCTTTCAGAACCATTTGTCGAAGCCGATAGAGCCCGCGGAGCTTCTGGCCGTTGTGCATAGCTTAGCGAATCCCAGATCGAAAGCCCGCTAAAGGGCCGGCACTGCAATTATTCTTCGAAAGGGCAGATAGCTCCGCCCTGATGCACAGGTAAAATGCTGCGCTTGACATGATGCAACCCCGGTTGATTTGTATGCGTATCGATCTCTCGAATGAAAACTTGCGGCAATTGGTGGCGGTCCTGAACGAGTTCTCTTTGCCACGGGCCGTTCTGGATTTCGAAGCGCATTCGTTCGTGGCGTGGAACTCAAGATTTCTTGAACACACAGGCTTTACCCAAAACGAAATGGAAACCTCCAGACCGGAGGATTTGCTTACATTTGGTGAGTCTCCGATCCCGCTACGTGAACAGCGTGAGGGACCGGCAGTCGAATACGTGATCTGCGTCGCGAAACGTCATTTCGGCTCCGATCCGGCCCCAGGGTATGTCGTGAGATCCGGTGCGAAGCTGGGCTATGTAATGCTCGATCTTTTCGATCCGCCAGCGGCGCAGTTTGAGCAGGGTCGCAGCGTAGGCCGTGAGCAAGAACGGTACAGGATCGCCCAAGCCTTCGACGCAGAGGTTTCTTCGTCAATGATCGCAGCTCTTTTCCTGATCGAGACGGCTAAGAGCGAATTAGCGGAGGCGGTGTCGAAAGCATCAGACATTCTCAACGAGGCGACTGAAAAAATTGTGAAGGTGATCGGTGAATCAAATAACCCTCAACGATAATCCATAACGCCCGGCTCAGTCGCTGAGCACAGATCTGATCGTCTCAAGTAGTCTGGCCGGAGTGAAGGGCTTCCGCAAATATGCGCTGAACCCTGCATCGAGAATACGCCGGCCATCCGCTTGGGACATTAAGGCGGTCATCGCAATGACTGGCACCCCTCGGTCACGACCCTTTTCGAGCTCGCGAATTTCGCGCAGTAACTGAAAGCCGTCTCCCCCCGGCATGAGTATGTCCGACAATACCAATGTCGGACGATAATTTTTAATCACCTCCAGGCCGTCCGCTGCATTTCGCGCTCCAATCACATTTGCACCCTGTTGTCTCAAGAAGAGCTCCAAATATCGTCGTGCGTCGGCGTGATCTTCCACAACGACAATCGTAAGACCGTTCAGTACGGCGGGAGACATGAGTACTTAACAGGTTTTACGCTAGGCAAAACGCGTCTCTTTAGTCCGACTCCGGAAATCAATTTTCCACTCGAAGACCATACGCATTGCAGCCGACGCTGGATCGTCTCTCACCGCGCGCGCGGTTGTATGAACCCACGGATGGATCAGCTGTTCGAAACAACGGCGAGCCGAGCTTCGCCGTGGACATGGATCTGCGTGCTCCGCGGTCGGCCCGGATCTCCTGAGAGAAAAAAGATTTCGATCCGGGAGAAGCCCGAAATGCTCTGATATCCAGGGGACGGCGGTTCGCCCCGGGTCAGGGCCTACTCTTACGTCCGGTGACGCAAATTTTTTCGATCGCCAGATATGAAAATGAAAGACAATCCGCAATTGGAACGCAGTACCCTGGAGCATCGGCAACCCAAATGGGCCTCGTGCAGCCGATCCATGCGGCTCTTCGTTTACAGGCATTGGGTTCGATCAGCGGAAATCGCGACCTGTGCAAATAGAATTAGATTCCTATGCCGCGACAAATGACCGACGCCTCTCAATTGCGTAAGTTTCGAGCGCGGCGAAAACCTTGGCTACGGCTCGCAGGAGCCTCCTACCTGCCCGCCGCACGGCGGATTCACACGCCTTTCCCCTGGGAAAGATGAATTCGGAATCGCGGGCGAAAACGATGAAGCCCTGATACTACGTGCCGAGCTCCAGCCCTCCCCCTCAGGTTTTACCTTAGCCATTCGCCATGGGTGGCACCGATTTTCAATTCCCGACACTAACTTAAACTCTTGTCTGTGAAGATGGATGAAGACAAAAGCCAGATGGACCGCGAATCGGACGACGACCTTATGAAAGCCATAGCGAATCGCGAGGGTGGCGCATTAGAGCGAATTTACAAACGCTATGAAGCGTTGCTCCGAACAGTAATATTGGGTGTCATTCGCGATGAGTCAGATGTCGACGATATTCTCACCGACGTCCTAATGCAGGTTTGGGAACGCGCAGATCGCTATAATCCGAACGCGAATGGTCTGCGAGGGCTGTTGGTCACTCTCGCAAGAAGGCGTGCATTTGATCGATTGCGCCGCAAGGCGGCTTATCGCCGCGCGACCGAAGGCCTGAAGGCGGATTCAGATAACCCCTTGGTGTGCGCGGTATCCACGAGCTCAAATGAAACAAACCTTCAAGATTTATCAGAAGTGCTCGGTCGGTTGATCCGAGCATTGCCTGAGGCTCAACAGGAGGTAATCAACCTGACATTCTTTAAGGGCATGAGCCAGCGGGAAATTGCAACGCAAAGAAATATCTCCCTTGGGACCGTTAAAACGAGGCTTCACCTGGCACAAAAAAAATTATATAATTATTTATTTCCGATACAGAACAAAATATAGTCTTGGGAACGAGCGTGCTTATGGACGAATGCACCAGGTCGGACTTGGTGCATTAGCCATCCCCGACATCCACGAGACGGCGCTGGCGCGAAATAAAGCAGGAAAAAGTGCATGAGTCACCGAACAACTAATTAACCGAACCGGGCGCCGGCGGAAAAGAGATCTATACACAGATGAACATACCTGAAATTCTGGACTATCTTCAGGAGGCCGAACTGGAGGATTGGCTTACCGCCGCATTTATTGAAAATGAAAGTCGCCTGCCACTGGATCAACTATGTACGGACGGCGGTTGTCCTTTGCCCGGTCGGACTCCTGACATTTGGATGCTGGAAATGCTCGATCGGAGGGGCAAATTCTGGAAGGGCAGATTCAATGTTGAGTTCTTTAAAGAACATAAGAATGACCGTGAAAGAGGGACAACGGTCGAGTCTCAGACTGGGAGACTCTTTTTCACGCTGGACACAGAAACGGCGGAGGTCACGTTCAATATTGATACCGGCCCGTCTCCGGAAAATGTGATTACAAAGGAGTTGAGCTTTGGATAAATGAACAAGCCCGGCGGTATGGTCGCGTTCGGATCGCTTGAGCAGTTCAGACTCAGAACTGAATGGCGCTTAGTTAATGCGGATTTGAATTTGCTTCCCGGGTAGATTTTAGCCGCTCTCTGATTCCGGTGATGGCACGTGTTCTTAAGCGCCGAAGGCGCGACCTCAGTAGAAGCCTGGGGTGGAGTCCGGCCTTGCCGGACGGAGCCCCAGGGACTGATCCCCACCACGGGGCTGAGCTCTGAAGGAGCGACAAGAATCCCCGCGAAACGAGGCCATCTGGCGCGAATCTTCTCCCGCTCCTTCAGCCCAAATTCCGATTTTCGGAATTTGCCCTTCGGGCCGAAACCGGCGCCTCGAATAGATTCGAAGCGCCTCTTCGGGGTTAAACCCCGCCATCCAGCGAAGAACAAAACTGTTCTTCGCTGGATGGAGACTCGGCCGCGCTCGACGCGGCAGATTCCGAAGTTGGCTGCGCCAACTTCGGAATCTGGGTTCAGAGCTTGATCTATTTTTCGTATATTCCTGGGGCTTCGTCCGGCCAAGGCCGGACTCCACCCCAGGCTCTCTTGAAGTCGCGCCTTCGGCGCTCAGGACCGAGAACCTTAACGCGCTACGAAAGAGCGGTTCCATCGATCGGCAAAACTATCCCAAACGTGCCTTAACTAAGCGCCATTCGACTAACGCACAGAATCTCGACGCGACGATTCGTAGATCCAATCTGGGAGCGGGCCGCGAAATATGGCTGTCTAAGTGACATGGAGCGCCGGCGTGCCAGCTTGGGAGGAAATGGCGCGCCGGACGCATTCCTTATCCTCTGACTCAACAACTACCGGCACGGTGTCCCCCACTGCCGCCCTGGGATCGCCTTTGCATAGGACATCGAGGCTGGAACATGGGCTCTTCATATGCATTCGCTCGCAAGCCAAGCCGGTGGAGACGATCCCAGTTGCGTCATTCAGCGCCTCGCTCTCGAGCCGTACCGCAACGAAATCTGCACATTGCCTTCTTACGCTAATCACTCTTGCTAGTATAGCTTGTTTCACAAGACCAGTTCGCGTCGTACGCCGGCGACGGTCGTCTTTTGAATGAGCCGGCCTGAGCACACGCTCCGCGCCTTCTGCTGGAGTTTGGCAACTTTTGCTCACGTCCAGGTCGTGGCCGAATATCGAACAATAGTTGCTGGGAGAAACACCAAGTGCACTATGCGTATGCTAATTTCGAACGATGACGCCATCTACAGCCCCGGTCTTGCTGTTTTGGCGGACGTAGCTGCTGAATTTGGAGAGGTTCGCATCGTGGCGCCGGACGTGGAGCAATCATCCATGGGGAAAATGGCTGGATATCAATCACACCGCTGCGGCCCGACCTGACGGATGACGCCGAACCGGAGAAGCTGCACCCGAATTCGCAATGAAACTACAAGGTCTTCGTTACAGCATGCGACCAATGGAAGAAGATGCGGCGAACTGTTGTGTGCCCGGCTGCATCGGGGCAGCCGGGCACAGGTAACTCGTAACGCGTATGAGGATAGAGATATGTTATACTATGCGGTTGTTTTTCTGGTCATTGCCATTATAGCTGGATTCTTCGGTTTCACAGGAATCGCAGGCACTTCGGCATGGATCGCCCATGTGCTATTTGTGCTCTTCCTGGTCCTCTTCATCGTCTCGCTGATCTTCAGGGGAAGGCCATCAGTATGACTTGAAGAAAGCTCCGCCGTTCCTGGATGTTGTTCGAGAGGAGTCAGACGTCGACGCTATTATGATCGCAGGTCTGGGAACGCGCGAATTGAAACAGCCATCCGTTTCCGATCTAAAACAAAATTTAGATGGGCGGATCTGAGAAAGAGCTGCCTCGCGCCGGTTCTATCCGGCGCGAGGATTTCTGCGTGCGTGCGCATCAATGCGACACAATTGTCACGTTTGCGTGATTGCCCTGGCCGCGGAAGTAATCTGCGGTCAAAGACTTGGCGCCAACCCAGTCGTTCCTCAGGTATAGCGCCGCTTCCATAAACGATAAATTGTGCGCGGCCGCAACGATCTTCAATCCTGCTATCGCAGCAGCTCCGGCTGCGATCTCCATAAGGCCACCGCCCTCGAGCTCCTCTGGTTCGTAATTCGGATTCGCGTCGAGCTTAGGCCCTATCACGATCATCCGGGCCAGGAGATCGCACACATCCGCAGGCTCTTCACCCCTGCGCATGGCCCGGTATTCGAGTCGGTTTAACTCGGACTTCGAGAGTTCCAAAAGCATCATTTCACTATTCGGTTCGCGGCATCGCGCTAAAATGGATTTTCTATAAAAAAATGATCGGCGAGCCAATCGATTACTTCCGAGCTCTGCAGTTGAGATCGCGGCAGAACGCATAGAATCTAACACCGGGCGCGAAGGGGTGCGAGCGGGAAAATTGAATTTAAAGGGAAAGGAAACAGGAGGTTCGCCCTACCGGGCCTGCCGTGTAGATGCGCTGTGGGCTGGTAGGGCGAGGCTCCTGCCGAGCCGTTTTGGCGCGTGACTTCTGCTCGGAAGAAGCTCCGCGGCCAAAGGCAAGGTTCTTAGCCGACGAGGCCCGTCGCTGGCGGGTTAACAACTCCTACGGAGCAGCCGCTACAATACCGATGGGTTAAATTGCCGCGGCCTATAACAAAAAGTCGCACTTGTTCGGGAGACGCTTCTAGACCTCAAAAATGTCCAAGCTCCAGACACAGGCTGGAAGCCTGTGCATTTTCAGTGAACCGGTAAGGGGGTCGGGCGCGAACTGGCATTTGTTATGAAAATACGAGCTATTTGGCCAATCTTAGTCGCAGCGAACACCTTGCTCGCGGGGGTATTGCAAGCGGATGAAATTCAATTTACGACACTGCCGCAACCCGTCCAGACGACAGTGATCCGGGAGACCCATATATCAGGCCCATCCGGCGTCACGCGCGTCGTTCAGGATTCAAGCGGGATTTACGCCGTTACGGTGCGGGCCGACACGGGGCAGCGAGTTGTCTACGTGAATGGTTCCGGCGCGATTGTCCAGGCGCCTGGAACAACCACGATCCAGACCGCACAGCCGGCAACTGGGTCCCAGGAGACCGTCGTTACACAACAGGATGTGCAAAGCAACCAATCCAGGTACGAGTTGCTGGAAAAGAAAGGGAACAAGGAAGTCTACCTGGATCATCAGACCGGGCAAAAAGTTATTGTCAAACGAAAGAACGATTGATGCGGCCACGGCTCTCTCGCATATGGATCGCGGGTTTTCCTCCTTGCTTCCTGCAATAGTGCAAACCCCACGTCAAAATTCGATCGCGTGAACTACGATCAAATCCGCGAGAAGATGTCAAGAGAAGAGGTTCGAGCGATCCTCGGACCTCGGACATCAACAATACAGACACATTAACGGTGGGCGGGTGGTCCAGCATATGGACGAAGGAATTGCTGCTGCCGTTTTAGCGAACGTCGACTACGGCCAGGAATCGGCTGAAGGTCGAACTAACAAGATCAGTACGACAAGCGATACTGCCAAGGAAGTGCGGAAGATAAAGGTTCACATCCTCTCGGTAGTCAAACAAAAGGGCCAGGGCTATACCGTCGCCGCGCAAGTGCGTCCGGACCCTGATATAACTTCCGAAGAGATTTGGCGCGCGGCTCTCCCGGGAGCCTTTCGTGGAGCTACTAAGATGGACCGGCTGTGGCACTTATACTACGGACAGGACCCTGAATACTTGCCCGGCGCTTTGATTTCAATCACTCTGCCGGAAATCAGTTCTCATTGAATCGTCTCGCCGAATTCCAAGAACTTGATAGCCAGCCTGTCACCTACTTTCCACGGGCGGTCCTTTGGCACGATCCAGGAAAAATCAAAGCGTTCACCTTCCTCTTCAGGCAACGGGTCCGGCGGGATAACTTTTGCGAACGTGATTGAGACATTCGCGCAGTTGAGGGGATAAACGAAGAATCCTTCAATTTCTTCGTAGCCGGCTTTTGGGTGAGAAAAGATCTTTGTTATTGTGCCGTAGCCAACGCGCATTCGCTCAGGTCCTTTTCGTCGCAAGTATGTTAGATTTTGTCTTTCGCTAATTTCTGCATTTTTTTTGTGACCACGTTCGTTCGCTTCAGATTGAAGCTTTGGATTTGCTAATCATCGTTTGATGTGAGTTCGCGGGCGATACAAGCCGGTGCGCAAGGCGATTCATCGATGTCGGACTTGGTGCACTGGTGATCGAGCCTTGCCGTTCGAAAGCACCTGCCGCATCAAGTGCGGGTCGATGCAAGTCTCTCTACTTATTATGTCTCGTCCGTACATCCAGAGCCGCGACGAAATACGAATCGCGTGTACACGGACAGGTCGGCGTGCATCGTGGAGCAAAGAGAAGGCCAAGCTGCCCGGGAGGAGTCTTGCTTCGGGCGGCGCGATGTGACTATTCGACGTAACGGAATGCGTTTCTAGCCCCGGATCGCCGTTGGTGTGCTACTTCGGAGATGCTGCGCAAACCAATCGGAGCAACAGGATTGGTTCGAGGCATTTTCCGCAGCCGACTCTCCATCTCTACCAGAAGACTGAAAAGACTCTGATCCTCGCGTTGAGTGCGCAGCTTCTCGTTCCCGATCGAGATGATGTCGCTAACTATCTTATTTCTGGGAGAAATCTTCATTGTACTTCCTGCGAAAGCAACTCCTTTACACGCTGGAGCTCGCACGAACAATCAGGCGTTGCCCTGAAAAATGAGTCAGGCTTCCGGGTGTGGCAAATAAACGGGCAAACGCCGATCGCGAAACCTGCTCTAAACCTGGCTGCTCCGGCTAGGCAGGATGAGATTTTCGAGCTAAGGGTTTCCCCTGATTGATGCATCATCCAGTGCTAGCGGCTCGATTTCGCCTGGGGCCGGAATACGATTAGAGGCAGTTGATCACGGTAAAGAGATTTTCGCATTGATTCCCAATCCCATGAACACTCCCGACGCTTCGAATCAAAAGGTTCGAGCGACGCCGACCGCACGGCGCGCGAGTCGAGCCCGAGCCGCCTGTTACCATAACAGCCGCCCCTGGTCGAAACAAGATCCGAATACGGCAACTCTACTAAATGGGCTTTCGGCGTTGAAACAAGGCGATTTCGGGGTGCGGCTCCCATTAGAGTGGACAGGAGCCGCCGGCGCAGTCGCAGAAGGATTCAACGAATTGGTCACGGTGAGCGAGCGCGCAAACCAGGAGTTGATTCAACTCCGTAAGACGGTCGGTGACACCAGGGCACTGCTGCATGCGCTGACTGAATTAAAGTCCGGCGATTTCTCGGTTAGGTTGCCGCTGGATTGGGTCGGTGTCGCGGGCAAAACGGCCGACACATTCAATGAAGTCGTGGCCTTGAACCAGCGGATGGCCAGCGAGTTGCTTCGGTTACGCGATTCGGTCGGCCGGGAGGGCCGCATCAATCAACGCGCGTCGCTTGGCGAAGTTGGGGGGACATGGGCGGAATCGACGAAACTGATAAACGACCTCATCGCTGATCTGGTTCAACCAACGAGTGAAATGGCAAGAGTGATCGGTGCCGTCGCCCAGGGCGATCTTTCGAAGACGATGGATCTCGCAATCGAAGGGCGCCCTCTCCAAGGGGAGTTTCTTCGGACGGCCCGCACGGTTAACACCATGGTCAATCAGTTGAGCTCTTTTGCTTCGGAAGTCACCCGCGTTGCTCGTGAGGTCGGTACAGAAGGGAAACTGGGTGGCCAAGCAAACGTCAAGGGTGTGGCGGGGACCTGGAAGGATCTGACCGACAATGTGAACTTGATGGCCAGCAACTTGACGAGTCAGGTCCGCAACATCGCAGGCGTTACCACCGCTGTAGCCAACGGCGATCTTGCCAAGAAGATAACTGTCGACGTCAAAGGCGAGTTTCTCGAGCTCAAAGACACTATCAATACAATGGTGGACCAACTGCGGTCATTCGCCTCGGAGGTGACCAGGGTAGCGAGAGAGGTCGGAACGGAAGGAAAGCTTGGCGGCCAAGCCAGAGTTGAGGGCGTTTCGGGTACCTGGAAAGATCTGACCGACAGCGTTAACTCCATGGCAGGCAACCTAACGGCTCAGGTGCGTAACATCGCCGAAGTGACGACTGCCGTCGCAAAGGGTGACCTTTCGAAGAAAATCGCCGTCGATGTAAAAGGCGAGATCCTGGAGCTGAAAATTACGATCAATACAATGGTCGACCAACTAAGCTCTTTCGCTTCGGAAGTAACACGCGTCGCCCGCGAGGTGGGAACGGAGGGTAAACTTGGAGGTCAGGCCCAAGTGCGCGGCGTCGCCGGCACATGGAAAGACTTAACCGATAATGTCAACTTCATGGCAAGCAACTTGACCGGTCAGGTGCGCAATATCGCGGAGGTCACCACGGCTGTCGCTAAAGGGGATCTCTCCCGCAAGATCACCGTCGACGTCCGGGGAGAAATTCTGGAACTGAAAAATACGATCAATACGATGGTCGATCAGCTCGGTTCTTTCGCTTCAGAAGTCACGCGAGTCGCTCGCGAGGTCGGCAGCGAAGGCCGATTGGGCGGCCAGGCGAATGTGCGCGGCGTCTCCGGCACGTGGAAGGATCTGACGGACAGCGTCAATTTCATGGCGGGGAATCTGACCAATCAGGTGCGAAACATTGCCGCGGTGACCACGGCTGTGGCGACGGGCGATCTTTCCAAAAAGATCACGGTCGATGTCAAAGGCGAAATCCTGGAGCTGAAGAATACAATCAATACGATGGTCGACCAGTTGAACTCGTTCGCTTCTGAAGTGACCCGCGTAGCCCGAGAAGTCGGGATCGAAGGCAAACTTGGCGGCCAGGCGAAAGTCGAAGGCGTGTCGGGCACTTGGAGAGACCTGACGGATAGCGTGAACTTCATGGCGAGTAACCTGACTAATCAAGTGCGCGGTATAGCCAAGGTCGTCACCGCGGTCGCTCAAGGGGATCTCAAGCGCAAACTTCTCGTCGAAGCGAAAGGTGAAATCGCGGAGCTGGCCGACACCATTAACAATATGATCGACACGCTTGCTACGTTCGCAGAACAAGTCACAACGGTCGCTCGCGAAGTAGGCACGGAAGGCAAGCTTGGCGGCCAGTCGCATGTACCGGGAGCCGCCGGTACGTGGCGCGACCTCAATAGCAATGTTAATCAGCTCGCTGCGACACTTACAACACAGCTGCGTGCCATCTCCGACGTAGCAACAGCCGTTACCAAGGGCGATCTCACTCGCTCGATTACTGTAGAGGCCCAAGGCGAAGTTGCGCAACTTAAAGACACAATCAATGAGATGATCCGCAATCTGCGGGATACGACGTTAAAAAATAGCGAGCAAAATTGGCTGAAGACGAATCTCGCGAATTTTACGCGCATGCTTCAGGGACAGCGCGACCTGATGGCCGTCGGTAGGATGATCCTGTCTGAGCTCGCTTCGGTGGTGGACGCGCAGCAGGGCGTGTTCTACCTGGTGCAACACGGCGCAACCGGCGGAGCGGCTGAGGACGGGAACATTCAAATTAAATTGCTCGCCGGCTATGCCCATTCCGACCGGAAAAACGGCGACGCCGAAATCCGGCCTGGAAAAGACCTCGTCGGGCAGGCGGTTCTGGAGAAGCGGCGTGTCCTGTTAACCGACATACCCGCCAGATACGTCACTATCTCTTCAGGGCTTCTCGAGGCGCCACCGGTTAATATCATTATCCTGCCGGTGGTTTTCGAAGACCAAGTCAAGGCAGTGATTGAGCTTGCCAGCTTTCGGCGCTTCAATTCCACTCACCAGACCTTTTTGACCCAGCTGACAGAAAGCATCGGAATCGTATTGAACACAATCGAGGCAAATTCGCTGACGGAAGATCTGCTCAAACAGTCACAATCATTGACTAATGAATTGCAAAGCCGCCAGTTAGAGTTACAAAAGACGAACCTCGAACTTGAGGAAAAGGCCAGGCAACTCGTCGAGCAGAACGCGGAGGTCGAACGGAAAAATCGGGAAGTTGAACAGGCGCGGCAAGCTCTTGAAGAGAAAGCTGAACAGCTGGCGGCGACCAGCCGGTTTAAAAGCGAATTTCTTGCCAATATGAGCCATGAACTCCGTACTCCGCTGAATAGCCTCTTAATTTTAGCTGATCAGCTTGGGGTCAATCCTGAAGGCAACCTCACATCGCGCCAAGTGGAATTTGCAAAGACCATTCATGGCTCGGGAAAAGAACTGCTTCGTCTGATCAACGATATACTCGATCTTTCAAAGATCGAATCTGGAACGGTCACGCTCGACATCGGCCCCGTCGTGCTGCGGGACGTCTGCGGCTCGGTGGAGCGCACGTTTCGCCCGGTTGCCCAGAGCAAAAATCTTTCCTTTGCAACTGACCTCGCTTCTGATTTGCCTGTTGCTCTGCAAACCGATGCCCAGCGACTCGAACAGGTGCTCAAGAATTTGCTTTCGAATGCCTGCAAGTTCACCGATCGCGGATCGGTCGTACTCAGAATTGCGCGTGCTACAAATGGCTGGAGTCCTAATCATCCTACGCTTAGTAACGCCTCCGGTGTAATCGCATTTAGCGTCACCGACACCGGCATCGGAATCCCGCCGGAAAAGCATGCGATTATATTCGAGGCCTTTCAACAAGCTGACGGTTCCACAAGCCGCCGATACGGCGGCACCGGATTGGGGCTAGCTATTAGTCGAGAAATAGCTCGATTACTGGGGGGTGAAATTACCCTTTCAAGCGCTGTGGGTCACGGCAGTACTTTCTGCGTGTATTTACCGGTCGATCCAAAAACCGCTGGCGCGTCACAAGCCGAAACAACGCATCTTGACGTTGTCAATCAGCAGCCGGTTTTCGCTCCCGACTACACTGCCGACATTGGAGCTACCAAGGAGCTCGCGGTCTGCGAAGCGAGAGTGTCAGCCGTTACGGACGACCGGTATAACATTCAGCCGAGCGATCTCGCGTTGCTAATCGCGGAGGATGATCTGGACTTCGGCTCGTTTGCCTGCGAAGTCGGTCGCTCGCACGGATTCAAATGTTTGTTCGCACCGGACGGGCACAGCGCCCTGGCACTTGTCGCTGAATTTCAGCCGGATGCTATCATTCTCGATATTGGTCTTCCGCATCTGGACGGCTGGCGAGTGCTGGACCGCTTGAAATCTGATCTGGGGACGAGGAACATCCCGGTGGTTGTGATTACTGCCAGCGATGAGTCTCAACGCGGCTTGAAGATGGGATCAATCCGGTTTTGTACCAAACCAGTTTCGCAGGAGCAATTGCATGAGGTCGTCGCCGACTTATATCGGTTCGTCGAGCGCACGACGCGACACGTTCTTGTCGTGGAGGACGATCCGGCACAGCAGATGAGCATCGCGGAGCTCATCGGGAATCCTAAGGTGCAAATCACTGCAGCTAAGGATGCGGAGACCGCCCTTGAATTGCTAGGAGAACAGCAATTCGACTGTCTGTTACTCGATCTTCGATTACCGGGACGTGTATCCGGTAACCAACTACTGGAAGAAATCCAGCGCAGGCCTCGTTACCGGAATCTGGCGACCGTCGTCTATACAGGAAAAGAATTGTCGTCGGAAGAGGAACATCGATTGAATCAATTGGCCCGCTCTATTGTTCTTAAGGACGTCCGCTCACCGGAACGCCTGCTGGATCAGGCGACGCTGCGCCTACATAGTCATGTGGCCGACCTTTCGGAACATCAACTCGCTCTGCTGAGAGCGCTCCATAGCGACAAGGTAATTCTTGCGGGGCGGCACGTGCTGCTGGTAGATGACGACATGCGGAACGTCTTCGCGATGACCAGTGTTCTTGAGCGTTACGGAATGACAGTCCTTCCGGCCGAGAGCGGTCCGGAGGCTTTGACCACACTCGACGCGCATCCAGAAATTGAAGTCGTGCTGATGGATATCATGCTACCAGAAATGGATGGTTATAAGGTTACGCACACAATCCGCCGGCAAGAACAATTTAAAAGTTTGCCGATCATTGCATTGACAGCCAAAGCGATGAAGGGCGACCGCGAAAAGTGCTTGGAAGCGGGCTGTTCGGATTACCTCTCGAAACCGGTCGACGTTGAGCAATTGCTGTCCGTATTGAGGCTGTGGTTACACGGTTGAAGCTCCTTTAAAGAGTCCGAGAATGTTGTGACAGAGACCACTGATAGCGACAAGGAGACATCCGTCGGCCAGATCGAGCAGGCGGACAATCGGGATGAACGCGCGAACATCCTTATCGTTGATGATCGTGCCGATAAGCTGATGGCTTTGGAAGCCACGCTCGCAAGTCTGGGACAAAATCTTCTGCTCGCGCGTTCCGGGACAGAAGCTTTGCGTCTCCTTCTTCAAAAAGACTTTGCGTTGATTGTGCTCGACGTCAGCATGCCCGGAATGGATGGCTTCGAAACTGCCGCGCTGATTCGCCAGAGGAAAAACTCCGAGTTGACGCCGATTATTTTCATCAGCGCCGTAAATTACTCTGAGACACATTTGTTTCGAGGCTACTCGCTCGGCGCTGTTGACTACATTCTCGGTCCGATCGTGCCCGAAATTCTGCGCGCCAAAGTTTCGTTTTTTATTGAGTTGCACAAAAAAAGCGAACAGCTCAAACGCCACGCCGAAACGCAGGCAGAACTCATTCGGGAGCAAACAGCTCGAGTGGAGGCCGAAGCAGCCAATAAAGCAAAGGATCGTTTTCTCGCGACGCTTAGTCACGAACTACGTACACCGTTAACCCCAGTGCTCTTTGCGTCATCCATGTTAAGTCAAGACCAAACGGTGCCCGATCACGTTCGGCAAGCACTGGATATTATCGCGCGTAACGTTCAGCTTGAGGCACGGCTTATCGACGACTTGCTGGATGTTACGCGAATCGGCCAGGGAAAGTTCACGGTGAAATTTGAAGATGCCGATGTTCACGAATTGCTACGTCGGGCCTGTGAAATTTGCCTGGACGAATCCTCAGAGAAAGAGGTAACGGTGCAATTTGAACTTGAAGCACTGGAACACAGGATTCGTGCCGACCCTACACGCTTGGAGCAGGTCTTTTGGAATCTGATCAAAAATGCAGTCAAGTTCACAATCCCGCCCGGCAAAATCACGCTGCGATCGACCAATCCGACCACCAATTGGATCCGACTGGAAGTTATTGATAGCGGAATAGGGATTCCCCCAGACGCTCTACGGAGAATTTTCGATCCATTTGAACAGGCCGCGGAATGCGCCTCTGGTGGTTTAGGATTGGGACTGGCGATCTCGAAAGCGATCGTAGAGTTGCACAAGGGTCGGATCTCGGCGTTTAGCCAGGGCAAAAACCGTGGCGCGAAGTTCGTGATCGATCTTCCAAATATTATCCACTATTCTGCGAAACAATATGCGTCGGATTCTGCCGGCCCGGAAAAATCACGCGAAAGCCGAAGCGAGGGGCCGTTCGCCGCTGATTCTAATCAGGGTTCACTTTGAAGCCGTTATTTTTTATAGGGACCCTGAATCCAGGAATTTTGCACTTAAACTAGATCCGAATAAGGCTGTTTAAACGATCCTTCTAAGAACACATTTAAAAAGAGATGGTCTACATAGTTAGCACCTTGATCACACTTGCCTGCGCCTGCTTCGCGCAGGAGATCAGAGATTGGCAACGCAGCGTAGAGCACAAAAGAGCTTACGGCGGTTTGTTACTGCTGAGCGGGATGTTCGTGCGAGCCTGAACTGAGAATATATCGCTTATTTTCGCAAGGAACTACTAGTGTCCTGTCCCCGAAATAAGTGTATCTTTCGGGGACAGGACACTAGGATCGCATCAAATTTTGCAAATCGATCACCGTATTATTAAGGAGAACACCCACATCGGCGGCTTCTTTTCCTAATTTTTCGTTCAGGGTCGCAAGCCTGCATGCTAAGACTTTGCATGCAAATGCTGCGCCGAGAAGTTGCTGCGATACCCCTTTGTGCAATTCATCTCGGATTCGTCGCCTTTCCAAGTCAGATCCCTTCGAAATATACGCGTCGAAAAAACGTTCGAGCACAGGGCTGTTCAACGGAACAAAAATACAGAGGATCGTGTCGCTAGAGTCGTTAGCGTTGGATCGAGCAACCGTGCGCATCTCAAAGTCCAACGGTTCACCATTGATTTCGCTAAGCGAAACCTGCACCTGTACCGATGTGCGATTGGTAAAACAGGTTTCCCATCGCTCTTCATCCGCGGCCGCAATTCTCGTTCGAACGCACTCGACAAACCACCGCGCGGATTCTAGACCCGCCGGGGGTTCAACCAACAGCGCAAATAATTTGTTGTATGCAACTACTTCTGCATTAATCGCTTTGACTGTGACAGCCGCAAAGCCAATTTCCTCCAGCAATTGACAGGGGTCCACGATTTGCGTCGTCACCTCTGTTTGCCTCGCATCTCCTCGGCGTCGCGCAATGCAGCGAGTAACGCGTCCGGGGTAAATGGCTTTATCAAGTGGTGGCTATAACCGACGGCACGGCTCTTTTGCCGGTCGTTCCCTGTCCCATATCCACTCATTGCAATCGCAATGGGCGGTCGGTTCGGGCCGAGTTTCTCCATAAGCTGCCAGCCGTCGCCGTCAGGTAGCCCGATATCGCTAATCAAAACGTCATACCGGGAATTCGGGATCTCGCGCAGAGCGGTAGCCATGTCGCCTGCGACGCGGATCTCGTAATTTAATTGTTCCAGAAAAAGCCGCATATATTTGCTGGTGTCTTCGTGATTTTCGACCAGAAATAGGCGGAGTGAACTCATATGCAAATTTGTCCGTATCTGCTCTTCATTCCGTCCGCAATGCATGGCTGAGTCGAAGTCGCACGGTGAATGTGGACCCGAGATTCTTTCCATCGCTATGAACGGCAATCAATCCACCGTGGGCATCGATGATTGCCTTCGAAATTGCTAACCCTAGTCCAAGTCCACCAAACTGTTTGACGATGTCTCCGTCGCCCTGTTCGAATGCTCCAAAGACTTTTGCAATCATATTGGGGTCAATGCCGATCCCGGTGTCAGCCACCTGGACGTCTTATCGCTTCTGGACCTTATGGAAATCGACCCCCCTTCGTGCGTAAATTTGACCGCGTTTTTCAGGAGATTCCAAAAGACCTGCTGCAACCTTGCAACATCGCACTCCACAAAGGAGCGCGTCGCTGCCAGATGAAGACTCAAACTTTGCCTCTTTTCCTGAACGGCTGGTTCGCACACTTCGATTGCCGCACGCAACACAGCATGCAGATCTACAATTTGAACCTGAAGTTCCAGTTGGTTCCGCGCAATTCGGGTTAGATCGAGCAGATCGTCGATCAGTCTTGCCTCCAACTCGGCGTTTCGGAAAATCATTTCAAAGGCGCTTCGAGTTCGTTCGCCTAGCCCCTCTGCATTCCGAAGCCAGCTCGCCGCCATCATAATAGGAGTCAACGGAGTTCTGAGCTCATGGCTAAGGACTGCGAGGAACTGATCCCTTGCCTTGATGGCGGTTTCTGCTTCCCTGCGCGCCGACTCTGCAGAATTGAGAGCGTTGCGGAGGCGGCTTTGATTTTCCTGCAACCTTGCGTCCAACTCCTTTTTCCTGGTTACGTCGCGGGCCACGCCGCCCATCCGAGTCGGGCGACCGAAATCGTCCCGGAATGTTCGGCCAGTCGCCGCGATCCAGCGAACGGTCCCGTCGGGCCAAACGACCCGGTACTCAACGTCGTAGGGCACATCTTCCCGGATCGATTCCTCAAAGGCACTTATCGTTCGTTCGCGATCTCTGGCATGCACTACGCCCAGAATGTCTTCTAAGCCAATCTTCGCATCGGCTCGGAAACCGAAGAACAATTTGCAATGTTCTGACCAAACGAAATCGTTTGTGCGCAGGTCCCAATTCCAGATCCCTAGTTCTCCCCCGGCTAGAGCGAATCCCGATTGCTCACGCTCGGCACGTAGCTCGTCTTCACGTTCTCTCATCTCCAACGCGATCGCCATAAGATGAATTGCAGTCTGGACTAACCGCGATTCGCTTCTCAAAAAATTGGCCTGGTCATAGCCAAAGAGAGAGAGCAGCGCCAGCGGCCGGCGCTTGGAACTGAGCACCGGCACAAAAAGGCAGATTCTGAATCCGTGAGACATGAGCGCTTTTGCCCAAGCCTGATCCTCCGACGCGCCGTCATCTTTCAGCTCCACTACCAATTCTTCTGACTGATTTTTGCCATCGTGGCATTCTGTTTGCAAAATGCGAGTCGTTACCGGCGATTGCAGCAGGCGTACTTTGCAGCGACGCGACATTTTTGGGGCACAGACATTAGAGAATGAATTCCGATCTGAAGCGACTACAAAGATCGCAGGTATAACGTTGGGCTCGATCTTCTCGATAAGGCGGGCCAACGCCTCGGCAACTCGCTCAGGCTCCGCACCGGAAGCGATCATCTCCAGGATTTCTTTTTGACCCGAGAGAAGCCTTTCAGATCGCGCACGCTCCTGGGACCCGCCGATCACGGCAACGGACAATCGTTTGGCCGTGCAACCCTCCGATCTTGGCAAACTTCTCGTCATTGCGATAAATGCAAAAGGGTTTGACGCGATTTTTAACACGACATTACCACACCGAAAGGCAAAAGACGATCAGGGCGAACGTCTGGCCGCCCTGCGCTATGTTTCGCGTGAAGAGAGACAACCGCGCCGATCGCCCCTGGCGTGTAGCGGCGCTTACATTTATCCGAGGCATCTCGTTTTTGCTTCTTGGTCTTTAGGCAATATCCGAAACTTCCAATTTCAATGGGACTGACGCGTATTTGTGAACATTTCCAAAGCTCACAGATAGATCAGGAATCTCACCTGATGTTCGTCCGGCGCAGGTGAAGCGGTCGGATTTCCGGACGTCAAAATAAGCTGAAAATGTACGAATCCGGGTTGGAATCCTTCGTACCGCTTGGCCAGGTAATCAGGGTTTCCCCTGAGAGAAGGGTCAGGATAGAGAGGTGAGCGGCGTTCATGACAACGGGATAAATGAAAGCCTCGCCAGGAGCGTCCTTTGCCACTATCGATGCGATCGTTACCTCTGCCCAGGTATTAGCAAACCCTGCATATAACACGCGGACGCGCGGATGCGCCAGATTTTCGGGGTAACTCAACGGGTTCGCTCAGGTTTTACCTTACGGATTCGTCATGGTCGACACCGATTTCCAATCGGCTGCGGTGACTTAAATTATTGTTGTCATGATGCTTCAACAGAATATTCAGATGGAGAGCGCTTCCGACGACGAGCTTATGGAAGCTATAGTCAATCGTGAAGGCGACGCCCTGGAACGAATTTACAAACGATACGAGGCGCTGCTCCGAACAGTAATTCTCGGCGTTATTCGAGATGAGTCCGATGTTGACGATGTTCTGACGGATGTCCTGATGCAAATCTGGGAGCGTGCCGACCGATATAATCCCAATGAGAACGGCTTACGAGGTCTGTTAGTTACCCTGTCACGAAGGCGTGCATTTGATCGGCTTCGTCGCAAGGCGGCTTATCGCCGCGCGACCGAAAATTTGAAGTCGGATCCAGACAATCCGTTAACGGGCGAAGTGTCGACAACGTCAAGTTCGACGGATCTCCACGATTTGTCGGAAGTCCTTGGCCGGGTAATTCGAGAGCTGCCTGAAGCACAACAGGAGGTAATCGAACTTACATATTTTAAGGGCATGAGCCAGCGCGAAATCGCCTCGCAAAGAAAGATCTCGCTTGGTACCGTAAAGACGCGACTTCACCTGGCACAGCGAAAGTTGCATAACTTCCTTATCCCGATACAGAACAAAATATAGATCGGCAGCGTCAGGGCGGGCAACAACCGGCCGGTAGAATGCGCCTATCGCGCTTTGCGGTTGCAAGGAGGGACCGGTTTAGGAACGAGGGATTTTGGCATGGTCAGAGTTGCGAGCCTGGTATAGTTTGTGATTTGGATTTCATGATAAATTCCGACATCGAAGCGCCCGGGACGGGCGCGCGAAGAAAGAGACAAGTACTGATCGTAGACGATCATCCGATTTTTCGGGTTGGCCTTTCCGGCTTGATCACGGAAAGTTCACATCTCGAGGTGTGCGGAAATGCCGATTCTGCCCCTGCTGCGCTTGATGCAATGAGGCGACTCAATCCGGACCTGGTGCTTGTGGATCTTTCCCTTCGGGGGACAAACGGTATCGAACTGATAAAGTCGATGAAGGCCGAAAGACCGGACCTTCCGATTCTTGTGATATCGATGCACGACGAAGCCATCTTTGGACTTCGGGCCTTGAAGGCTGGCGCTCTCGGTTACGTGATGAAAGTCGAAGCAATGGATCACGTCGAAGAGGCTATTAACAAGGTGCTCCAGGGTAAAATTTACGTCAGTCCGGAGTTTGGAGAGAAGCTCATTTTCAAAGCTGTGCAGTCTGCCGCAGCGGGAACCGCTTCGCCCGTTGATTCGCTCTCCGACCGCGAGCTGGAGGTTCTGCAATTGCTCGGAAAAGGGGGATCCTCCCGCTCCATTGCAGAGACGCTTCATCTGAGCGTGAAGACGGTCGAAACACATCGCGCTCATATCAAAGAAAAACTCGGATTTCGCGAATCAGAAGAAATGGTGAAATTCGCAATTGATTGGGTTGCACAGCAGACGGGCTGAGCGGCGAATCCTGTCTCCCGCGCTTTGACTCCGCGGCCTGTTTCGCAGCTCTCTTGGGCACGGAAGAAAACGGCTGTTGGCGCATCGCGGCCGATGCTCCTGTCAAACATGCGAGGGTTCTCCCCTTTGAGTAACCCGGGCACAGGAGAAAAAATGATGTCTTTTAATGAGGTTCGGCGCAAAATAGCCGGTCGCAGCTTCACACCTGCCCGGCGGGCCTTGGATAGCCCAATAGCGATAGCCTGCTTGGTTGACCGCGCACCATGTTTACCCTCCCGGATATGTTTTATTTCTTCGCGCACAGATTCTCCCGCCTGAGTAGAAGGCGCCTTTCCTTCCCGCTCGGCTTTGCGAGCCCTTTCCAGAGTGTTTTTTTCGGGCATAGTAAATTAGTCCATCGCTCGGATCCACTCGGTGTAATCCACAAATTAATACGACATACTTCGATGCGCCGCGACGCTTAGCCGCGAATAGGGTCGCGGCAGCCAGTAGACATAATGTCGCAATGACGGGGCCATTTTTTTTGGGTATGTTCAACCAGAGTTCGCTTCGGCACCGATTAGCGGATCTCTCCAGCGAATCTCAGGTTGACACCTGAGCGATACCTAAGGGTAAAGCCAGCAACTAACACAGCCGCGTCTTATAGATATGAACAAATTGCAATTCAAAGGTTCCTGGAACGAAATCAAAGGGAAACTCAAACAGAGCTATGGCAATCTCACTGACGACGACCTCGTTTTTGCTGAGGGTAAGGACGATGAATTAGTAGGTCGGCTTCAAAAGAAGCTAGGGAAAAGCAAGGACGAGATCAGGCAAATGATTGAAAAGCTGTAGAAGCTTGGCCGCGCCGAAGGCGCGAGAGGAGAATAGCCTGGGGTGGAGCGCAGCGAAACCCCAGGAATCTGCCCACCATGGGACTGAGCTCTCCTAATTAGATTGCGTTATGAACAGATATGTACTCCTATTCCTCGAGGCAGCTGGAAGCGTCGCGTTGCTGTCAACGACTCTCGCTTCGGCCGACCCCGATCTGCCGCCGAATGGGAACGGAAATCGGTTTGAAGCCTACCAGGAGCGACATACCGATTTCTACGCAGAAACTGATTCGGATTGAGTAGGGCGAGGCTCCCTGCCGAGCCGCAGCCAAGCTTTGGGCTCAGACATCTACGCAAAGAAATCACCCGGTTTGCCGCAAAGCGGCTCATCCATTTTCCTCGCCACACCGACGCCACCGGCAGGAGATCAGGAGTTCTGAGTCTCAATCGGTACGGACGTCGAACGCAGATCCGCGCTCCATGGATCGTCACCGAGAATCGGACCGACGTAGGTACGGAGCAGAATCGACTTGGCAGACGATCTGGCATACTCGGCGAGAGAGAAGCCGCATACCGGAGTTTCGACGCGGATATCGACAGCTATCTCAATGTTCCGGGTCGAGTCCAGGAGTCGCTGAGCGTCGCTGCTGGGTAAATGCTCATTTGCATAAACAACGATATCGAGATCGCTCCGTGGTGTTGTCGCCTGCTTTCCCGTGGCGAGCTCGAAGCCGACACTGCCAGCCGGTCCCCAGGAATGTGTGAGCCACTGCCAAACTACCTGCAACCAACTGAATGAGGATGACGCCCCTATCCGAAAGGACTTCCGGGATAAGGAGTGGCCTAGAAAACGATTTCCTAGAGTTAGTCGCCGCACGTCAAGGGAGATCCGGATTGCAGGATCGCCAGTCAGAACCCGAGACGTTTTTTCTGCAAGGTCATTGCTCCCGGGTCTCAAGTTCGGAGGAACGAGATCCCGCTTTGACCTTCGACGACGAGAAAGTCTTTCTCCCGGGAGGTCTGTTACACCGAAGCATCGTCGATGGCTACGATGAAGTCCGCGCCGTGCAGTGACGCGATCGGAGTCATTCCCGCGGTTTGCGAATTAGTTGGAATGTCAAAGTCCCAAGAGTGGCTCAGAAATGGCTCAGATCGATATCGAGATCAGATGCGACATCCTAGTGTTCACATCGCATGTTATTCCAGATGAACCACTTGCAACTGGAGCCAACGATGGGAGTCGAACCCATGACCTGCCGATTACGAATCGGCTGCTCTACCTCTAAGCTACGTTGGCGCTCCTGGGAGACATGCACTCAAATACGCCCGGATACCTTGCGTTTCTGCCCTAAATTGGTCGCATGCGCCCGCGTAAGAAATTGTTCGAGGCACATTACTCCAAATCTGGTAACGGGAAGAAGCATTGGTTTAGTATCGGGCGTCCTCATGGTATGAGAGAAAGTAAATGGTTCGCCACGGAAGCAGAGGCAAAGGCTGAAGTCAAGAAGAGCAACAGCGAGCTGAACGATTAGGGCTCGAAAGCATACACCCTGACGACTTCAGAAAGGCATCAGGCTGAGGAAGCAATTCAATTGCTGTCCGTAATGGCCTGACGCTTGTTGACGCAGCAAACGCCGACACGTAAAGGTTCGAGATGACAGAAGCAGTAATGGCCCAATCCAATGCCGCACTGATAAAGAGCGGCTACGACGCATTCGCTCACGGCGATATTCAAGGTGCGCTCGCGATCTTCGCTGAAGACATTCTCTGGCATGTTCCGGGGCGTGGACCGCTCTCACGCGACTATCGCGGGCACGACGAAGTGCTGGGATTTTTCCAGCATTTCATGGAACTCTCCCACGGCACGTTCCGCATTCAGGTAGACGACATCTTGGCCAAGGGTGATCGAGTTGTCGTGCTATGCACAGAGAGTGCGCAGCGCGGAGATCGAGGCTGGTCATCACCGCAAGTCCACGTCTGGACGATCAAGGAAGGGCGAGCCAGCGTCTTCTGGCAGTACCAAGGCGATCAGCAGACCGAAGACGAGTTCTGGTCGATGCCAGTCTAGTCAGAAGTGTTAAAGCCACCAATGAGCGGCATTGCTCAGGAACCGGAGAGACCTTGAACGAAAACCCAAATGAAAGGCATTGCGATTTTTGCAATGCGAACTTAACCGAATACTTCATCCATGGGAAGACGGAGTATGGGATGTTCGCTAACATGTGCATGGACTGTAACCTGGAAAAGGGAACCGGACCAGCGGAATTCTACGTCTTCAAGGACGGAGAATGGCGGAAGAAGAACACAGAACTAGAGAGATGAATGATTCGAAGCACAGCGCTTCCGTTAAGGGCGGAGAAGGCTTTTTGCAAAACTAATCGGAAGAGATCGCTTTGCGATATTACGATTCCAATTTAGTGCCGAGCAAGCTCGTGCTCTCGCAGTATCGGAACCATTTTAACTCGTTAAGGCAGAAAGGCGGGATAATAACTCTCGCAGGCTTATCACTCGCCGACTCGGATCACGATCTTGCCGAAGTGAGAACCGGCCGCCATGTAATCGAACGCCGCAGGCGTCGATTCAAACGGGAATACCTTGTCAATTACCGGCCGGAGTTTCGCCACTTCGAAGGCCCGGTTCATTGATTCGAACATTTCGCGGCTGCCCACGTAAATCCCGAACACTGTCGCGCTTTTGCTGACAATCGGAAAAATCGGCGTTTCGCCTACACGGCCCGCAAGAATGCCGATCAATCCGATCTTTCCACCCGATCGGCAAGCACGCACCGACTGCAGAAACGTTCCGGCGCCCCCGACTTCGATCACGTGATCCACCCCTTCGTCTCCGGCTAGCGTAGCGGCCGCCTTTCCCCAGTCCGGCGTCGTCCGGTAGTTGATGCCAGCGTCGGCACCAAGCTTGCGTGCGCGATCAAGCTTTTCATCGCTGCTTGAGGTGATGATGACTTTCGCTCCAGCAGACTTCGCGATCTGCAGGCCGAAAATGGAAACGCCACCGGTCCCAAGAAGCAGAACTGTTTCGCCCGGAATCAGGCAACCGCGGACAATTAATGATTGCCAGGCAGTCAACGCCGCGCAAGGCAGCGTCGCGCCTTCTTCGAATGAGTAATCTCGAGGCAGACGCACCAATCCTTCTTCGCGAAATTTCACAAATTCAGCCAGAACGCCGTCAATTGGCCCTCCCAGAGCCGTCCGATGCATTGGCGCTTTGAATTGCCCGTGAGACCACCCCTGGAAAAAACAGCCGGCGACGCGATCGCCAACCTTGATCCCAGTAACAGCCGATCCCACGGCTGTGACTTCTCCAGATCCATCCGACAAGGGCACGCGTCCGGGAACCGGATTCCGATCGTATTGTCCGCGCAGAACGATAAGGTCGCGATAGTTGAGCGAAGCGGCTTCGATTCGAACGAGCACCTCATGGTCTGCCGGTTCCGGCGGAGGACGGTCGACAAGTCGGAGGCCGTCGGATCCGCTATATGCCTGAATTTCGTAGGCTTTCATAAAGGAATTCGTCCGCCATCAGACGTCGAGGCACCATTAAAATGCCGGGGATCACGCCTGTTTTCCAGTGAGCCTCACGCCGACAGAAACGGGTTGCAACATTTTCTTTGGTTCCCCTCGGAGGTGCTTGAGCCGGGTGTATCCGGCAAGTTTCAGACTGGGTGTACCGGATTTCTACGGAATTCGGCGCCTGGAGCGTTTTGTAATCGCGACTGAAAAGAAAGGCCAAGCGTTCCCGATCCGAGCAGAAAATAGAGGAGGACGGCTGGTAGCGATAGTCCGACGTGCGGCGGCCCAAATGTGTGCCGGGCGGAGAACAACTCACCCAGGTACCTTACTCCCGCGATCGTCGGCAACACGAGCGCCGCGACAAGGAGGATCTGATGAACCCGTTTACGCCAGAGCAAATCGCTCTTGAACACAACAATCGCGGACGAAAAAAACAGACTCGTCACCGCGCTGCTTGGTGTAGGTCGAGCCGCATAAAGAGAAATTCGCTCACTCGTTGCGTCGGGCAGAAAGAAAATGTCCAGGCCTGGGAAACGGATCCCGGTCGCGTACTCGAGGAGAAATATGACGTTGCTGCATATCACGAGAGCGCATACCACCTTTGAAATCACCGCCAGAACTGGATATTGCCTTTTCACCGGGGATGAGAGCAAGGCCAGCGCCACGCTAAGAGAGGTAACAAACAAAACGGTCCACGGTGTCGAATATGTCGGGATCTGCTCGGACTGGTGAACGATTGGAGCGTAATGCTTCCACTGCGGAATATAGATCAAACAGCCGATTAACAGCACAAGCGCGATGCCAAACGAAAAGGATATGCGGCTATGAAGTGGCACCATATTCGGGTGATGGAAGTACTTATTTTGCGAATCCTCATTTCGAAACAACGCGGCGCCGGCTCCCTAGACGCAATTCCTTTGTTCCAAAACCACACGTGCGCCTTTCGAAGTCCGAACGATGTCCGTAGCCCGCCACTCAATTATCGGCAGAGTTTTCTCAAACTTAAGAGGATTCGATGATTCCACGTCACAACATTCCGTCGCTCAGTCGAAACAAGCAGATCGGGACCGCTACTCTGCCGGCGGGTTCGACTGGCACCCGATGTTGGAATCGAGTTCGTACTCGGCGCGGACCTTCGCGAATTGATCGATAGCGAACTGCAAATCCTCTTTTGTGTGAGCGGCCGAGACCTGCGTCCGGATTCGCGCGCCACCTTGCGGCACAACCGGGAAAAAAAATCCGATCACATAAAGTCCGAGACTCAGAAGGCGATCCGCCACTTTTTGGGAAAGGAGGGCATCTCCAATCATGACAGGGACGATCGGATGTGTCCCGGGACGAATAGCCAACCCCTTCTCTGCGAGCCCGTTGCGGAAAAACCGCGTATTCTCTTCCAGCACGTCTCGAAGTCGTGTGGACCGCGAAACGATCTCAAGCGCTTTGACAGACGCGGCAGCCGTACAAGGTGTCAGGCTATTTGAATAAAGATATGGTCGCGACCGCTGACGAAGCAGATCGATAATTCCCCGTCGCCCGGTGATGTAACCACCGCTCCCTCCACCCAATGCCTTTCCGAGGGTCCCGGTGATGATATCAATCCGGTCCGCGACTCCGTGGTATTCGGGAGTTCCGCGCCCGGTTTTGCCAAGGAACCCCGCCGCATGACATTCATCAACCATGACCAAAGCAGAATATTTTTCCGCAAGATCACAAATTTCTCTCAGGTTCGCGATTGTACCGTCCATTGAGAAGACGCCGTCTGTCGCAATCAGTCGGTACCGGCTCGTTTGAGCATCCTTAAGCCTGCTCTCAAGCTCGTTCATGTCGTTGTGACGGTACCGGTAACGCTGTGCCTTACAGAGACGGATCCCGTCGATAATGGAGGCGTGATTCAACTCGTCGCTGATCACGGCTTCTTCGCTCGACAAGATTGTTTCGAACAGGCCAGCGTTTGCATCGAAGCAACTGCCGTATAAGATGGTATCCTCGGTGCCGTAAAACCGGCTTAGGGCCGCTTCGAGCTCTTTATGAATCTCCTGGGTTCCGCAAATAAAACGGACCGATGCAAGGCCGAATCCCCATCGATCCAGGGCTTCTTTCGCGGCTTCGATTACCTCCGGGTGATCCGCCAATCCCAAGTAGTTGTTCGCGCACAGGTTTAAGACTTCTTTGCCATCCATAGTCCGTATGTGAACCCGCTGGGGTGTGCTGATCGCTCTTTCGTTTTTGTACAAGCCGGCGGAGTGAATCCCGTTGAGCTGATCCGAAAGCTTTTCCTGAAAGGCTCCAAGCATAATTGGTCTAGTCCGGAGATTGCATGACGTTTCGACGTCATGCAATCTCCGCCGCGTCTGAATCAACTCAGAGAGTGAATAATAAAAAGAAAGAAAAACATCCTGTGATTGCGACTTTTCGCAAGCTTGCTGGACCGGAACTCCTGAACTCCTTCACTTTCGGCCTTTGTGTGATCGCCGATCTTCAGTATGCTAAGGAGACGTGCGCCTGTTAGCTCTCGATCCTGCGCTTAGAAATTCGGGATATGCGATCCTTCAAAATGAAGGTTCGAAATTAGGGGCGATCGCTTACGGGGTAATTCGGAACAAGGCCCAGTTATCGATGCCGGGCTGCCTTCTGGAAATTCATCGGCAGATCGACGAGCTGATCCGGCTCCACTCGCCCGAAGAGTGCGCGGTCGAAGGACTGATTTATGTCCAGAATTTGCGAACCGCGATGACGCTCGGAGCAGCCCGCGGCTCAGCGCTTCTGGCAGCAGCACAGCATGGCATGCCGATTTACGAATATCCGCCACGACGAGTAAAGCAGGCGGTGGTCGGCCACGGCACAGCACAAAAATCGCAAGTCGGATTCATGGTGAGGTCTCTGCTGGGTCTCACCGAAATACCCGAAGCGGACGCGGCAGACGCTCTCGCGATTGGGTGGACTCACTTTCAAATGCATAGTTCGCCGGTCGCAGTTCATCGAGTGAATCGGCCAATATGAAGATCGAATGGCTCGGTCGAATCAGTTACGAGTCCGGGTTGCGAATCCAGGAAGAGCGGCTCAGAGCATGCATTGACCGCGGTATAGAATCCGTGCTACTGCTGGAGCACGAACCGGTCTATACGATCGGGCGGCTGCCGGACAAATCGAGCTTGCACGCCGTCGACGAACTCCCGTATCCGGTTTTCGAGACCAATCGTGGCGGCAAGGCAACTTACCACGGACCCGGTCAACTGGTTGGCTATCCGATCCTCGATCTGCGCAGCCGCGGACGCGATTTACATTGTTATCTGCGCGCGTTGGAGGGTCTGCTAATCGATTTGCTGAACGAATTCGGAGTGACGGGAACAAGAATCGAGGGAAAGACGGGCGTTTGGGTGCAAGATCGGAAAATCGCTTCAATCGGGGTCGGCGTTCGGAAGTGGGTGACGATGCATGGGTTCGCGCTCAACGTTGCGACCGATTTGAGCGGCTTCGCCAGCATAGTGCCCTGTGGACTCTCCGGCGTCACGATGACCTCCATCAGCGCAGAATCCGGACGCGAGACCTCAATCAACATGGTGCTGGAGAAGATCACTCCGTATCTGTGTCACCATTTGGGCGAACACGAAGAAGAAGATTTACCACAGAGTCACAGAGACGCAGAGGAAGAGAGAACACAGAGAGTTGATTAGGGTCTGCAATCGTTCTCGTACTCGTTGCGATTTTTAGAGGCGTTTCTCCGCATTCGAGGACGATTCGAAAATCCCTCTCCCCATTCTCTGTGTCTCCGTGCCTCTGTGGTGAATCCTCTCTTCTCCGTTTCCTCCTGGCTCCGTCACCTCCTGAGCGCAGGAATGTTACCAATCCATGTGCTAATCAGTGCGAGAATCATGATCCATCCGAACAGGGCCGTCACAGAGTCCACTGTCGCACCGGTCGGCAGCACGGCTAAAAGGAGCGAAACCAAACCTCCAAGATAGACGCCGCCGCCGATCACCCCGAACACGAGACGTCCGATTTTCGAACGATTCGTGAAAACCAGCGACATCGGAAACGCTGCAGCTACCAGTGTTAACCCTACGATTATGACGCCAATCTGCTTCGACACCAGCCCGGCCACGAATAGAGCCACTCCACCAAGCGCTCCCCCACCGACCACAACGGCCTCCCGCTTCTCACCGGATCGCAGCGAATGCCGCGCAGAGCGATCGAACATTAGAAAGAGGTTCCCGATCGATTTCGCCGCCCAGATCCAGAGGACGAACAGAAAATAAATCGCGATGACTGTGACACCGACCGGTGCTAGACGACCGACGAATGCCACATTCGTAATCTGCATCAGCACCAATAGACCGATCACGAATGCCGTCCGACCGCCACGCCCCAGTTTCTCCATCGCAAAACTGTACTTCAGATAAGCTCGATAAAATGCCGATCTGGAACGAAATGCATGCAACAATCCTTCGCGCGCCTCGCGATGTTCAGGGTCGATTCGTAGCGCAGAAAGAAAATGCGCTTCTGCCTCCCGGCCATTTCCTCGCTGAAGCGCCAGCATACCGGCCGAAGAATGAGCCCACGGATTTTCCGGGTTTTGCCCAAGCAATCCACGAATTTCGGCCGCGCTTTCCTCAAGCCGGCCCTGCATTCTGAGTGCGTCCGCGAGGCTATCGCCTGCCGCTTCATTTCCTGGATCCAGTCCCAGAGCGTGGCGCGCCGCGCGTTCCGCATCGCGCGGCTTGCCGGACACGAGCATTGCCAGGGATTCCGCCACGTACGAATCCGGAGAGTCCGGCGCCAACCCGCGCGCCGATTGAACTTCCGCAAGCGCCTCTTTGGTGCGGCTAAGCAGAATCAATATGTTCGCGCGCTGGGCATGATAAAAAGCCTGCGTCGGACGCAGCCTCAATGCGTGGTCGATCATCGACAGCGCCTCGGGACGAGTTTTCGGCTCATGCATCAGGCAGGTTGCCAAAAAGAAGAAGCATTGCGGATCGTCCGGGTCACTCTGGATCGCTTGCCGCAGATACGATTCAGCCTCCCGGTACCGGCCCTGCCTGACGAACAAAAGTGCGCGCGTGAATGGGTCGTTCATTTGCGGATTCCTAAGAATGTCAGAACATCGTCGTAAAACCCAGCCTGGTTCGCGTAAAGCGCATAGTTCTTCGCGTTTTCGAGCCATGCCCGCGTTGATGGGTTCATCGACTTTGCCACCTGGGTAAGATCCTCGGTCGCCAATGGAACGAGCCGGCCTTCTTTCATTGCGCGCGAAAGAGCGCGTTCCGTCGCCAAATCGAACATAGACTTTAGATCGGCTCCCGAAAAATCCTTTGTTCGTTTCGCGATCGCCTTTACGTCGAGACGTTTAACCGGTTTGTCGCGTGCCAGGATTTCAACGATTGATTCCCGAGCCGATTCGTCCGGAGGGGGAACGAATATTATCCGGTCGAAACGCCCCGGCCGCCTGAACGCTGGATCGAGGTGCCACGGCGCGTTTGTCGCTCCAAGGATCAGAATGCCTTCGTTACTTCCAATGTTTCCATCCATCTCTGCGAGGAACTGGTTGATGACGGTACGAATGGCGCTTTCGCGAAAATCTTTCCGATCGGCGGCCAAGGCGTCTACTTCATCGAAAAAGAGAATTGCGGGCGCGTGGTCACGAGCGAGTTGAAACGCCTGGTGGAGGTTCTTTTCGCTGTTTCCAACGTAAAGATCCAGGATTTGGTGCACAGCAACAGAGATAAAGTTGGCCCGGATCTCGCCCGCGGCCGCTTTGCTGATCAACGTCTTTCCGCAGCCGGGCGGGCCATATAGCAAGACACCGCCGCCAAGTTTTTTGCCGTACGCTTTGAACAGAGCCCGGTTCTGCAGCGGATAAATGATTTTCATCCGGATCTCTTCCTTGATCTCTTCCATACCCCCGACGTCCTCAAATGAGGCATCTGGCTTCTGCATGTCGGGCAAATTGTCGTTCTCGTTGTCCGACTCCCAGATGACCGATTCGGTGTCGTACGACGCATCGGCTGACGGTTCCGCAGCCGGCGCCACCTGTTCAGCTGGGAGATCGCGCTCCATGCCCGCATCGCTCAGACTCGGGTTCAACTTAAGCGCCTTTTGGTAATAACGCGCCGCCAGGTCTCGGTCGCCTTCTGCAACCGCCAACCGGGAAAGCAATATCCAGGCTTCAGCGAACCCGGGATCGGCCTTAGTCAACGCCTCGGCGCGGACGACCGCCTCGGAGGTATTCCCGTTCAGGTAAAGAACCTGCGCGATGCCGAGCTTGCCTTGCGTATTCCCCGGTTCATTCTCCAGAACGCGATCGAAAGCCTCTCTCGCTTCGTCGAAACTCAATTCGTCGATGCATGCCTGACCGAATAAAAGTAGGAGCGGGACATTTTTGGGCGACACCGAGAGCGCTTCGCGGAGCGAGTCGAGCCTGGAACTCATATTGGAATCACTATCAAGGTTGGCGGAGAAATCTAACGGAATTTGCAGGCTGTGCAGACGCGCAGTGTCCTGCTAGACCGCATTTCTCACGGCCCCGTGAGAAATGCGCACGGAGTGCCGATCCGCCATTGGCGGATCGGGGCTAGCCGCGAACGCTTTCGCCCCTGCAAGCTGCTTTCCAAGCAGCTTGCAACGGGTGATCTTCTCACAAGGTTAAAAACTTGTGAGAAGTTCAGGCTAGAACAATACTTATGTCGCTACTTGCTGACTCAGCGGAATGGCTCGAAGCGGATGGTCTCGGGGGATTTGCCAGCGGGACCGCAACAGGCATCCGGACGCGGCGTTATCATGCCCTCCTGCTCACCGCTATGAATCCACCTTCCGATCGAGAGGTGCTGGTAAACGGCTTCGAGGCATGGGTTGAGACAGCGAACGGGAATCGATTCATCAGCTCCCAACGGTACGCACCGGACGTTGTCTATCCCGACGGTTCGAAAAGAATCAAGAATTTTGAAGCGCACCCATGGCCGGTCTGGCGATTCGACCTTGGCGACCAAACCGAGATTGAACAAGAGCTTTTTGTGCCGCGTGAAGAATCTGCGGTCGTATTAACATGGCGAGTGCCGGAGGGCA
>Ga0209656_10000181_pt1 | contig 41253 bp, 39 predicted proteins | sample BogFormECP12_OM2_FD_188239 | JGI IMG/M metagenome (GOLD analysis project Ga0209656, IMG submission 188239) | Bog forest soil microbial communities from Calvert Island, British Columbia, Canada - ECP12_OM2 (SPAdes) (version 2) | ecosystem: Environmental > Aquatic > Freshwater > Wetlands > Bog ...
CGGTCGGCGCTCAAGTATCATTTTGACAGTGTACTGTCATATATTAGAAGTATCGTCGGAACCACGACGAGTGTCAACGATGTGCCGGCACCCGCAGTCGTTGTACTGTCGGGACACGCAGACGGACGAGGAGGTTGGCCGATGGCCCGAGGCGACCGATCACCGCGGGACGAGCATGCGGACCGGATCCGCAATGCTTTGCTGAATGCGGCCCTGAACCTGTTCAGCACCAACGGGTACGACGAGACCACCACCGACCAGATCGCCGAGAGCGTGGGGGTTTCGCCGAGGACGTTCTTCCGATACTTCCCAACCAAGGAGTCGGTGCTTTTCTTCGGCGAGTACGACTTCATCGACGCAGTCAGCGGGGTCTATCTCGCTCAACCGGAGAAGGTGTCGGATTTCGAGGCGTTGGCGAACTCATTCGCACTGCTTGCACCCGGTCTCAAGCGCATCCGCAAAAGGATCGCGCAATACCACGACGCCGTCGCGTCGTCGCTCGTGCTGCTGGGCCGCGAGCGCAAAAACCACGAGGCCAACGCCGAGACCGTCGCCAAAGTGATCGCCGAACGACGCCGATTGCCGGCCCCCGACAGCGAATGCCGACTCTTGGCGGCAGTCGGCATGTTGCTCGTCGAGCGCGCGCTGAATCAGTGGTTGTCCACGCCTGGCCGCTCGCTCGATGACCTGATCCGCCAGGAGTTCGCCGCCCTGCCCGCGGTCCTGAAGTAGCACGATCTAGCGATCGTCGAAGCGGGTGCCATCGGGGCAGTGCCGGGGTGTGCCCGGTCCGCAGTACTGCGTGCGCAAGTAACTGGGGTAGGTCTGGGTCGGCCCGGCGTAGAAGCCGGCGAGATTCACAGGCAGGTCGTAGACGCCGATCGCCACCACGTGTAGAAAGCCGGTGACCGCCAGCACCCTCAGCAGTCCTCTGACCCGTGGCCCGGCCCATCGCAGGGTTTCCGCGCCCGCCTCGACCCGGATCTGGCCTTCGCCGTTACGGAAAAACATTAGTGCACCACTCGAACTGAGGACCAGCGACCACAGGATGGGGCCATAGATCGGGATCTGGACGGTCCGCCCCGCCCACAGGGTGACGCTGGGAATCGACGCCGGATAGCCGAGCAGGCCGTGGCGCACCGCAAAGATCTCGAGCGGAAACTCGATGACGTACACCGCGAGCCAACCGGCGCAGAAGGTGCGGACGGGTCCGAGCGTCGGCCACCGGTGGCGGGCGCGACCCATGGCCCAGCGGGCGATCGATCCCATGGCCAGCGGCATCCAGATGTAGATCATTCCGATCATCAGCACGGGCTCGGCCATCAACCGAGCGTCAGGGCTTAGCCAGCCGGGGATGTTCTGCGTCCAGTTGCCGAAGTTGACCAAGCCGGCGTTGTAAAACAGCGCGGGCTGAAACCAGTTGATCAACGGGTCGTGCCACCAGGCGATCGCCGATCCGATCACGATGGCCGCTTCGACGCAGAGTTGCCGCTCGCGCACGCTCTTGCGGATCGCGTAGAAGATCGCGACCAGTGCCAGTAGGGGGCAGGCGATCTGGAAGGCGGTCATCGCCGACCGAGTGGCTCGGGGGATCGGGTCGGGACCCGGACTCACCGGAGTCGCATTGCCCGACACGATCCATGAGATGTAGATGTAGGCGGCGATGACGACGCACACCGCGCCGAGGCTCGACCAGAACATTACCGGCCGCAGGGTCTTGATCCGCGCGGGTTCTATAGCCGACGGCTCTGCTTGCCTCGGGGACTTCAGATCCGTCACTGCACAGCTCCTTTGGTACGACCTAACCAAAGATGACAGTCTACTGTCACAGTGTCAATGTCCGGCCTCGGATGCTGGGTACGGCGATCGGTACAGCCGGCTCATCGGCGCGGCAGCCTCCATCGCCGATCATGTGACAAACAACATGTAGTGAACTAGGTTACATATGTACAAAGAACGTGCTGGAGTCCGCTCCAGCACTTGCTCGTTGAGAGGCAACGATGCTTTTCGCCACGTCACAACTGGCACCACCAGCAACCCTCAACCCGTCCGGTGTCTGGTTCTTCAACTGGGTGATACCGATCGCCGGCAGCATCTTCATCGTTCTGGCAGTAGCCGATGCAATTCGGCGGCGGCGCCTGACCTGGGGATTCCTGTTTTTGTTCAACAGCCTTGCGGTGTACTGGATGGAGACCATCGGCGACTGGGGTCAGATGTTGTTCTACAGTCCAGCGTTCGCCGAACACCACCTACTCGAGTGGCTGCCGCTCAAGACTCCCAACGACCCTTTGTTCATGCCATTCGCCTATGCGGTGTATTGGGGAGTGCACGCGATCCTGGTGCTGTGGCTGAGTCAATGGGTGTCCGCGCGGTTTGGTTGGAGCATGCTCAAATCCATGTTGGTGCTTGCGATTCCAGTCAACTACGTCTGGGACTTCGTCGTCGAGGGCACCGCTACGGCAATGGGATGGTGGACCTACGATCCCGGTATCGGGCCCGTTCTCGAGTGGGGCAACGGCGGTCGCATCACATTGCTCTGGACCATCGGCATCATGTGCGTGTGGCCCAACCTGATCGCCTATTGGGCCGGCAAGCCACCGATTCGCGGCCTCAATCATTTCGAGCGATTCTGCCGATTGGATCGTTTCACCGTTCCGAGGACCTCGTTGCATCCGCCCGGCGACACCGAAAGTCTCGGCGGGCTAGTCGTTGCTACCAAGCAGCTGCCGTTGACCAAGCAGCAGGAATTCGACGACTACCTCAACTACCACGTCACGATTCCGCGATGGCAATTCGAACTCACGCGCCTGGGCGCCTGGTTCATCGTCTTCCAGATCACCTTCTTTGTTTTCCTGATCATCCCGCTCGTGGTGTTGCGCGCTTTGACCGGCGCCGAAAGCCCCTACATTCCGTGAGACAGAGGAGCCCTGCATGAAAGAGCTGCCCGCGGAGTTCTTTCTTCCGCCGCAAACCAACGCGGCGCTGAGGCGAGAAACCGTCCGGCTCGTCGCAGGATGCATTGCGTTCATCGTGCTCCTCGGCATCATCGTGGCATTGACGCAAGGCATCGTCATAAAGGTGTGATGCCGGCCGAGGCCAGATCCGGGGAGGCACCCTGCCGGCTTCACGTTCATCTAACATTGGTGTCACTTCTAGCGGAGGTAGTGGACGTGACGTCAGAGCGGTTGGTTGTCTGTGCGAGCCATAGCCCGGGCAAGGAACGCGATGTCGAGCACGCCTTCGGTCGCCAGTTCCGCTCGGCACTAACGTCAGCGGCCGAGCGAGCGCAACAGTTTGATCCCGACATGGTGGTCGTGTTCGGCGGTGACCACCGCCGTGCGTTTCGCCACGTGGTACCCGCCTTCGGGGTTGCGTTGTCCGCGTCGATCCTGGCCGAGGGCGGCCACCCGGCGGGCAACCTGGACGTCCCGGCCGAAGCGGCGCGGCGACTGTGCGAACACTTGCTCTCGGCCGGATTCGATGTCGCTGCATGTCGTGACATCGGACTGGATCACGCCTTCGCACAACCGGTTCGGGACCTTCTCGGCGACCTGGCGGTCAAGCCGGTCATCCCGGTGCCGGTGAACTGCGCTACCGCGCCCCTTCCGACCGGGCGTCGAGTGGCCGAATTCGGTGCCGAAGTTGGCCGGTTCCTCGACGGCATCGTCGAGCGAGTGCTGGTGATCGGCACCGGAGGTTTGTCACATTCCCCGCCGAGCCTCGAGGTGGACACCTACGACCTCAACGACGAAGACCGGGCGCGGATCATTGCCGAGGGCATGGCAGAAGCGCGCACCAAGATCCGTCCCGATTGGGACGCCGAAGTGTTGGACGCGATGTCGAACTGGGATGTCGCTGCGCTGATTCGACTCGTCGACATCGCCCACGTCCGCGCGGGCGCGGGCGCCAACGAGGTCAGAACCTGGCTCGCTGCGGGCGCCGCCGGCGGCGGGCGGCCGGTGAGGCCAATGGTCTATGAGCCGGTGCCGGAATGGATCACCGGGATGGCCGTCGCCATCTCGGGATGATCACGTCATTCCACATCAGCCGTGAAGTTTGATCTGACATTGACGTCATTAATTCGAGGAGTTGGCCCATTGACCGATGCGCCCCTGGCTGGCATCACCGTCGTAAGCCTCGAGCAAGCAGTCGCGGCGCCATACGCGACCCGGCAGCTCGCCGACCTCGGCGCGCGGGTGGTGAAGGTTGAGCGGCCGCTGGGCGGTGACTTCGCCCGCGGCTATGACCACGCGGTGCACGGCGAGTCGAGCTACTTCGTCTGGCTCAACCGCGGTAAGGAGTCTTTGACCGTCGACTTCAAGCAACCCGAGGGCAGACGACGTCCTGGTACAGAACCTGGCGCCGGGTGCTGCGGCTCGGCTGGGATTGGATGCCGAATCGGTGGGCCGCTTGTACCCGAAGACCATCACGGCAACGATCAGCGGGTACGGTCCGGACGGCCCATGGTGCGACCGCAAGGCTTACGACCTGCTGGTGCAAGCCGAGGCCGGACTGTTGTCGGTGACCGGCTCGCCGGCCGAGGTGGCGCGCACCGGTGTGTCTATCGCCGATATCGCCGCCGGCATGTTCGCCTTCTCCGGGATCCTCACCGCGCTTTACACCCGCGCCACCACCGGTGCGGTGCGGCCGGTGTCGGTGTCACTGTTCGACGCGTTGGTCGAATGGATGTCCCAGCCGCTCTACTACGGCCGCTACGGGGGGACGCCGCCGCCACGCACGGGTGCGCGGCATCCGACGATCGCGCCGTAGGGCCCGGTCACCGCCGGCGACGGTGGCACCGTGTTGCTTGCCGTGCAGAATCCAGCCGAATGGCAGCGGCCCTGCGAGATCGTCTTAGACAGAACGGATCTCGCCGCCGACCCGCGGTTTGCCACGAACCCGGATCGGATAGCGCACCGCGACGAGCTGGAGTCGATCATCGCGTCGGTGGCGACACGGTTGACCGCCGAAGAACTCGAGGGGCGCTTGCAGAGCGCCGGCATCGCGCACTCCCGCATGAACGGTGTCGACCAGTTGTGGCTGCATCCGGTACTCGTCGGCCGGGATCGGTGGCATGAAATTCAGACGCCCGGCGGTCCGGCCGCCGCACTGCCACCGCCCGCGGGCCTGGCCGGCGTCGATCCGGTGATTGGCGACGTACCCGCGCTGGGCGAGCACAGCCGAAAGATCCTGCGCGAGTTGGGATATTCGGCAGAAGCGACCGGCGAACTCATCACGGCGGGTGTCACGACGGCGTAGCGCAGTCTTCGATTACTTCGCGCGCCCGAAGAATCCCCGGTTGATGCAGGCCATCAACACGTTGATGAGTTCGTCGTCGTCGATCGGCTCGGGTAAGTCGAGAGCGGCCTGCGGCACCCGGGTGACCAATGCCCGCAGGATCAATGCCGAGACCACCGGATCGAACGGATACCGATCCGGACCGCGGATCAGCATCCTGGCCGCGCCGATATCCATCTGTACCTGGCCGTTCTCCCCGATGCTCACGATGGTGGGGTCGTCGGTGGCGCCCTCGGCCCACGCCTCGATGCAACCCGAATACCGGTCGTAAAACTCGACGTAGGTGCCCAGCCACTGCCGCAGCTTCGACTTCTTGGCCACCGGATCGACGTGGGCGATCCGCTCGGCGAATGCCATTCCGGCCCCGTAGATCTCGGCGGCCACGGCGGCGAGCAGATCCTGCTTATCGGTGAAGTACTTGTAGAACGTCCCGCGCGCGACGTTGGCCGTCTCGACGATGTCGTCGACGCTGGTGCTGCGATAGCCGCGGGCACGGAATTGGGTGGCGCCGGCATCGGCCAAAGCATTCACCGTGTTGACGGCACGCTTACTGAGGCTCGCGGTGCGCTCGCTGATGGACAGCCCATCGACGTCCGGTGCCGGGGGCACCTCGAGGGCGTCGACGTCAGCCGCCGGATCCGTGCTGGCGTGCAGACGCAACGACGTCAACACCGATGGCGGGGTGTCGGGAAACAACATCAGCTGTAGGAATACCGACAGCGTGTCGACGGCGTCCTTGGCGCTTCGGCCATAGGCGCGGTCGGTGTGTACGAACAGATTGATGCGGTGCACCAGCGCGGTCATCGTCATCGCCGCGACCTCCGGGTCAAGGCCCTTGAGGCCCGAGGCGGCGAGCCGGTCGGCCAGACGGTGGTTATAACTGCGCACGAACCGGGTGATTTCGGGGCGCACCTTGGTGTCCGACGACGCGATCGCCGTCCACTGCACGAACATCGTGGAGTACTTGTCGAACACCCAGCTCCACTCGCCCAGCCACCAGTTCAGATTGTCGAAGCCCACCTCATCCGGTCCGAGGGGACCGATGCGCCGCGCCACCCGAAACAACGCGCTGCCGCATTCGTTGAGCAGCTCCAGGAAGATCTCGTCCTTGCCCTTGAAGTACTGGTACAGGGTGGCCCGAGACACGCCGGCTGCTTTGGCTATCGCGTCGACCGACGTGTCGAAGTACCCGACCCGGCCGAACAACTCCAGCGAGACCTCGGCAATCCGGCCCCGGGTGGTGGCACCGCGAGCGCCCACGGCGGGACTCGAGGGGCCGTAGCTGGCCCTGCGGACGAGCGATGCTTCGGACATGGCGTTGTAAGCCTATGGCCGATCCGGGCTACCCGCGTCGCGCCCAGCAGCGTTTCGTGGGACGAGGAACTCCGCGGTGCCGGTGATCGCAACCCCGCCCGTCTGCCGGGTCGCGGTCAACTCCACGCTCAGCCGGTCGGCGTCGGACTCCGCCGACACCGCGGCTACGGTGCCCGAACAGGTCAACACGTCGCCCGGCCAGACCTGCTCGCGGAAGCGGACGCCGAAGCGCCGCATGCCGCCCGCCCCCAGCCAGTCGGTGGCAAACCCGGCAAGCAGCGCCGCAGAGAACATGCCCTGGGCGAATACCGATGGGTAGCCTGCGGATTGAGCGAGCTGGTCGTCGTAATGCATGGGGTTGAGGTCACCGGACGCGCCGGCGTAGCGGACGAACATCTGCCTGGTCAGTGGTCCGATCCTACGCGGCGGCGCCTGCACGCCCACGCTCAACGCGGTCGCCGCCGTCAGCCGGGCCGCCGCGCCTTCGCCCGGGCTCATCGCGGAGCCGTCTCGATGAAGGTGGCCCTGGCCTCAGCGACGAGCGCTCCCTCGGTGTCGCGATACTCGGTGACCACCGTGGCGAAACGCATTGTGCCCCCGCGCTTGCCCGGTTTCGAGTACCTGTTGACGACCCTTTCCTGCGCGGTGAGGACGTCGCCGGCCGCGGGCAGCCGGGCGTGGAAGGTGTATTCCTGCTCGCCGTGCAGCAGGCGTTTGCGGTCGAAACCCACGTCGACCCGGGCGCCGGCCGGTGCCCAGCGGCCGGCGATGGTCAGGAACGTCGGCGGGATGATCGCGTCCGGACCGCGGTAGGCGGGATCGTCGCACAACATGGCCTCGGCGAACTCGGCGATCTTGCCGCGCTCCACGACCAGTTCCCATGGCCGTCCGGGCATACCGTCGGCGTCGCTGTGAGGCGATGCAATCATAGTGACCAATACTGTCAGAAAATGGCCAGAACCGAAACTAAAAGATCGCTTCATCGCCACTAAGAAGCTTGTCCAAAGATGACATTGCTGCCAGAATCGGTGGCCATGGTCGAGTTGGCGGCACGCTACGTCGCAGGCAAATGGGTGTCGGACACGCACACCGCGACACTGGACGTGACGTCGCCGACCACCGGCAAGCTGCTAGGCGCGGTTGGTATTGCCGGTCGCGAGGAAGTGGACTCCGCGGTCGCGGCAGCCCGTGGCGCGCTGCCGGCCTGGGGGCGGGTATCCGCCGCCGATCGCGGCGCCGCGCTGGGGCGACTCGCCGACGCGCTGGCCGCCCGCAAGGGCGAACTGGCCGACCTGACCACCGCGGAGATCGGCTCGCCGCGATCCTGGAGCACGTTCGGTCAGGTCATCACCGCGATCGGCGTGCTGAGCGCCTACGCGGCGATCACCCCGGACTACCCCTTCTCGTCGAGGCGGCCGTCCATGACGGCCGGCACCGTCGAGGTACGTCAACTTCCGGTCGGCGTGGTCGGCGCGATCGTGCCGTGGAACACTCCGCTGTTCGTCACCGCGCTGAAGCTCGGCCCGGCCCTGGCCGCGGGCTGCACGGTGGTGCTCAAGCCCGCGCCCGATGCCCCGCTCGAATTCGGCGTGCTGACAGAGGCGATCGAGGAAGCAGGGCTGCCCGACGGCGTCGTCAACGTGGTCAACGGCGGCGCCACTACCGGTGAACTGTTGACCGATCATCCGGGTGTCGACAAGGTCAGCTTCACCGGCTCGACGGCCGTCGGCTCTCGGATCGCCGCATTGTGCGGCAAGCGCATCCGCCGCTGCAGCACCGAACTGGGCGGCAAGTCGGCGGCCATCGTGTTGCCCGACGCGCCGGTCGAGACGACCGTGCCCGGTTTGGTCGCGGGCGTGATGGGCAACAACGGCCAGCTGTGTGCCGCGCTGACCCGGATTGTGTTGCCGCGCAGTCGATATGACGAGTTTGTGACCGCACTGACCTCCGCGGTCGCCGGGCTGACCGTCGGAGATCCCGCCGACCGGGCCACCGACGTCGGTCCGGTGATCAACGAGGCCGCGCGCGACAGGGTCGAGGGGTTCGTGCGGCGCGCACCGGGCGAGGGCGCCACCGTCCTGGTCGGCGGTGAGCGTCCCGACCGCCCAGGATGGTTCGTCTCCCCCGCGCTGGTCGCGGCGACAAACCATATGGAGATCGCCCGCCAGGAGGTCTTCGGTCCGGTCGCCGTCGTCATCGCCTACGACGACACCGGCCCCGACGACGCCGCCGAGGCGGTGGCCATCGCCAACGACTCACGCTACGGGCTGGTCGGTGCGGTGTGGTCTGCCGACGAGGAACGCGCTGCGGCGGTGGCGGCCCAGCTGCTAGTCGGTTCGGTGGCCATCAACTCGACCGCCGTGCTCGACTTCGGCAGCCCGTTCGGCGGCTTCAAGCAGTCCGGCATCGGCCGCGAGGGCGGGCCCGAGGGCATCGCCGGCTTCGTCGAACATCAAGCCATCATTCGTTGACCCGGAAGGGATTTCAGTGCACACCCAGGCAGCGGTCCTGTTCGAACGCAACACACCGTGGTCGATCGAGACCATCGAGCTCGACGAGCCGAAGGCCACCGAGGTACTGATCGAGCTGCACGCGTCGGGCATGTGCCATTCCGATGACCACCTGGTCACCGGCGACATGCCGATCCGACTCCCCTGCATCGGCGGGCACGAGGGCGCCGGCGTGGTCAAGTCCGTCGGCGAGCACGTGTCATGGCTGTCGCCGGGCGACCACGTGGTGTTCAGCTTCATCCCGTCGTGCGGCCGGTGTCCCTCATGCTCGACGGGCCATCAGAGCCTGTGCGACCTCGGCGCAAAGATCTACTCGGGCATGCAGATTCACGACGGCACCGCCCGTCACCATCTCGGTGGCGCCGACCTTGCGCTGGCCTGCGGCGTCGGCTCGTTCGCACACCACACCGTGGTGCACGAGGCGAGTTGCGTGAAGATCCCGGAGCACTATCGCCTCGACCTGGCCTGTCTTCTCGGCTGCGGCTTCATCACCGGTTGGGGCTCATCGGTCTACGCCGCCGACGTCCGGCCCGGTGACACGGTGGCGATCGCGGGCGTCGGTGGCATCGGCGCCGCCGCGGTGCAGGGTGCCCGGCTCGCGGGCGCCCGCACGATCACCGTCATCGACCCCTCGGAGTACAAACGCGCCGAAGCGGTGAAGATGGGAGCGACTCACACCGCGGCGGACTGGGACGAGGCGAAACGCGTTGTCGCCGAAGCTACCTGGAATCGCGGTGTGGACAAGTTCATCTGTGCCATGGGAGTCGGTGACGGCCAACTGATCGGCCAAGCGTTGGCGATGACGGCCAAGCGCGGCCGGCTGGTCGTCACCAACATCCACCCGATGCTGGAACGCGAGATCCGGGCCAACCTGATGGACCTCACCCTCACCGAGAAGCAGATCATCGGGACGCTCTACGGCTCGGGCAACCCACGTGCCGACATCCCAAAGATCCTCGAGCTGTATAGCGCCGGACAGGTGGACCTCGAATCCATGGTGACCCGCACCTACCCCCTGGAGAAGGTCAACGACGGCTACGCCGATATGCACGCCGGTGCCAACATCCGCGGCGTGCTGATCTACCCGTCCGCCGCGGACGCACTCGGCTAACCGAACGTGGCCATCGCCCCGGAAGGATACGACATGACAGACCGCGATGAGGTCGAACGGGCGTTCCGGCATTACTACATGACCGGCCCGGTGATGGAGGACTGGGTCGGCTGGGCCCAGCTATTCACCGATGACGCAGCCTATTTCGATCACTACTACGGGACCTTCACCCGTCCCGACGAGATTGCGCCCTACCTCGAGGGCACGATGGGCGCCTCGCCGATGGTGTACACGGTATTGAAGTGGTACGTCGTCGACGGCGACCGTGTGGTTTATGAATGCCTCAACCGCGCGGACAACCCCGAGCCGGGTGCCCCGCCGATCGACTTCCCGTCCTTTCAAATTGTCGACTACGCCGGCCACGGCAAGTGGAGCCGGGAAGAGGACATCTGGGTCAAGGACGAGATGAAGGACTTTGCCCGCCGCTACGGTGCGGCGGAGCAAGCATTTCCGCAGACGCTCGAGCAGAAGCTGAGCCGCGCCGACTGCGGCGCGGCCACAGCCGGGTCATCGAGCCCGCCCATCGTGGCTCGGCAAGGATGACTTCATCCCGTTCCGCGGAATCAGGGACATCCATTTCGGCGTCCGCTCCCGCTGACGCCGCAGGCGAACTCGATTTCCTCATTAAGGCCGGGAGTCAGCACGCCGGCGTGCGGCCTCAAACCTGCACGGGCTCCCAGCCGCCGCCTTCGGACGAGCGATGCGCGGCGTCGATCACCGCGAGCGACAGCAGCCCGTCCTCGAAAGTTGCCGCGCCGCTAGGACCGCCGTCGAACGCGGGCAGCCAGTCCTGCAGCATCAGTGCCATCGCCCGGCTGGCGTGGCCCGCCAGGCCCCCGGGCAGCCGCTCGGGGTGCGCCGGTTCGCGATCATCCACGATCAGCGGACTCAATCCTGCATCTGTGGCCGCGCCGAGACTGTATGTCGCGGAACGTAAGTCGCCGTCGCCGATGATGGTGCCATCGGACCCGAACAATTCGAGGCGGTAGTGATCGGCGTGGGCACCCATCACCGAGAGACTCAAAACGACGGTCACCCCGGAGTCCATCCGCATCAGCAGCGCCGCGGTGTCGTCGGCGGTGACGGGCAGGGTGCCGCCGTCGGGCAGTTCGCGGACAGGATCGCTGGTGCGCACCTCCGCGCACACCGACACCGGCCGGCCGAGCAGGCTGCACAGGAAGTCGAGATCGTGCACGAGCATGCCGGCCAGGTAGCCACCACCCTGATCCCGGTCGTACATCCACTGGGCCTGAAGCGGATGGCTCGGATGCCAGTAGGAGGCGCTGCGACTGACCCGCGCGAAGTACCGCGAACCCAGAAAGCCCGAGCGCACCTTGTCGGCGACCGCCAACCAGTCCGGGTTCCACCGGTTCTCGAAGCAACAGGCGGTGGGCAGTTGGGAGTCGGCCGCGGCACGCACCATGTGGCGGGCCGCGTCGAGGTCACCCGCCAGCGGCTTCTCACACAACACTGGCTTACCCGCCGCCAGCGCGGCGATCGTCATCTCGTGGTGCAGCACGGTGGGCGTCGCGACCGAGATAACGTCGAGGTCGTCGCGGGTGACGAACGACTGCCAATCGGTGGAGGTCTGTTCGATGCCCAGCTTGGCCGCCACGCGTTGCAGCCGCTCGGGTGTGCGCGCGCAGAGCGCGACGGGCTCGAAGCCCTTAGCCGCCCGGAAACCGGGTACCTGCACGTGCGCACCCCATCCGACGCCGATGATGCCGACCCGCAACGTCATGTGCTCTCCTTCGTGTGCCCAGTGGCAGTGACACCGATGTTAGATAACTCCCGCGGTCAACGAACAAATATTGGTCCATTGCTCGATACCATCCTGCACCCCGGCGTTGCCTAGAAGTGACGTGAGTGCCAGAATCGGGTGCTGTGAGCGCGATCGATACCGACGAGCAGCAGTTCGCACCGCTGATCGATCTGCAGTGGTGGCAAGAGCGTCCGGCTGACCGGAGCGAGCTCTACCGGCGCCTTCGCGAGGCCGGCGGCCCGGTGTTCGTCCGCACCAATCGACCCGACTCACCGCATCCCCGCGGGTTCTGGGCGGTGGGCACCCACCGCGACGTCGTCGACATCAGCCGCCGCCCGGGCGAGTTCAGTTCCGGGCAGGGCACGCAGATCTTCGACCAGACCGCCGAGATGCGCGAATACCGCGGCTCCATCATCGACATGGACGATCCTGAGCACATGCGGCTGCGCAAGATCGTGTCGCGCGGCTTCACCCCTCGTATTCTCTCCGAGCTGCGTGGCCTGGCTGAAGAGACAACCGCCGAAATCCTCGAGGAGATGCCGCGTTCGGGTGAGTGCGACTTCGTCTCGTCGTTCGCCACCCTGCTCCCGTTGCGCATCATCGACACCATGCTCGGCGTTCCCCGCGAGCACGAGCAGTTCATCCTGCGGGCGACCAACATCGTGCTCGGCGCCTCGGACCCCGAGTACGTACCCGACCAGACCGTCGCGGGTATTGGAGCGGCGGTTACCGATATCAGCGAGCAGCTCATCGAATTGCTCAAGCGAATCGCCGAGGACCGCATCGCCCATCCGCGCGACGACGTGATCAGCAAGCTGGTCACGTCCGACGAGGAGAACCTGACCCCCCAGGAACTGGCGAAGTTCTTCATCCTGCTGATCGGCGCGGGCAACGAGACCACCCGCAATGCGTTGACGCACGGGCTGCTCATTCTGAGCGCGCACCCCGACCAGCGCGACCGCCTGCTGGCGAACTACCACGACATGGCGCCCACCGCGGTCGAGGAGATCCTGCGGTACGCCAGCCCGGTGATCCACTTTCGCCGCACTGTGACCCGCGACGGCGTTACGCTGACCGACCCGCAGGGCGAGGTCACCCACACCTTCAACGCCGGCGACAAGGTCGTGGTCTGGTATCCCGCCGCCAACCGCGATCCCGCGGTTTTCGACGAGCCGGAGCGCTTTGACATCGCGCGAAAACCCAACAACCACATCGCCTTCGGCGGCCCGGGACCGCACTACTGCCTAGGAGCCCACCTGGCCCGGCTTGAGCTCAACGTGGCGTTCGGGATGCTCTATACGCGCTACCCGGACATCACCGCCGCGGGCGAACCGGTCATGCTGAGGTCGAACTTCGTCAACGGCATCAAACACCTGAAGGCCACCTACACACCATGAACAGCCAAGCAGCGGTGTTGTCCGACGTCGCAGACGGCGTCATGACGATCACCCTGAACCGGCCCGAGGCCGCCAACGCGGTGCGTCCCGACGACCGTGATGCGCTCATCGCGTTGTTGGCCGCCGCCGACGCCGACGAGAAGGTACGCGTGGTGGTGCTACGCGCCAACGGCAAGCACTTCTGCTCCGGCGCCGACGTGGGCTCGCTGGCCGAACGGCGCGCCAAGGGCGAGAAACGAGTGCTGGAGCCGACCCGGCGGATCATGAATGGCGCCCAGAAGTTGGTGGCCAGCGTGCTGGACTGCAACAAACCGGTGATCGCCGCGGTGCACGGCGCGGCGACGGGCCTCGGGGCCCACGTGGTGTACGCCTCCGACCTGGTGATCGCCACCGAAAATGCTTACTTCGCAGAGTCATTTGTCAAGCGCGGGCTGGTCGTCGACGGCGGCGGCTGCTATCTGCTGCCCCGCCGCATCGGCATGCAGAAGGCCAAGGAGATGGCGTTCTTCGGTGAAAAGCTCTCGGCTGCAGAGGCATTCGCGCTTGGCCTGGTGAACCGGGTGGTCGGCTCCGCCGACTTCGACGCCACGGTCGCCGACTTCGCCGGGCGGCTGGCCGGCGCGCCGACCTCGGCGATCGCGTTCACCAAACGGTTGCTCAACGACTCCCCCGACACCGACCGATCCGGGGCATTCGTCGCCGAGGCCATGGCGCAGGAGATCCAGTCGTATGCGCACGACTCCACGGAGGGCGTGCAGGCGTTCGTGGATAAGCGCCCGACCGAGTTCACCGGGTGGTGACGGTGGCTCGCGCTGACCTTCCCACCATCGACGCGGCAAGCGCTCCCTATTGGGAGGCCGCCCGACAGGGTCAACTGCTGATCGCTGAATGCGCGGCGTGCGCCAAGGTGCACCACTATCCGCGGCCGTTCTGCCCGTTCTGTTGGAGCGAGGACGTTCGTCCGGTTCAGGCCAGCGGAGCCGGAACCCTGTACACGTATTCCACGGTTTACGTCAACGATCTGGCGCCCTTCAAGGAGCGGGTGCCGTATGTGGCCGCGATCGTCGAACTGGCCGAAGGCCCGCGGATTATGACGACGATCGAAGGCACTGATCCCGATGACCTTCGGGTTGGAATGCCAGTCACCGCCCTGTTTCGCCCAGTTGACGACGCCGATCCCGACAGCCCCTATCTCACCGTCTTCACTCCAACCGAGGAGAGTTAATGACCGGCCTACTCGACGGCAAAGTCGCCCTGGTGACCGGGGCCGGTCACGGCATCGGCCGCGGCCACGCGCTCGAACTGGCCAAGCACGGCGCGACAGTGATCGTCAACGATCTCGGCACCAGCCTGTCCGGCGAGGGCACCGGCAAAGTGGCCGACGAAGTGGTGGCGATCATCGAAAGCCGCGGTGGCACAGCAGTTTCCGACTTCAGCGACGTCGGCGACGAGCAGCAGGTCGACCTCGCCGTGGAGCGCGCCTACTCACAGCTGGGGCGGCTGGACATCGTGGTCAACAACGCGGGAATCGTTCGAGACAAAGCGATCTGGAACATGACCGTCGACGACTTCGATCTGGTAATGCGGGTACACGTCCGCGGCAGTTGGCTCACCAGCCGCGCCGTCGCCCGCAAGTGGCGCGCCGAGGCGAAGGAATCCGGCGGAAAGGTCTACGGGCGCATCATCAACACCACGTCCGGCGCCGGTCTGCACGGGCACTTCGGGCAGACCAATTACAGCGCCGCCAAGGCCGCGATCGTCGGCCTGACCCAAACCCTGAGCCTGGAGTTGGCGTCGATCGGCGCCACCGTGAATGCGATCAGCCCGGGTGGACGCACCCGCATGTCGGCCTCGATGCCCGGCGCGCAGGCTCCGATCGAGCCCGACGAGCGCGCCGAGGACGAGTTCGACCCCAAGGACCCGTCGCTGGGCTCACCCGTGGTGGCCTGGCTGGCCAGCCCCGAGGCCGGTCACGTTAGCGGTCAGGTCATCCGCGCGATGGGCGAACATCTCCAGCTGCTCAAGGGCTGGCATCCCGTCGCATCGGTCTCGAACGGCCAACAACGCTGGGACGCTGAGAAACTCGGCGTCATCATGGCCACCGACGTGTTCGGCACCCGGAATACCGGCCTGCGGTTAGGGGGCTGAGCGCCCGACCGCCACGGATCAACCGGAGCCGGTTGCGCCGCCGGCACCGAAGTGGTCGTCACGCAATTGCGCTTTGCGCACCTTGCCCAACGATGTGCGCGGCAACTCGTCGACGATGGCGAGGTGTTCCGGGGTCTTCTGCCGGGCCAGTCCGGATGCGGCGAAATGCACCCGCAACCCGTCCAGGTCGAGCTCACAGCCCGGTTTGAGCACCACGACCGCGGCAACCACGTCGCCGTAGCGCGGATTGGGGGCAGCCACGGCGACGCCGTCCGCGACTGCGGGATGCGCGTTGAGGACCTCTTCGACCTGACCCGAGGAGATGGTCTCGCCGCCGCGGATGATGACGTCCTTGATCCGGTCGGTGATGGTCAACCTGCCTTGAGGGTCGAGATGACCGAGATCGCCGGTGCGTAACCAGCCGTCGGTGGTGAACGCGTCGGCGTTCAGCTTGGGGTCCTGATAGCCGATGAACTGCTCGGGACCGCGGACGAGAACCTCGCCATCCGTTCCCGTCGGGCAGTTAGCGCCGTCGGTTCCGACGATGCGAATTTCGGAACCCGGCAGCGGCTTTCCGTCGGTGTTCAGCCGCGCCCACTCCGGCTCGCCTTCGTGTTCGCCGGTGACAGTGGGATGTTCGGTAGCGCCGTAACTGCGGAAGGTGCTGATTCCGGCTTGGGCGGCCCGGCGGCCGATCTCTTCGGGGACCGGCGCGGCCCCAACCAGAAACTCCCGCAGAGTTGCCAGCTTGGTCCCCGTGTCACCCAAATCCAGGATGCCGGCGAGGTGAAACGGTGTGCCCGCGGTGCAAGTCACGCCGAAACGGTGCACCACCTCGACCGCCATCGCCGGATCCCAACCATCCGTGAAGACGGTCCGGGCGCCGCTCAACAGCGGCCTCAGCATCGACGCGACGCCCGCGATGTGTCCGGGCGGAAAGGTCACCAACGACACGTCGTCGGGCCTACCGGCCAGCAGCACCGGCATGGTCTTCTGTTCGGCGAGAACCGTGTTGTGAGTGTGCTGTACACCTTTAGGCGCCGACGTGGTGCCCGATGTGTACAGCAGTAGACAAACGTCGTCAGCGTCTACTGTGGGGCGCCGATATTCCACCGCGGGCGCATTGAGTTGCGACCACGCGCGGTAGCCCTCGCCGGGTTCGGCGTCCAGCATGACGACATGTCGTAGCGAATCGGTCCTCGAAAGCTCGTGCAGCCGTTCGCTGTACACAATCGAGCCGTGCTGCTTGGGCATCACCAGCACCTTCGCGTCCGACTGGTGGACGATGAAGGCCACCTCGGTCACGCCGTAGATGTGCACGATCGGCACCAGCACTGCGCCGCATAGCAAAACTGCCTGATACGCGATCGCGCACTCGACACGATTCGTCAGCTGAACCGCGACGGCATCGCCGCCGCGCACCCCAAGCCGCTGCAACGATGCCGCCAACGCCAAGGCCCGGTCGCGGATTTCGCGGACCGTCGGACTGCACACCGAATCGCCGGCGACGAAGGTCAACGGCACATCCCCGTGCTGGGCCACCCCGGCTTCGAAGGCGTCCAGACAGGTGCGGTCGGAGTACCAACCGTCGCGATACCACTTGTCGCGCAGGTGGCGGTGGTCGAAAGGCATCAGATCGAGGCTACTGAGGGCTCACAAGAATGGGTAGAGCCCTCACAGCGCTACCCACAGCGCCACGCACTGACGTTGGCGCGCTGTGGAATTCCATGAAGTCGATACGGCACGCAGCCCGTTCGCTTCTCAGCCGATCGCGCGTTCTGGCTATCTGCCCCGCACCACGTGTCCGCTACTCGGATCCGACAATCGCCGCGGTGACGGAGATCACCCTTGCGCGGGGTAGTGATAACGCACACGCTGTGCTCTTATATAGCTATAAGTATAGATGATTTATTAAACCAGCATTGAACTCGTCGCCGGCGGCGTCGGCGCCTACCTGACCACCCGCGGCTCCCTGCCCGGGGCGGTCCCCGAATCCATTGCCCTGCGGGACCTGAAACCCGAACGCCTCTGGCCGATCGGACTGATCACCCGCACCGCGCGCACGTCAGCGGCCACCCGAGCTTTCGCGGCGCACGCGCGGACATACTGGACCGATCGTGGCGACACGAACGAGTGCGGCGATGGCGCCGAACGGCCCGCGATCTGATCGACAAAATTCCCCAGATTCCCCGACCACCAACACATCAGAGGAACCGCCATGCTGAAGAACGGAACCCGGCTCACAAGCCAGGTCTGCGACACCCAGGTCATCGTCGTGAAAAGCGCCGATTCCCTCGACGATCTGCGCTGCGGGGGCGCACCGATGGTCGCCCTCGGCGCCGAAAGCGCAACGGCGGAAATCGATCCCGCGTTCGCCGAGGGAAACCTGATGGGCAAACGGTACGTCGACGACGGTGGCGCGGAAATCTTAGTGACCAAAGCCGGCACCGGCACGCTCGCGGTCGGCGCGATCCCGCTGCACCTCAAAGTGGCCACCCCGCTGCCAGCCAGCGATTAAGCCCCTGCCGCAACCACATCCACGATCACGAAAGAGGCCATCATGAGTACGGAGCGGATGGACGCCTTCGACCAGTTGCTGCACCGCGGCGAGGCCAATCCCCGGACCCGTTCGGGGGTGATGAGTGTGGAGATCCTCGATCGCGCCCCGGACTGGGAGCGCTTCATGGGCTGCTACGAACGTGTGTCGCGGACGGCGCTGCGACTGCGGCAGAAGGTGGTCATGCCGATGCTGCCGACCACGGCGCCGCGCTGGGTGGTGGATCCGCACTTCGACCTGAACTTCCACGTGCGTCGCGTCGCGCTCGCTGAGCCGGGCACGCTGCGCGCCCTGCTGGACTTCGCCGACACCGCGATGCAGGCACCGATGGACATCTCGCGGCCGCTATGGACAGTCACCCTGGTGGAGGGTTTGACGCACGGCCGCGCCGCGGTGCTCTCGCAAATGAGTCACGCCGTCACCGACGGCGTGGGCGGGCTGGAGATGGTCGCCCAACTCTACGACGACGAGCGGGACCCACCGCCGCGTGCGCTGGCCCCTGTGCCGATCCCGCAGGATCTGAGCGCCGGTGAGTTGACGATCACCGGCCTGAATCAGTTACCCGTAGGGGTGCTGAGCACCGCGCGCGGGGCCGCGTCGGGTGCCGCCGCGACGGTCGGGCAGATCATCCGTGACCCGGTGGGGGCTCTTGGTGGCGCGCTGAAATACCTGCGCTCGGCGAAGCGGGTGATGGCACCGGCGGCGGAGACATCACCACTGCTGCGTCGGCGTGGCCGGGCAACCCGCACCGAGGCAGTCGACATCGACTTCGACGCGCTGCGCGCCGCGGCCAAGGCCGCCGGCGGCTCGCTGAATGACGCCTACCTCGCCGGATTGTGCGGGGCGCTGGGCCGCTACCACCAGACGCTGGGTGTGCCCGTCGGCACGCTCCCGATGGCCGTGCCGGTCAGCGTGCGCAGCGACGACGACCCCGCCGGGGGGAACCGGTTCACCGGGGTCACTCTCGCAGCACCGATCGGGCAGACAGATCCCGGTGAGCGCATCCGCACCGTCCGCGCGCAGATGCTCTCCCGACGCGAGGAGCCCGCACTAGGGCTGTTCGGCGCGATCGCCCCCGCGCTGAGCCTACTGCCCCAGCCACTGCTCGAGGCCGTCACCGAAGCGGTCGGCGCGCCCGACGTGCAGGCCAGCAACGTTCCCGGTTACCCCGGCGACACTTACCTCGCGGGCGCTAAAGTGCTGCGCCAGTACGGGTTAGGCCCCCTTCCCGGAGTGGCGATGATGGTGGTGATGGTATCGCGTGCCGGTCTGTGCACGGTGACCGCGCGCTATGACCTCGCCTCGGTGACCGATCCGGCGTTGTTTGCCAATTGCCTGCGCGAGGGCTTCGACGAGGTACTGAAGTTGGCCGGCCGGTCGGCTTCTCCGGTGGTCGCGGCGTCCGCAGACGACCTGACCGGTTCAGACCCGTCGGGGCGGTCGGCATGAGCGCCGACGGACGCGACATGGGGCCGCTCGGTGTTGTCCGCAACCTGGCAGGCGTTGGGTCACTGCTGCCCGTTGCCGTCTGCGCGGCCGGAATCGGTCTACTCACCCGCAACAAACGAGCCGGAGTGAACTTCCTGACCGCGCATTGGCCGCAGCTGCTGCCGGGCATCAACGGTGTCTCCCTCAAAGTCCTTGGCAGGGAAAACCTGACCGCGCAGCGACCGGCGGTGTTCATCTTCAACCACCGCAACAACTTTGACGCGGTGATGACCGCTGCTCTGGTCCGCGACAACTGGACCGGAGTTGGGAAAAAGGAACTCGAAAGTGACCCGATCAGCGGCACGCTCGGCAAGCTGCTCGACACCGCCTTCATCGACCGCGAGGACCCGCACTCGGCCGTGGAGTCCCTGCACAGGATCGAGGAACTCGCCAGGCACGGTCTGTCGGTCGTCATCGCACCGGAGGGAACCCGCGTCGACACCTCTGAGGTCGGGCCCTTCAAGAAGGGGCCGTTCCGGATCGCGATGTCCGCCGGGATCCCGATAGTGCCGATCGTCATCCGCAACGCGGAGCACGTTGCGGCTCGCAACGCCAGCACGCTCAATCCCGGCACCGTGGATATCGCGGTCTTTCCACCCATCCCGACCGACGGCTGGACGATCCGCACCCTGCCCCGACGAATCGCCGAGATCCGCCAACTCTACGTCGACACACTGGCGGACTGGCCTGCCGACGGCGTGCCCCGCGTACACCGCGCCAAAGCCGGCCGCGGGGCCCGGAAGAAAGCCACACCCACAGCCCGCCCGAAAGAGCCGTCATGACAATCCCGGTCGACGACATCGCCCCCTTCACCGCCACCGGCGACGCGCTCGTGCTGGCCGTCGTGACGTCACCGACCGAACGCGCCCTCCTGGATGACTGGGTGGCCCGCCAACGCCGCCAGCACGGCGCCGCCATCGATGTCTTCACACTGCCCTCCGGCCCGCCGCCGGCCGATGTGCTGGCTCACCTCGCTGAGACGCTCAAAGCCGACGAAGACCGGTCCGTGGTGCCGGTGCGGATGTTCTGGATGCCCGGCGCCACTCTGCGGAATCGTTCGAAACTCCTGGGGCTCCTTGCCGGCCGCGACCCCTATCGGCCCACCGAGGCGCGGCAGCGTCGAATCCTGCGCAAGGAGTCCACTCGCGCCCGCGTCGTCGCCGGCGAACCCGCCACGGTGGCGCAGCTGCGCCGCCAATGGACCGACACCACCGTCGGCGACAGCCCCTACGATTTCGCCCGGTTCATCATCCGCCGCGCCGTCCTGGCTATCGAACGCGTCGAATACCGGCTCCTGGGACCAGAATACAAGTCCCCGCGACTGGTCAAGCCCGAGATGATGGCTTCCGCACGCTTCCGGGCCGGCCTCGACGCCATCCCCGGTGCAACCGTTGAGGCGGCAGGCAACATTCTCGACGAACTCGCCACGGGATGGAGCCGTCTGTCGGTGGACCTGATCCCCGCCATGGGCAAGCGGATCATCGGCCGAGGCTTCAACCCCCACATCGACTACGACGCGGCCCAGGTCGACGCCATGCGTCAAGCACTCGATAACAACCCCGCCGTCATGCTGTTCTCACATCGGTCCAACCTTGACAACCTGGTGCTCAACGTCGCAACGCAACAGAACAAACTGCCACCAGCACATATATTCGCCGGCATCAACATGGCGTTCGGGCTCGCCGGTCCGATCTTCCGCCGCGCCGGCGTCATTTTCATCCGCCGCCGCATCGGTGACGACCCGCTCTACAAGTACGTGCTCAAGGAGTATGTCGGGTACGTCGTGGAGAAGCGGTTCAACTTGAGTTGGTCCATCGAGGGAACCCGGTCCCGAACCGGAAAAATGTTGCCTCCCAAGCTCGGGCTGATGTCGTATGTCGCCGACGCCTATCTCGCCGGACGCAGCGATGACATTCTCCTGCAACCGGTCTCGATCAGCTTCGATCAGCTCCATGAGGTAGCGGAGTACGCCGACTACGCCCGTGGCGGCCAGAAAGCGGCAGAAGGCGTGCGCTGGCTCTACAACTTCGTCAAAGCCCAAGGCGAACGCGACTACGGCACGATCTATGTCCGCTTCCCCGAGGCCGTGTCGATGCGCAACCACCTGGGGTCACCGCACGGAGACATCGCCAACGATCGGGCGGCCACCCGGCTGACCCTGCAGAAGATGGCCTTCGAGGTGGCCTGGCGGATACAGCGGGCTACCCCGATCAACGCCACCGCACTGGTGACAACCGTGCTTCTCAGCACTCGTGGCGTGGCGCTGACACTGGGGCAACTACACCACACCCTGCAAGATGTCCTCGACCATCTCGACCGCACGGACACGCCTATGACCGGCAGTGCCCTACGGCTGCGGACCCTCGACGGAGTGCGCGCGGCGGTGGACGCCGTATCGAACGGCCATCCCGTCACCCGAGTCGACGGCGGCCACGAACCCGTATGGGGCATCGCCCCACACGAGGAGCACGCCGCGGCGTTCTACCGCAACACCCTCGTCCACGCTTTCCTCGAAACGTCGATCGTCGAACTCGCGCTGGCCCACGCCGCCACCGTCGACGGCGACCCGATGGCCGCCTTCTGGTCGCAGGCGATGCGACTGCGGGACCTGCTCAAGTTCGACTTCTACTTCGCCGACACCGCGGCATTCCGCGAGCACATCGCAGCAGAGATGGCCCGGCATCCCGACTGGGAATCACAGATCAGGACGGGCGGCGAGGCCATTCACACGTTGCTCAAAGCCAAAAAACCAGTCGTCGCGTACGCGACGCTGCGGACCTTCTTCGAGGCCTACACCATCGCCGCCGGCGTATTGCGCACTGCCCCAACGGCGATCGCCGAAAAACACCTGACGAAGCTGGCCATGGGAGTCGGGCGACAACACGTCGCCCAACGCCGGGTCCGCAGCAGCGAGCCGGTATCCGCGCTGCTGTTCGCCACCGCCTATCAAGTCCTCGGCGACCAGCAGCTACTCGGCGCGACAGGGGATCTGACCGAAGCACGCGCCCGGTTCTACCACGAGCTCCGCGCTATCCTGCGCGACATCGACTACGTCGAACGCATTGCGCACGAACAGTTCTTCGAACGAGAAGCCGTTACCAGAGGAGAGACACGTGCAGATTCGTGACTGGGTCTCCGCGACCAACCCCGCCATCGTCTTGCACCCGTCGGGCATCGAGGTGAGCTTCGCCGAGTTGGAGGCCAGCGCGAATCGCTTGGCTCACTATCTGCGGAGTGCAGGCGTTAGGGAGGGCGACACCATCGCCGTGCTGATGGAGAACAATCAGCATATCCACGCGATGATGTGGGCGGCCCGGCGCAGCGGTCTGTACTACGCGTTGATCAACACCCACCTGACACCTGCGGAGGCGGCGTACATCGTCGACAACAGCGGGGCGAAGGCGATCATCGGGTCGCGAGCGTTGCGGAAGGTCTGCGAGGGAATCGCCGAGCACCTGCCGGGCGGCCTACCCGATCTGCTGATGATCGCCGACGACGATCTCGACGGTTGGCAGCGCTATCCCGAGTGTGTGGCCGATCAGCCGGACACCCCGATCGCCGGCGAGCGCGAAGGGGACCTGCTGCAGTACTCGTCGGGCACCACCGGCCGACCGAAGGGCATCCGCCGCGACCTGATGGATCTCTCGCCCGCGGAAGCCCCGAACATGCTCATGCCGCTACTGACGGCGGTGGGGCTCACCGGCGACGCGGTGTATCTGAGCCCCGCGCCGCTGTATCACACCGCGCCGTCGTTCTGGTCGATGTCGGTGCAGTCTCTGGGCGGAACCACCGTCGTGATGGAGAAATTCGACGCCGAGTCCGCTCTGGACGCGATTCAGCGCTACGGAGTGACGCACGGCCAGTTCGTCCCGGCGATGTTCGTTCGGATGCTGAAACTTCCTGATGCCGTGCGTAATTCGTACGACGTGTCCAGCCTGCAACGTGTCGTGCATGCCGCAGCTCCGTGCCCGGTGGACATCAAGAAGCAGATAATCGACTGGTGGGGACCGATCGTCGACGAGTACTACGCGTCATCGGAAGCGGTCGGCGCCTCGTTCATCCGCGCCGAGGACTGGCTGCAACACCCCGGGTCGGTCGGCAAGCCTTTGGTCGGCACACCGCACATCGTTGACGACGACGGTGCCGAACTGCCCGCCGGACGGCCCGGCACCATCTACTACGAGGGCGGCTACCCGTTCCAATACCTCAAAGACGAGGCCAAGACGGCAGAAGCCCGCGACACCCACGGCTGGGTCACCGTCGGCGATATCGGATACCTGGACGACGAGGGCTATCTGTTCCTCACCGACCGACGGCATCACATGATCATCTCCGGCGGTGTGAACATCTATCCGCAGGAGGCCGAGGATCTGCTGATCACCCATCCCAAAGTGCTTGACGCCGCGGTCTTCGGCATCCCGGACGAGTCGATGGGGCAGAGCGTCAAGGGAGTCGTACAGACCGTCGATCCCGCTGACGCCACCGACGAGTTCGCCGACGAGCTGTTGGTTTGGTTGCGAGAACGCCTGGCGCACTTCAAATGTCCGCGCACAATTTCCTTCGAGCCCCAGCTGCCGCGCACCGACACGGGCAAGCTGTACAAGCAGGAACTCGTCGCGAAGTACTCATATTTCGGGAAGGCAGCCCAGTGAGGCCGGCGGGAGGGATCGGTGTGAAGAGAGTTGCCACCGTGCTGGTCACCGCGCTCGGGGCGGTGTGCACGGTCAATGGTTACCGCCCGCTGTTCCGGGGCGCTATCCCGTCGGTTTTTGCCTGGCTCTTCGGACTGCTGGCCACGGAGCTCTCTTTGCAAACCGTCGCCGGCCAGGCGGCAACGATAGCCGTTGCCTCCCGCGGACTTTCGGCCCGGCAGCGCACATTCGGGTGGCTGGTGACCGCGGCGTCCTGCATAGGACTGCTGAGGCTGCACCGGACCGGACGTGACGCCAACGTGCCACTTACGGCCGCGCTGGACGCGGACCTGGGCACCGCTCGCCAAACCACATCTGAGGGCATCTGGCGTGCCGCTCCGCTGGAGGGTGCGACGGCGAAAACCCCAGGCCTGCTACGCATGATGCGCATCTACCGTGACTACGCGCACGACGCCGACATCAGCTACGCCGAGCACGGCACCAAGAATCTGCTCGACATCTGGCGCAGGCCCGACCTTGACCCGGCCGGGCGCGCCCCGGTGCTGCTGCAAGTCCCCGGCGGCGCGTGGGCGTCGGGCAACAAACGTGGACAGGCGCATCCCCTGATGAGTCACCTCGCCGAATTGGGTTGGGTGTGCGTGGCGATCAACTACCGGCTCAGCCCGAAGGCCACCTGGCCCGACCACATCATCGACGTCAAGCGCGCGATCGCCTGGATCAAAGCGCACATCGCCGAATACGGCGGGAACCCGGATTTCGTTGCCATCACCGGCGGCTCAGCCGGCGGCCACCTGTCTTCGCTGGCGGCATTGACCGCCAACGACCCGGCCTTTCAGCCGGGATTCGAAGACGCCGATACCCGACTACACGCCGCGATCCCGTTCTACGGCGTCTACGACTTCACCCGCACTGACGCCAACGCGCTGAATCCAGCCATGGTGCCGTTTCTGGAGAAGTTGGTGATCAAGCAGACCCGCGCGGACCATCCGCAGTCCTTCGCCTCTGCCTCCTCGATCACCTACGTCAATCCAGACGCCCCGCCGTTTTTCGTCCTGCACGGCCGTAACGACTCATTCATTCCCGTGACGCAGGCCCGCGGCTTTGTCGCACGCCTGCGCGAAGTGAGCACCCAGCCGGTCGTCTACGCCGAATTGCCCTGCGCTCAACACGCTTTCGATATCTTCGGCTCCGCGCGCGCCGCACACGCCGCGGTCGCCGTCGAGCAGTTCCTCGCCGAGATCTACACCCGCCGTACAGCCTTATAGCAGAGGGAGCGCAAACCTTCACGACGACATACCTGATCTTCGTTGGCTGGCTCGCCACCCGAAACCTTGCCGAGGGCAACGGGATCCACCCGGCGCTCGCTGCGGCGGGTGCCGGCACCCTGGCCAACGACGGCGACCAACCACTCGTCGCGGCGATCCGCCCCGTGTTGACATCGGCAGAAGGAGACATCAGATGACGAATGACGACGCGGCCTGGCTCAGGCAGTACTACGCGGACTGGGACTCCGGCGACGTCGACGCCATTACGTCGTGGTTCGCCGACGACGTCGTCCTCGAGGACGTCCCGACCGGCCACGTCGCGCGCGGCGCGGCGCAGACCCGCGCGTTCGTCAGTGGTGCGCTGAAGATGGCCCCCGGAGCTTCCTACGAGGTAATCAGCGTGCTCACCGACGGCGAACAGTTCGCCGCCGAATGGGTGATGCAGCCCGCCGGCTTACGCGGCGCATCGGTCGGGACCGTGCGCAGCGGCAAAGTTACGGCCAACCGGGACTTCTGGGACGCTTCACCGATAAAGAGGTGACCCGAAAGCAATGTCCTTACCCTCCAGCTGCACAATCGATGTCCAACGCCAGGGGGCCCTCCCGCACGGCGGTCCCTAGCAATCCAAGTTCCACACCCGCCTCGGCCGCGGCCTCGCGGCACGCCGCGATGTCCTTGCTCAGGAAAGGGCCGGCCAACTCGGCGAACCGGTCCATCCCGCCGATGCGGTGAGCCTGGTCGGCTGCGTGACTTCTGGCGCTGCACACCTGCAGCGTGGACAACAACACGTCCGGTGCGAGGCCTAACTGCTCTCCCAATTGCGTTGCTGCGGCGAGGAGTTGAGCGTTGGCCGCGAACAGCAGGTTGTTGATCAGCTTGAGCGCCAGCGCGCTGCCCAACGCGCCGGTCGCCACCACCGGGTCGGCATAGGCGGCCAGGATCGGACTCACCGCGGCGACGGCGTCACTCGGTCCCCCGATCAGCACGGTGAGCGTGCCTGCGTTGATGTCGTCCGCGGTACCGCTGACCGGCGCATCGAGGATGACCGGCGCCGCGGGAGAGGCGTCCCGCAACGCCTCGAGGGTGGACAACGTGCCCGTCGTGTGAGACACAAATACCGCACCCGGCTTCGCGTTAGCGATGAAACCGTCTTGGCCCAGCCCCGTTTCGCGTAGCTGCGCATCGGAGAACAGGCACGAAATGAGGAAGTCGCTGCGGCGCGCAAGGTCGGCTACCGAACTAGCCATCGCCGCACCCTTCGCCTCCAGTCGGTGACGGACCTCCTCGCGACGGGCGTAGACAACGACATCGCGACCAGCGTCGAGCAACCGTTCGACCATCGGCTCGCCGAGTTGTCCGGCGCCGAGGAATCCGACGGTGTTAGTCACTGTGCGCCTAGGCGTCGACCGGTACGGCGGGAACGGCGAGCGGCACGGGAACGACCGTTGACGACCACCGTGCGACTCGGTCCCAAAGCTGAGTGCGGTGACTCGCGAAGTTGTGACAGTGCCCCGAGCCTTCAACGAGGTGCAGTGTCACATCCGGAGAACCGGTGTAGTTGGCGGGTTCTGCATAGGGGTTCGGCGAAACGTCCAGCGCCGCGCCGAACCCGAGGAAGATCGGGACATCCACTTGGGGCGCGTACCGCTCGACCATTCCCGGGGTGGTGACCTCGGCGGCCGCCCGCAGCGGAGTCCGGCTTTGCACGGCGGTATCCGCGTCGATGACGTCTTGTGGAACTTCGCCCGCATAGAAGAGGTCGGCGAGGTACGCGCGAGGCGCGTCGAGGTGGGCGTCGGTCGGCTTGGCCCCGCTCAGCCGGCAGGACGCCTCGATGGTCTGCTGGATGCGCTCTTCCAGTTCGGCCGCATCGGCAGTGTCTTGGTACACGTTGGTGATCTGCACACCGTAGCCCAGTAGCACGACAGCGTCGTAGCGATGCGTAGTCGCCTGCACCATCGTCGTCAAGCACGCGCCCATCGAATGACCGACACCAATCAGCGGCACATTCATCGGGGGAAGGTGCTTGTGTAACTTGCCGCGCCGCAGCCGTTCTCGGACCTGGCGTGCGACTTCAGCGTCGCCCTTTGCGAGCAACTCCAAGCCCACGGGTCCCAACGCGGTGGGGTCCGTGCTCTCGCCGATCGCGAGGTGATCCACTGCGATGACGACGAACCCGGAGCCGGCCAAGTGCTCACCGAAGCTGTACCCGGGATAGCCGTCGATGTCGATGTGCCAATAGTGCTTGTCGTAGGTGCCTCCGGCGAGACAAAGCATTACGCCGCGCGCGTCGGCGGGCCGCTCGGGCATGAACAGCCATGCGGCCTGTGTCAGCTGCTCATCGGAGCCAACGGCCCCGGTCACGTCGAACGTCAACGAATTTCGCAAGACTCACCCCTGGTCGATCAGCTGCGCGATGTCATGGCGCGACCGGTCCCGCGCGGCACGCTCACGTCAGCTCCAGGTCAAGTTGAGCGAGTCGACGCCAAACACCTGACCGCCGTGTTCGATAGGCTGCCCGGAGACCTCGTAATTCGGGATGCGTTTGTGCCACTCCCCCAGCACAACCGCCAGCTCCTGCCGGGCGAGGTGCGAACCCAGGCATCGGTGCGGACCACCACCGAAAGACAAGTGACGTGTGACGCCGCGGTCGAAGTCGACCGTGCGGGCATCGGTATAGGCCGACTCATCCCGGCCCGCGAACGCCAGCGAGAACGACGCCATGTCGCCCGCCTTGACCGGGCACCCATGGAACTCCATGTCCTGGATCGCCTTTCGCGCAGTCTGCACGATCGGATAAACCCGAAGCAGCTCCTCGACCGCCTTCGGAATGAGCTCAGGTTCGGCGACAATCCGGGCGCGGTCGGCCGGATGCGTGGCCAGGTGCAGCATCGCGTACGACAGTTGGTTCGACACCGTGTCAAGGCCAGCCATGAACAACAGCAGCAGGCAGTTGAGCAGCTCCAGGTCGTTGATCGGTTCGCCGTCGATGGTCCAGTCGATCGCCTTGCTGACGATGTCGTCGGCATTGGGGTCACGATTCTCGCGGCGCTGTTGAATCAGGCCGGAGAAGTAGCCCATCACGTGCGTCATGCCCTCGAGCCGGGCGGCGTTGACTTCCTCGCCGACCCCGCTCTGGTGGAGGATCATGTCCTCCCACGCCAGGAACTTCTCGAGATCCTCCACGGGCATGCCCATGATCTTCAGAAAGACCGTCGACGGGAACACTCGCGAGATCCGCGCCACGAAGTCGCAGCCGCCCTCACCGGCGACCTGGTCGATGAGTTCCCCGGCCAACTGCTCCTGCTCCTCGCGCAGACCCTTGACGCGGCCTGGTGAGAAGTACTCCGCCAGCACATGACGCCACTTCGCGTGGTCTGGTGGATCGATCATGATCGGGATCCACTTGTACGGCGGCTCCGGGTCCGTCGGCACGATCACGCTGCTAGACCAGAGCTCGGGATGCTGGAGTCCGTCCAGGATCACCTCGTTGTCGGTGAAAACCCAGTAATCCATGCCGGCCTCGGTGTTGCGGAAGACCGGCCGGGCCTCGTCCTGACACTCGTCAAGCAACTGGAAGTGCGTCAGCGCAGGCGAGTCCGGAATGTTGGTATCGATGTGTTTCGCGGGACATGTTGCTGTGGGCTGATTCTGGATCATGACGTCCCTTCCGTACGGCCCCGAACGAGGGTCAATTCCAAGCACTCGCGGCTCGCATACTACGACAGTCCACTGTCAAACTCGCTCGAATTGCTGCGACGACTCAAAGCCAACTCATCAAACTAGGTTAACTACGTTGGACGACGAAAGCAATACTCCGAGGAATCCGCCTGGAAGCAGTCAACGCACCGCAAAGCCCGCGTCGAGTGGCCAGGCGGTACCGGTGATGAACTTCGCCTCCTCGGACACCAGGAACGCCACCGCGTTTGCGATGTCCTCGGGCATCAGGATCGGGATGGGCAACGCGTTCTGCATTGCTGCGACCGCGGTGTCGTTGGCCTCCAGCAGCTTGCCCATCGTCTCGTTCATCACCATTCCGGTGGCGACGCCGGTCGGATGGATGGTGTTGACGCGAATGGAATACTGCGCGAACTCATTCGCCCACACCTGCATCAGGCCGACCAGCCCGCGCTTGGCCGCGGTGTAGGCCTGTCCCCCAGCCCGATCCGTGCCGGTGCCCTTGAGTCCGGCACTCGACGACGTCAGCACGATCGATCCGCCGCACCCTCCCTCGATCAGGGAGGGGACCGCGGCCTCGACGGTGTTCCACACGCCGACGAGATTGACGTCGATGATGTCGCGAAAGGTCTGCCGCCGGTCGCCGCCGGGACCCAATCGAATGACGCCGGCGTTCGCGATCACGATGTCGAGGCGGCCGAACTCGGTGAGCCCGTCGGCCACCACCTGCTCGACGGCGTCGGCGTCGCGCACGTCGGCCTCACGGGCGACGATGCGTCTGCCCTCCTTCTCGACGAGCTTGACCGTCTCATCGAGATCCTCAGGGCTGGCGTTGGGATAGTCGATGGAGTCGATGTCGCGGCAGATGTCGAGCGCGACGATGTCCGCACCCCCCCCGGCGAGCCGGACCGCGTGCGCGCGACCCTGGCCTCGGGCCGCTCCGGTGATGAAGGCGACTTTGCCGTTCAGATTACCCATGGGCGTTTGCTCCTCGATGTCTATCCAGTCACGCTGCCGGTATGAATCCTTGCTTGCTGCAAGCCTTCCTGAGGATCATCGACCTCGACGTCCCATTCACCGCATGAGCACGTACAACGGAAGTGCCCGTTGACGGGCAAGATCGCCTGGCCGTCGCACGATCCGCCGGTGTTGGCGATGCTGGTGAGGAACTCGAGGGGTTTTTCGTGCAGGGCGCTGTCGTCGGACATGTTTGTCACTGGCTCCCGTTGTCAGCTGCCACGGTCCGGAAGATGGGCAGCATCCAGTCATCGGTAATCGGTGAAAAGTCGACGCGAACAGGCATTCCTATCGTGACGTCGGCGGGTGCGACATCGACGATGTTGGAGACCAGTCGCGCGCCGGGTGCGTCGGGCAGGTCGAGGACCGCAGGTACCAGGACGAGGTCGGGCATGCCGGGGAAACCGTGTACAACGGCGAAGCTGTAAACGACGGCGTCGCCGCTGAGGTCGACCCAATTCACTGCCCTTGATTGGCAGTTGGGGCAGAAAGGCCTGGGGGGCAGCCGGAAGGTCTGACAGTCGCCGCACTGCGGAGCCACCAGCCGCCGTTCCTTCGCGGCGATCCAGAACGGTTCGGTGTCCTTATTGACCGCGATCCGGACGTGTTCACCGGGGATCGTGGTGGCCAAGGTGACAGCTGCGGTGCTCATATGCGCCGCTCCTCAATCCCGGCCACGCCGGGATCTTCGTGGCCGGCGCGGCTCATGCGGCGCGCCCCAGGATCAATCCACTCACCGGCAAGCTCGCCGGACCACCGGTGACCAGGGCGAGTTCGGCATCGGGGACCTGGTTGATGGCGCTGCCGCGCATCTGCTCGACTCCTTCCATGATGTGGGTCATTCCGATGATGTAGGCCTCGGAGAGCTGACCGCCGTGGGTGTTGACCGGAATCGAGCCACCGTCGTAGCGGATCGCTCCGCTTTCGACGAATGCGCCGCCCTCCCCTTTGCCGCAGAATCCATAGTCCTCGAGTTGCATGAGCACCATCGGGCTGAAGTGGTCGTAGAGCAGCGCGACGTCGATGTCGGCGGCGCTGATACCGGCCTGCTCGTAGAGCCGCTTTGCGATGGGCGCGTTGCCCGAGGAGGCGAAGTATTCGTCGGGCATCCCCATCCAGGCGAATGCGCGGCCCCATTCCTTGACTCCACCGTGGGCGGCAGCCACTACGGGAACGGGTGGCTGTTTCAGATCCTTGGCCCGGTCCATGCTGGTGGTGATCACCGCGACGGCTCCGTCGGTTTCCTGGCAGAAGTCGTAGAGGCACAATGGTTCTGCGATCATCCGCGCGTTGAAGTAATCGTCCAGCGTCAGCGGTTGGCGGTGCATCGCCTTCGGTCGATTCGCCGCGTTGGCCCGTGTCGAGAGGGCGATCTCGGCGAACGCCTCGCGGCGGGTGCCGTACAGGTGCATGTGCCGACGAGCCATCACCGACATCAAGTGTCCGGGACCGAACAACCCAGACGGCTGCAGGAACGAGTTGATCGGATCGGGTTCTAGCGCCGAGAACACCGAGCCAAGGCGTTGTTTGGACTGCTGCAAAGCCATCACCGTAACCACGACGGAAGCGTCGCCGGCGACGATGGCGGCCCGCGCCAGCCCGATCGCCCCAGCGGATCCACCGCCGCCAGAGGTCAGTGCGGCGGTGAACCGGATTTCCGGAATGCCAAGGGTTTCCACGAAGTCAGCGGTGTCCATCTTTTCGGTGTAGCCCGCGCTGGCGCCCGAGTAGTAGGCGAACCCGTCGACGTCGGTGACGGGCAGGCCGGCGTCCTCACACGCAGCGAGGATGGCCTCGCCGGCCAACTCGGTAACCGACTTGGGCAACGATCCGCCACGCTTGTAGTAGGGCGTGGCGCCGACGCCGACGAGCGCGACGTCGCGTACTCCGGAAGAATTCGGCACGCGCTCAGAACTTCTCGGCCGGAATCGGCGGCACGTCCGGGAAGAGTTCGTAGAACGTGCCCTGGGTGATGCGCAGTCGAGTCTCGTCGCTCACGCCGTCGAAGAGCCCCTTCAGAGTGTCCTGGGTGTGGCCGAAGGTGCCTTCCATGTGCGGGTAGTCGCTGCCGAACATCACGTTCTTGTAGCCCATGTGCTCGTAGGCGGCGACCGCGGTCTCGTCGTGCTGGAATGACGCGTACACCTGGGTGTACAGGATCTCTTTGGGACTACGAGTCAGCTTGGGCCGCACCGCCATATGGTGTTGGCGATAGCCCTCGACCATCCTGTCGCCGAGAAAGGGCACCCAGGTGGCGCCACCCTCGGAGATCAGCACCCGCAGGTTGGGGTGGCGGTCCAGTGCGCCGGAGGCGACCATCTTCATCGCCGCCCGCTGCCCCGAGAACGTGGTCTCGGCGTAGTTCATCACCGCGCCCCCCGGCCCGCGGTACACCATGCCCGCCCCGCCGCTGGCGCCACCGACGGTCATGTCGACCGGGTCGGTGCCGATGTGAAACGCGATGACCATGCCCGCTTCCTCGGCGGCCGCCCAGAACGGCTCCCACTCCTTACGATGCCAGTCCGGGGCGCTCGGGTGAGGTGTCGTCGGCAAGAACACCGCCTTGAAGCCTTTGTCTGCGGCCCAATGCAATTCCTCGACGGCGTCTTCCACGATCAGTGTAGACACCTGGGCGGTCACCACATAGCGTGGCGACACCGCGCAGATCTCCTCGAGCGCCCACTCGTTGCTGGCGCGCATGCACGCTTTGAGCAGTTCAGGCGTGCGGAAGCTAGAACCCCACATGCCCAGCGACGGGAAGATCACCTCACCCCAGACACCCTCTTTGTCCAAGTCCCCCAAGCGGGCCTTGGCGTCGCGGATGCCCTGCGGCTTCATGCTTTCCTCGATGAAGGCCGCCATCGCCGACGACGGCAGTTTGCGTCGGAAAATCTGTCCGTCGACCGAGACAGTTTCGTATTCGCCATCGGGATCCTTCTCCGCGTGCGGCGTCAGCTCAGCGAGCGCCTTCGGCAACCGGGACTGCCACAGGTCATCGGGCTCCAGGAAGTGGGAGTCGCCCGAATTCGTCCAGATCATGCTCATTGGCCCTCCGTGGTCCGATTGCTCACTCGAATGATGCCAGCTCAGCCGCCGGAAGTCTACACTTTCTAATGCATTGGCATTATTATTTCTATGGTCACTGTCGATGCGTAAAACCGAGGCGGGCCGGAGGAGATCCATGACGAGCATTGAATCGGCGGCAGGGGCGCGCCGGCGCAATGCCTCGGGCGAATCAACCCGGGTCATGCTGATGGAGGTTGCCGAGCGACTGTTCGCCACGCGGGGCATCGAGGCGGTCACGCTGCGGGAGATCCAGCAAGCCGCCGGGCAGTCCAACACCTCGGTGATCCGCTACCACTTCGGCTCCCGCGACGGGCTGATCCGTGCGCTGATCTCCTACCGTCAGGCATCTCTCGGGGCCGATCGCCAGGAGATGCTCGCGACGATGCGCGAGCAAGGCAAGGAGGCGGACCCCCGAGCCGTGGTGTGGCTGCTGGTTCGCCCGCTTGCCAACAGCATCGCCGCGGGTGAAATGTTCGCGCCGTTCCTGGCCCGGCTGGTGGAGGATCCGCGCGCCCGCAGCGACTACTGGCCCGATCACGTCGACAACGAATGGACTCAGGAGAAGCTCGAGGAACTCGTCGACGCCGCGCTGCAGGACTTGCCCGGGCGTATTCGTCGTGGCCGAACCTTCCAGCTATACGTCAGCCTGATCAATGTCCTTGCCGCCGCCGCCCGTTCGGGCCACGGAGTCAGCGAGGCGCAGCTGCACAATTACGTCGACACCTGGGTCGGAATGCTCACCGCGCCGGTGTCGTACGAAACCCGCGCGCTGATGGCCGAAGACGACGCCTGAGTTGTCAGCTGCCGCCGATGATCTCCCTGGCCCTCAAGTCGGCGATCGCTTCCGCGTCCAGTCCGATTTCGCGCAGTACCGCATCGGTGTGTTGCCCGATGGTGCATCCCCCGTCGGCCCTGGTCCGTGATCGCGAGAACGTGCACAGCGGGGCGAGCCGACGGTGTTCATCGAAGATCGGGCTGTGGGCGTCCACGGCATAGCCTGCCTCGTAGTACGGATCGGTCTGCAGCACTAACTCGGAATTGGCCTCCACCACCTCGACACACCCCACGTCTTGGCCCGAAAGTTCTTGCTCCCATTCCAGCTTGGTCCTTGTCGCGAAAACCGGTGCCAGTGCGCCGATTAGCTCGTCGTCATGCCGGGCGCGGGATTCGGCGTCGGCAAAGCGCTCGTCGGCATGCAAGTCGATGTAGGGCGACATCGCCTTCGTCAACGCGGGCCATTCGTGCGGCAACGGCGCCGCGAGAAAGACGTAACCGTCGGCGGCGCGGTACATCCGGTAGAGCGCGTTCATGCCGAAGAACTGGTCGTCGGCAGCCGGCTCGGCGGGAAGCGACGCATAGCTCGCGTTGTAGGCGATCATCGCTTGCTGCGCGGTGGCGAGCATCGTGGTGACTACATTGGACAGCGGCCGGCCGATCCGTTTGGCGTACATCGCAACCAGCAGCGCCGAACCGACACCGTGCGCCGCGATCCCATCGGCCTGCACGGCGGGGACGGCCCCGCCTGCGTGCAGTTTGACCGCCCTACGGTGCAGGTCATCCCGGTCGGCGGGTGGCTCGCCCGTGTCGTGGCTGTCGACCAGCGCCAGGCCGGAGGCCGCACCGACCGACGGCGCGTAGGCCGCGCGGTGCGCAAACGGTCCGTCGACCCCGTACCCCGAGGTCGTCACGAAGGCCAGCTCGGGGTTGACCGCCTTGAGCGAGGCCTCGTCGATCTTCGCCCGTTCTGCCGCCTTCCCCCGGAAGCACTGCAGCACGATGTCGGACCGCTTGGCGAGCTCGTACACCAGGCCCAGGCCCTCCGGCGTGGTGAAGTCGATGGCAACGCTTTCCTTGCCCTGCAACACTTTTGCGCCGCCCGCTTCGGGGAACGCGACCAGGTTGCGGATGTTGTCACCCGCCAGCGGCTCGACCTTGATCACGCGCGCCCCCAGGTCGGCCAGCAGGGTCGCGCCGTACGGGCCGGCGAACATGCTGCCGAACTCCAGCACGGTCACGCCCGTCAGCGGTGGCGCGTCGTGGCCCCCGTGCGCTGCGGGTCGCGTGGCCCCGCCCACCCGGCCCACCTGGCCGAAGGTGACCGAACCGTTGTGCTCGCCGACTCGCGGGGCCGGCCGCAGCGTGGTCAACGGCTTGCCGTCGGCATGAATGAGGGTCGACGGCTGCCGCACGGGCCCGAGATCGGGATCGATCACGGTAGCGACGCGATTTTCGTGAACGGTCTGCGGGTGATCCAGCGAGTCCTCGGGACTCCGGAACAGCTCGCCGCTGAGATCAAGGTTCTTGGTCATGGCCTGCTGCCATTCGGCGAGCGTGCGGGCCCCCACCCGCTCGATCATCAGGTCCCACCATTCGGTGCGCAGTTCTGGGGTCGGCAGCATCGGAAAGCCCTGCCACTTCGGGTCGGCGAGCTCCTTCAACAGATCAAGTTCGGTGAGCCAGGCGCCGATCAGCTTGGGCGAGACCTGCGCGAACTGCAACCATCGGCCGTCCTTGGTCGGACACACCAGCAGTGCGTAGATGAGGTAGGCCTGGGGGCGGCCCTGATCGTCGTAGGCGGCGTCCATCGGTTCGAAGGCGCCCGGATACCGATCGAGCACCATCTCGTAGAACCAGTTGTACGGATCCATCGAACCCATACCGGTCACCAGATTGGTCTCGACGGTCTGGCCGCACCCACTGCTCTCGCGCTCAAAAAGCGCGGCCAGCACACCCTGAACAGCGGCGTGCGCGGCCCCCCAGGAGGCGTAGGGGACGGTGATGTACGCCGGTCCCGGCCGCGTCGCAAGTCCGCGCTTTTCGTGCATGACGCCCGTCTTCGCCATCACCAGGGCCTCCCAGCCCTTGTAGTCGCGAAACGGGCCGGTCGAACCCCAGCCCGTGATCGTTGCCACCACCAGTCGCGGACACGACTCGCACAGCACATCGTGGGTAAGTCCGATGCGTTCGGCGGTGGTCGGGCGCATGGTGTTCACCATGACGTCGGCGCGGCGCAACAGCGCGCGCAGACGCGCCAGATCGGCGTCGGCGTGCAGGTCCAAGGTCACGCTGCGCTTGCCACGCAGCAGGGCGGGCCAGCCCGCGAGCTCGCGCAACGGGCTACCTCCGGGCGGTTCGACCATGATCACCTCGGCGCCGCAATCGGCGAGGAACTGCGTGGCCTGCGCGCCGGGCAGCGTCGTCGACAGGTCGACCACCACGAGGCCGGCCAGTGGGCCGTCCGACGCGACTTCCGGCATATTCGCTCCCTACCGCTGCGGGCAACTCTGATGAGGACGTGAAGTGACGCACGCCACGCCAGCATCCCAGCGGCCAAGATTAATGTCAATGCATTAGTCTGGCGGAGACGACGGATTCGTTCACGATGACTTAGGGTGGACGACACAGGCGGGTTGCCTCTGGCGTGCAACCGGCGGGAACCGAACATCCGCAAGCCGGGTCGGCGCCGCTGCTCGCCCGCCCCGGGAAAGGCAAAAAAATACTTGCCCTACCTGTCTCAAGCTCCGAGCAACGGCGCACCGCTGCCGGCCGGGGCGTGAGACGGTGCTGGTGGCTGCCGCCCACGACATTCGACAGGCGGCTCGGGCCCTCTCATCCTGTCAGTCGTCAGCGTTGAATGTCGTTGTCGTGCACCGTGATCAGCTCGCGCAGGGCGATCCGGTCCGGCTTGAGCATCGCCGTCAGCGGTATCTCGTCGACGATCAGCAATTCGTCAGGCGCCTTGTAGTCGGCCAGTTCGTCCGCCACGTGCGTTCGCAACTCGGCCAGCGTCGGCGGGGTTCGGGCGTCCGCCGGCACGACGCACGCGACGCCGATCTCGCCGATCACCGGCGCGGAACGCCCAACGACGGCTGCCTGTTTCACGCCTGGATGCCCGGTGAGCGTCCGCTCCACCTCGCCGGGGTGGACGTTGTAGCCACCGCGGATGTACATGTCGCCGCTGCGCCCGATAAGGGTGAGTTTGCCATCGGCGCCGAGCACGCCGACATCACCGGTGCGTAGCCAGCCGTCGCGCAGCACCTCTGCGGTGAGTTTCGGGTTGCGCCAGTAGCCACGCATCACGCAGGGGCCGCTCACCTCGACCATGCCGTCGGGGCCGACGCGCACGTCCATTCCCGCGGCAGGCCGTCCCACGGTGCGAAATTGAACCTCTGGGGCGTCGCTCGGTTCGGTGCCGCAGATGGTCGGGCATTCGGTCATCGCGTACCGCACGACCAGCGGAACCCCGATGCGCTCGGCGACCCGACGTACCAGTTCGGGTGGTGCAGGTGCGGTAGCGGCGACCCCAATCCGTAAGTGCGGCAACGCTTGGGGACTTACTCCGTCGACCTCGAGCAGCTTGGCCCACTGGGTGGGCACCGCGCCCGCCACGGTGATCCACTCATCGCGCAACACATCGAACATGCCCTGCGCCGACCACGGAGTTGGCGGCACCACCAGCGTGCTGCCCCACACCAACTGATCCCAGAGCTTGAACATGTAGCCGGCGTGGGCGAACGGTGTCGACGTGAGACGCCGGTCGTAGGGCGCACTCATGACGCCTGCCGCAGCCGCACCCGCGGCCAGCCGGTCGGCATCGAATGCCGCGCCCTTGGGTGTCCCCGTCGTGCCGCTGGTGAAGATCAGCGCGACCAGGTCCCGGCGGGTCAGCTCTACGGGGGGTGGCACCGAGCACGACGTCTCGGTCGACAGCGCATCCCGTGATAGCAGCCGATGTCCGGTGTCGGGTAGCGCACCGAACCTTCCGTCGGCGACGACCAACGCGGGATCTGCCTGCTGCAGAATCGATTCGATCTCTCTGCGGCCCAGACGCGGGTTCAGTCCGGCGGTGATGGCACCGATCATCGCCGCAGCGGCGTAACACGTCGCGTAGTCGATACCTGACGGCAGCCACAGCACGACCACGTCGCCCTTGCCGACGCCGAGGTCGTCGAACTGGGCAGCCACGCCGCGGGCCCGGCCGATCCACTCGGCGAACGTGATGCGCGCGCCCGGCTCGACGTAGGCCTCGACGTCCCCGTGGACGGCGGCCGCGGCCTCCAACATCGCCCGGGTGTCGCCGACGTCGGCGCTCAGCGGTGCGGAGTCCACTTAGGGCTCCTCGGCGCCCAGAATCATTGTGCCGCTGGAGCAGAACCAGCCGCCGGTGCCGCTGACGCAGGCGATCCGGGCGTCGGGCACCTGCCGCGGTCCGCATTCGCCGCGCAGCTGACGCGCCGCCTCGACGAGCAGGAACAACCCGCGCTGACCTGGGTGACATGCCGAAAGGCCGCCGCCGTCGGTGTTGGTGGGAAGTTCGCCGCCCAGCCGCAACGAGCCTTTTTCGACGAATGCGCCGCCCTCCCCCTTGGGACAGAAGCCGAGGTCTTCGATGGTGAGCAGCAACATGTAGGTGAACGCGTCGTAGATTTCGGCGACGTCGACGTCGGAAGGGGAGACGCCGGCGCGAGCGAAGGCCAGCGGCCCGCTGACCGCGGCCGGGCCGACGGTGAGGTCGTCCCACTGGGAGGTCAGCATGTGCGAGGTGGTCTCGCCGGAGCCAAGCACCCACACCGGCTTACTCCGCAGATCCTTGGCACGTTCCGCGCTGACCAGGACGGCCGCGGCCCCACCGTCACTGCGAATACAGCAGTGCAGCTTGGTGAATGGGTCGGCGATCATCGGTCCGCCAAGCACGTCGTCGACGGTGATCGGATCGCGGTAGTAGGCATCGGGATTGTCGGCCGCGTTGAACCGCGCCGACACGGCGACCTCGGCGAGCTGCTCAATGGTGGTGCCATAGGTGAACATGTGCCGCCGCGCGGCCATCGCGTACTTGGAGATCAGGGTGTGGCCGTAGGGCGCCTCCCACTGCAGCGGCCCGCGAGCGCCCCAGTTAATGTTGGCTCCCCGCAATCCCTTTCGTAGATCCGAGCGGGCGGTCGAGCCATAGGTCAACAGCACCACGTCAGCGTTCCCGGCGCTGATCGCATCAGCGGCGTGCGCGGCCATCACCTCCCACGACGCTCCGCCGACAGCGGTCGAGTCGATCCAACGTGGCCGCAGCCCCAAATACTCGCCGACATCGACCGGGGGCAATGTGCCCTGACCGGTAGAGGCCAACCCGTCGACGTCGTCTGGCGTCAGACCGGCATCAGCCAACGCGCGGCGACTGGCCTGGGCGATCAGCTCGTAGGGGCCCTTGTCATCGACCCGGCCGACATCGGAGAGCGCGACGCCGGCGATCGCAACGGTGCCGCTCACTGGGCGCGCTCCTGAGCTAACAGCTCGGCCAGCACGTCGGTGGGCTCACCGAACAAATGCCGAAACACGTGCGCGCGCTTAAGATACAGGTGCATGTCATTCTCGAACGTATAGCCCATCCCGCCGAATACGTGGATGCCCGCGGCGGCATTGTCGACGGCCGCCGACCCGGCCACCGTTGCGGCCGACAGCACCTGCAACAACGCATCGGAGCGTCCACTCGCCACCGCGATCGCAGCGAAGAATGTCAGCGCCTGCGCGGCCTCGGCGGCGATCTCCATGTTGACGCAGGCGTGCTTGATCGCTTGGTGCACGCCGATCGGTCTGCCGAACTGCTCACGAGTCTTGGCGTGCTCGGTGGCCAACGCCGCGGCTGCCGCGGCAAGGCCGGTGAGGTACGCCGCGGTCAACACCACGGCACGGCCCCAAATCCATTCGTCCTCGACCGGCAGCCAGTGCAGGGGTTCGGCGGATTCGACTGTGGCCGAGGATATCCGAGTGCCCGGATCTGCCGCGATCACAGGTGCCAGCGCGCCGAAGGAATCGATGTCGACCAGAGCGGCACCGCTACGGGCCACCAGTAGAGCGTGCGAGGCGCCTGCGGGTTCGAACAGGTCGAAGGTGCCTTTAATGGGCCACGCCGGACTGCCGTCGCCGCGCAACACCGCAAGGGCCACCCGGGCCGCCCCGGAGCCGATCTGCTGGGCCAGCACATCGTCGCCACAACAGGCAGCCACCCGGGCACCCAACGTGCAGGCCAGGAACGGCCCGGGCGCCAGCCGCTTGCCGAGTTCGACGAACAGCAGCGCCTCGTCGTCGAGGGGCCGGCCAGACCCACCGAACTCCTCGTCGAGTCCGAGCGTGAGCAGGCCCAACTCGGCGCATTCTCGCCAAAGCTCCTCGGGCACCGGCGCGTCCGCGTGCCGATTAGCACGGATCCGTTCGACGGGCATCCGTTCGGCGAGGAATTCTCCTGCCGCCATGACGATTTCGAGCTGCTCAACTCCAGGCAGCAGATTCACCATCGCCTCCTCTCATCGCGGCAGCCCCAGGACCCGTTCGCCGACGATGTTGCGCTGAATCTCCGACGTCCCGCCGCCGATGGCTTGGGAGAAGCTGTAGTAGTAATAACCGACCCAGCCGTCGACGTCCCAGCGCGACGAATACCGAATCGATGCGGGACCGACGACGTCCATGGCCAATTTGCCGATCTCCTTGGCCAGTTCGGCGTACATCAACTTGACGATCGACCCCCGCGGGCCGGGCGTCTCGGTCTTCATCGCCTCGCAGATGTTGGTGTAGGTGAGCGCTCGCAGCGACGCCACCGAGGCCCGCGCCCGCGCCAGCCGTCGCGCGATGTCGTCGTCAGCGATGGCGGGCCTGCGGCCGTCCGGGCCGACGTGGTCACGGGCGTAGTCGATGAGATCCTCGATGATCTTGGCCAATCGCACCTGGTTGGCGGTGAACGCGGTGCCACGCTCAAAGGACAGCGTCGCCATCGCGACCGACCAGCCTTCGCCCACATCGCCGACCACGTTGCCCAGCGGGATGCGGACGTCGTCGTAAAACACTTCGCAGAACTCCGAGCCGCCCTCGATGGTCTCGATCGGGCGGACGTCGATGCCCGGTGTGCTCATGTCGCAGATCACCCAGGTGATGCCCTTGTGCTTGCCGCCGGTGTTGTCGGTACGCACCAGCAGCTCCTGGTAGTCGGCGACAGTGGCGAAGC
>Ga0209656_10000182_pt1 | contig 41235 bp, 36 predicted proteins | sample BogFormECP12_OM2_FD_188239 | JGI IMG/M metagenome (GOLD analysis project Ga0209656, IMG submission 188239) | Bog forest soil microbial communities from Calvert Island, British Columbia, Canada - ECP12_OM2 (SPAdes) (version 2) | ecosystem: Environmental > Aquatic > Freshwater > Wetlands > Bog ...
GAGCCAGATCGGAAACGTGGGGCGAGGATGCAGCGCTCGTCGCGGCGAGCTGCGTGATCATCGGCCACATGTTTCCGATCTGGCTCGGCTTTCACGGCGGTAAAAGTGTCGCCACCGCACTCGGTGTCCTGATCGCGCTGGCCTGGCCGGTGGCGCTCGCTGCAGCCCTAGTTTGGCTCGTTACCGCACTGCTGCTCCGCTATTCCTCGCTCGCGGCACTGGTGGCCGCGGTCGCCGCGGCGGCGCTCGCCCCGTTTGTCGCCGACGGTGCAACTGCGGCGGTGATCGCCGGTATCGCCCTGTTAATCATCCTGCGCCACCATGCCAACATTCGGCGCCTGATCGCGGGCACCGAGAGCCGGATATCGCTTACCAAAGGCTGAGAAAAGCCCTGGCCGCACGCGAACTCGATCCGCAGGAGCGCCTTGACTGGCTGCGGCTGTGCCGCACCGAGACGATCGGTCCGATCAGCTTTTATGCGATGCTGCGCCGCTTCGGTTCGGCGCGAGCCGCACTCGATGTGCTGCCGCGTCTGGCCCGCCGCGCTGAGCGCGCCACGACCGTAACCGCCGTAACCCGCGCCGAGGCCGAGGCCGAGCTCGCCGCATTGCACCGCGCCGGCGCCCGGCTCGTCTGCTGGGGCGAGCCGAGTTACCCGAGTGCGCTCGCCGCGATCGACGACGCGCCGCCAATCCTGACCGTGCTCGGCGAGGCCCAATTGCTGCAGCGGCCAATGGTCGCCGTGGTCGGTGCGCGCAACGCCTCAGCGATCGGCCGGCGCCTCGCGCGCGACCTCGCCGCGGAGCTCGGGCTCGGCGGGCTCGTCGTGATCTCCGGTCTTGCCCGCGGGATCGACGCTGCCGCGCATTTGGGCGCTCTCGAGACGGGCAGCGTCGCCGTTGTCGCCGGCGGTGCCGACATCGTCTATCCCGCGGAGAACCGCGGCCTCTACGACGCTTTGGCGCGGCGGGGCGCGATCGTCGCCGAATTGCCGCTCGGAACCGAGCCCCTGGCCCGCCATTTTCCGCGTCGCAACCGGATCATTTCCGGAATGGCGCTCGGGGTCGTCGTGGTCGAGGCGGCGGCGCGCTCGGGCTCGCTGATAACGGCCCGATTCGCGCTCGAGCAGGGGCGCGAGGTCTTTGCCGTGCCAGGCTCGCCGCTCGATCCGCGCGCTCGCGGCTGCAACGACCTGTTACGGCACGGCGCGACCTTGACCGAGAATGCCGCGGACGTCTTGTCGCAGCTCGGACCGCAGCTGAGCGGCGTCGAGCCGCCTCGCCCGATCCCGTCAGTCTCGATCCCGACCACGCCAACCTCTCAGTCGCACGGCGCTGCCGAACTGACCGGCGACGACGGCGAGTTCGAGCTGATCCTCGAAAGATTGGGACCCACACCGGTCGCCGTTGACGAACTGGTGCGGCAGTGCCAGATGTCAGCCGCCGCCGTCGCCACCCTGCTGCTCGAATTGGAACTCGCCGGCCGGGTCGAGCGTCACCCCGGCAACCTCGTTTCGTCACGTTAAGAATTTTCCGCGCCCTGGCGCCTCGATCGAATGAGTTCATGAAAGTCGTTGTCGTCGAATCGCCCGCAAAGGCGAAAACCATCAACAAGTACCTCGGCAGCGACTACAAGGTCGTCGCGAGCTACGGCCATGTCCGCGACCTGCCGGCCAAGGACGGCTCGGTCCTCCCTGACGCGGATTTCGCGATGTCGTGGGAGGTCGACGGCAAGTCTGAAAAACACGTCAAGACGATCGTTCAGGCGGTGCGCGGCGCCGACCGCCTCTTCCTCGCCACCGACCCCGATCGCGAGGGGGAGGCGATCTCCTGGCATATCAGCGAGGTGCTGAAATCGCGGCGGGCGCTGAAGCAGCTCGACGTCAAGCGGGTCGTCTTCAACGAGGTGACAAAGAACGCGGTGCTCGAGGCGTTTCGCCGGCCGCGCGAGATCGACCGCGAGCTCGTCGAGGCCTATCTCGCCCGCCGAGCGCTCGACTACCTCGTCGGTTTCACCTTGTCACCGGTGCTCTGGCGCAAGCTTCCGGGCAGCCGCTCTGCCGGGCGCGTCCAATCCGTCGCGTTACGCCTGATCTGCGAGCGGGAAGCCGAGATCGAGGCGTTCAAGTCACGCGAATACTGGACGATCGAGGTCGAGTTCCGGACCGAGGCTGGACAGACCTTCACCGCGCGGTTGACCCATCTCGACGGCAAGCGCCTCGACCGCTTCGATCTCGATACCGAGGCTAAGGCGCGGGCCGCCGCCGAGGCGATTCTACGCGCCCCGGGATTTGCCGTCGTCGAAATCGACAGCCGACAGGTTCGCCGCAACCCGTTTCCGCCGTTTACCACTTCGACCTTGCAACAGGAAGCATCGCGTAAGCTCGGCTTGTCAGCCAGCCGCACCATGCAGATCGCCCAGCGCCTCTACGAAGGGATCGACATCGCCGGCGAGACGGTCGGTCTGATCACTTACATGCGGACCGATGGTGTGGCGATCTCCGGCGAGGCGATCGCCGCCGCGCGCCGCCTGATCGGCAGCGAATTCGGACCGCGATATGTCCCGGACCAGCCGCGGGTCTATCGCAGCCCCGCCAAGAACGCTCAGGAGGCGCATGAGGCGATCCGACCGACCGATATCGATCGCAAACCCGTCGATATCGCCGCCGATCTCGATCGCGATCAGCGTCGGCTCTACGAGCTGATTTGGAAACGGACGATTGCGAGCCAGATGGCGTCGGCCTTGCTCGATCAGGTCACGGTCGACATCGCCGACCCGGCGGGGCGCCTGCGCCTACGGGCGACCGGCTCGGTCATCGTTTTTGATGGGTTTCTGGCACTCTACCAGGAAGACCGTGACGATGCTGCCGAGGAGGAAAGCGAACGGGCCCGACTGCCGGCGATGCGCCAGGGCGAGCGGCTCGCACGCGGCGCGGTCGCGCCGAAGCAGCATTTCACGCAGCCGCCGCCGCGTTACACCGAGGCCAGCCTCGTCAAGAAGCTCGAAGAGCTCGGCATCGGCCGCCCTTCGACTTATGCGTCGATCCTACAGGTCCTGCAGGATCGTTCCTACGTCCGGCTCGAGCAACGCCGCTTCCTGCCGGAGGACCGCGGGCGGCTCGTCACCGCGTTTCTGACGAGCTTTTTCGAGCGCTACGTCGAATACACGTTCACCGCCGATCTCGAGAACCAGCTCGACGACGTGTCGGGCGGTCGCACGGATTGGAAGGAGGTGCTGCGCAATTTCTGGCAGGATTTTTCGACTGCGGTCGACGGCACCAAGGAGCTGACCATCAGCCAGGTGCTGGCCGCGCTCGATGCGGAGCTCGGGCGGCATTTTTTCCCGGATGACGGCTCCGGGCGCGATCCGCGCCTTTGCCCTGTCTGCGGCGCCGGCAGGCTCAGCGTCAAGCTCGGCAAATTTGGCGCATTCATCGGCTGTTCCGACTACCCGAACTGCCGCTACACCCGGGCTTTTGCGCTGGAGGGCGAGGCGGACGAGAATGCTCCTGCTGAGTCTCCGCTCGGAACCGATCCAGCGAGTGGCTTGGCGGTTACTCTCAAGAAGGGTCCCTACGGCCACTATATCCAGCTCGGCGTCGACAACGGCGAGCTCAAGCCGAAGCGGGTCGCCGTGCCGCGATCAATAAGGCCGGTCGATGTCGACCTCGACACCGCGCTGCGGCTGCTCGCGCTACCGCGTGAGCTGGGGCGGCATCCCGAGACGGGCGAGATGATCGTTGCCGGCATCGGCCGGTTCGGCGCCTACATAAAGCACGGCGCGGTCTTTAAGTCGTTGGCTCCGGATGATGACGTGCTGACGATCGGCGTTAACCGAGCCGTCGTCTTGCTCGCCGAACCGGTAGCGCAGCGACGGCCGGGGCCTCGGCTGCTGCGGGAGCTCGGCGAGCACCCCGATGGCGGCACCGTCAATCTGTACTCCGGGCGTTACGGTCCCTATGTCAGCAATGACGGTGTCATCGCATCGTTGCCGAGAACCGCGAATCCGGACACTTTCTCACTCGACCAGGCAGTGCCGCTGCTCGCCGCGCAGCGCCAGAAGGGCAAGCGCCGGCCAAGGAAGTCCGGGAAATCTGCTGCGGCACCGGCAAAAACGCGGAGGGTGGTAAAAGCGGCCGGCGGTGCAAAGAAGGCGGGCCCCAGGAAACCGCGATCTCGATTGAAAGCGCCGCCGGTCTAGATGCCGAAGCGAGGCCGGCGGGCAACGTCTGTGATCGACCAGCACGGCCGCTCGGCCTTGCGCGAGATTCTGCGCGAAACCGGCGAGATGGCCCGGACGACCCAGATGCTCGGCCCGACAAGTCCGCCGATTGTGGGCGTCTATTCCCGCAGCCGCGAGGGCGGGAAGGTGGTGCCGGCGGATCGTCGCAATCGCAACGAGTACCGGGTGGCGGAACGCGATACCGGCGGTGCCGAAGACGGTGAATTAGTGAGGGTCGAGCAACTCTCGACCGGGAGGCTCGGCTTCCCGCGAGCCCGCATCGTCGAACGGCTCGGACGCTCCTCGGACCCCGGTGCGGTTAGTCTTCTCGCCATCGCGAGTTATGACATCCCGACCGAATTCCCGATTACTGCGATTGCCGAGGCCGAGGCGCCGCCTCCCGCGAGTTCGGCCGGCCGAAGCGATTTACGCGACGTCGCGCTGGTCACGATCGACGGCGCCGATGCCCGTGACTTTGACGACGCGGTCTGGGCCGAGCCGGATCCCGACTCAGAGAATCGCGGCGGCTGGCATATCGTCGTGGCGATTGCTGACGTGGCCTGGTACGTGCGCCCCGGCACGGCACTCGACCGCGAAGCCAGGCGACGCGGCAACTCGGTCTACTTTCCCGACCGGGTAGTCCCGATGCTTCCCGAAGCACTGTCGAACGATCTTTGCTCACTCAAGCCGGGTGTCGATCGCGCCTGCCTGGCTGTCCACTTATGGATCGACGCCGCCGGCCGCAAACGGCGCCATCGGTTTGAACGTGGGCTGATGCGCTCAGCGGCGCGGCTGACCTATGAAGAAACCCAGGCGGCGCAAGAAGGCGACCGCGTGCCGGCGGTATCGCGGGAAACATTGACGGCGCTCTATGGCGCCTTCGCGGCCCTCGCAGAGGCGCGGGCCGACCGTGGCGCCCTCGAATTGGATATTGTCGAGCACCGCGTGGTGCTCGACGAAGGGCGGCCCGTCGCGATCACCCCTGTCGCCCGCCTCGACAGCCATCGGCTGATCGAGGAGTTCATGATCGTGGCGAACGTCGCGGCCGCGGAGGAGCTTGAGGCGCGGTGGCAACCTTGCATATACCGCGTCCACGACGCGCCCGCCCCGGACAAGGTTGAGGAGTTGCGTGCGTTGCTCGACGCGATCGACGTCCCCGGCCTCAGCTTCCCGAAAGGCCAAGCGCCGAAGCCGGCGCTGTTCAATCGAGTGCTGCACCGCGCCGCGGCGACGCCGGCAGCCGCTCTCGTCAACGAACTTGTGCTACGTTGCCAGGCGCAAGCCGCCTACAGAGCCGATAATATTGGTCATTTCGGGCTGGCTCTGCGGCGCTATGCCCATTTCACCTCGCCGATTCGGCGCTATGCCGACTTGATTGTGCATCGAGCGCTGATTACCGGTGCGAATGCCGACGGGCGCGACCCGGGTTCAGAAGCCCGGGCGTCCGGCGCGGATCGTGAAGAGCTCGCCGCCGTAGCGGAACAGATCTCTGCTGCCGAACGCCGCGCGGCCGCGGCCGAGCGCGCCGCGCTCGAACGTTACAGGGCGATTATTCTTGCCCGCTCTATCGGCAGCATCTTCACCGGCCGCATCAGTGGCGTTGCCGAGTTCGGGCTATTCGTTACTTCGGCTGAGACCGGAGCCAATGGGCTTGTTCCGATTTCGACCCTGCCCGGCGACTACTATGAGTGCGACAAGACAGCCCATCGATTGATCGGGCGACGATCCGGTCGAGTTTTCCGGGTCGGAGACGAAGTCTCGGTTCAGCTTGTCGAAGCGGACGCGATTGGCGGCCGCCTCGTATTTCGGATCGAAATGGATGAGCGGGCGACAATCTCTCGTGGCTCGACCGGGAAGCGTATCAGTGTAGATTTGCGACGGCCCGCTCGCGGCCGATCGGGCCGTCGTCGTTGATTGCCGAGCGTGGCCGATCTGCTGTGCTCATTGCAGGCGAGAAAAATTTCCGCGAAGATGGAGGATCGCGGGGCTGATTGCGGTGGGGAAGTCCGCGGTTTCCTTTTCCTGGAGTCGATACCGTTGTCGTTGCGTCCGGCCGCTGTGCTCGTGTGTGCGAGCAACTTGGCCTTTGGCGTTCTGCTCGCCGCCTGCGTCGAGCACCAGTCGCTGCCCAACGATCCGGCAGGGCGATTGTTCGCACGCGGTCTCGATGAGATCACCGAGCTCTACATTACGCCCGTGTCGAGCCGAAAGCTGATCCTCGCCGGCGCCTCACGCTTCTCTCGGCTCGACGATAAGTTCTCCGTTACGGAGGGCGCTGGCGCGGAAAGCAAAACGCAAGTTGTACTCAGTTACGGCGGCCGGGAGGTGGCCGTCTACCCGATGCCAGCCGACGACGAGGCTCATGCTTGGGGCGCTTTGATGGGCCGGCTTGTCGCCAATGCTAAGGAGGTGTCGCCGAGCGTCGCCGCGCTTTCGGAAGACCAAGTCGACAAGGCCCTCTTCGACGGGATCACCAGCGCGCTCGACCGCTTCTCGCGTTACGCTGCGCCCGAAATCGCTCGCGATCAACGCGCCGTTCGCGACGGGTTTGGCGGGATCGGCATAACCCTCGAGCTTTCCGGCGAAGAGTTCCGGATCACCCAGGTGACGTCGGGTGGGCCCGCCGAACTCGCCGGCATCCGGCCTGACGACCGGCTTGTCGCCGTCGACGGCTCGGCAACGGCTGGCCGCTCGCAAAGCGATGTCGTTCATGCTCTTCGCGGCCCGATCTTCAGCCCGGTCGAGGTGACGGTTTATCGTCCGAACCTAGGCCAAAAGCGCAGCTTTCGTCTTCAGCGGGCGCTGGTCATTCTTCCCACCGTGACAATGTCACAGGACGGCGGCGTCGCCGTTTTTCAGGTTGCGAGCTTCAACCAGAACACGACCCAGCAGATTGTCGAGGACCTCGGGCGATTGGAGCGCGAGATTGGTCCGCGGCTGCGCGGCATCATTCTCGATCTTCGAGGAAACCCAGGCGGGCTGCTCGATCAGGCTGTCAGCCTTTCGGATGTCTTTATTTCCAAGGGGCCAATCGTCGCGACGGTGGGCCGCCACCCTGCGAGCCGTCAGTTTTTTGAGGCATCCGGCGACAGCATCGCCCCGCAGATACCGATCGTCGTGCTGATTAATGGCGGTTCAGCGTCGTCTTCCGAAATCGTTGCCGCGGCGCTCCAGGACGTCGGGCGCGCGGTCATTGTCGGTAGCGCCTCTTATGGAAAGGGCACCGTCCAAACCGTTCTGCGCCTGCCAAACGACGGCGAACTGACGCTGACTTGGGCCCAGCTAGTCACCCCGTCGGGATATTTTCTACACGAACACGGCGTCATTCCGACCCTATGCACGAGCGATCTCGGGGATGACGACAATTCCGTCCAGATTGCATTGCAGCGGACGAACCCGGTCGCATCGTCGGCACCTCGTCCACGAGCATCCCTCGATGAAGTGGCCTGGTCTCAGCTGCGCCGCTCGTGCCCGGCGCGGCAGGGCGACCATGAGATCGACATTAAGGTGGCTAAGCGCCTTCTTGCTGATCCAACGCTCTTCGGTGAGGCGGTGCACGCCCTCTCAGCGGCTCCGAAGCTGGCCGCCGCCCCGCTTACCGCGACGACTGCACCGATCGAGCCCGCCTTGACAGGAATCGGCCGATCGCTATTTTCCGATCCACCGCATCGCTGAAGCCGAGGGACCCTATCGATGGCCAAGACGAGCACCGTTCTGATCAAACTGGTCAGCAGCGCCGACACCGGCTTCTACTACGTTACAAAAAAGAATCCGCGGACCAAAACCGGCAAACTCGAACTCAAAAAATTCGATCCGATTGCCCGCAAACACGTCTTATTCAAAGAAGCCAAGATAAAATAGTCGCGTGTTGCGGATCAGGACGACGGCCGCCAAACCTTCAGCTCCCCAATTGCCACGCAACCGGTCAAATGTCGGCCGACCGGATGATCACGCGATTCCGCCCGCCGGACTTGGCGCTGTAGAGGGCATCATCGGCGCGCTTCAATAGCCGATCACGGTGGTCGCCGTTGGCGACAGCCGCGGCCACTCCGACACTGATCGTGACAGCCAACTTTTCGCGGGTCGATCTGACAGTAAACAAGTCCTTCGCGACCGTAGCGCGGAGCCGCTCGGCAACCGCCGCCGCATTGGCGAGATCGGTCTCGGGCATCACCACGAGAAATTCCTCTCCGCCCCATCGCACGGCGAGATCAACGCTGCGAACACTCTTGATCGTCCGTGCAGCCAATTCCCGCAACACATCATCCCCGGCATCATGGCCGTGTGTATCATTGACCTGCTTGAAATGGTCGACGTCGAACAGTAAGACAGCCGCGCTCGTGGAATCCTGATTGACCCGCTCCATCAACTCGTCGAGATGAGCTTCTCCGTAGCGACGAACGTAAAGGCTGGTCAGCGGGTCGGTGAGCGCGAGGGACAGACCGCGCTGATAGTTCTCTTGCAGCCGGTCCTGCAGTCTCTTGCGGCGGACCTGGGTGCCGGTACGCGCCAGCAACTCATTTCGGTCCACCGGCCGAATGAGATAGTCATTGGCGCCGAGATCGACGAGGCCTTTGGCGACGCGGATCAGATCGATATCCTCGGCGATCAGCAAGATCGGAAGCTGGCGAAAGGCCTCATTCGCCCGGCACCGCGAGACGAGCCGTAGCGGGTCGGAGCTAGGCATCGACAAGCTGACGATGATCAGCTCGGTGTCGCCGTCCAGCAACCTTTGAGCGTCGGCACAACCGGCGGCGCAGGTTACCGAATGGCCTACCGAACGCAAGGTCTCGGCCATTTGCGCTGCAGCGAAGCGATCCTCTTCGACGATCAGGATTATTGCAGGCCCGGCATCCTCGGTTGCGGCGATGTCGCGGCCGGCGAACCGACCGCAAATCTCTTCCCGCAAACGCCACTCTTCCATCATCCGCTTCAGCCGCGCCAGCGAGCGCACGCGCGCGAAAAGGGCGATGTCGTTCACCGGCTTGGTCAGGAAATCATCGGCACCAACCTCGAGACCGCGAAGGCGGTTGGCGACGTCCGACAAAGCAGTCACCATAACTACTGGCACGTCGGCCGTCCGCGGATTGGCCTTTAACCGGCGGCAAACCTCGAACCCGTCCATGCGCGGCATCATCACGTCGAGGAGGATTACGTCCGGCAGTTCGCTGTCGGCAATCTGCAAAGCGGTACGGCCGTTATATGCCGATAGGACGTCGAAATATTCGCTCGATAGCTTGGCCTCGAGCAGCTTTACGTTTGCCTCGACATCATCGACAACCAGCACTCGGGCAGACATCAGCTGTTCGCATCCACCAGGGTAGGAAAAGCGCTCGCGTCAGAAGAGGAAACGCTCGACAGTTCTAAGAAAGCTTGCTACTGAAATCGGCTTGGCGATATAGGCCTCGCAGCCGCCGTCGCGGATCTTCTCCTCGTCGCCCTTCATCGCGAACGCAGTTACCGCAATGATCGGGATCATGCGCAGATCGTCGTCCTCTTTGATCCATTGGGTCACTTGAAGACCGGATACTTCGGGAAGCTGAATATCCATCAGGATCAGATCGGGACGATGCTGTCGGGCGAGCGCAAGCGCTTCAATGCCGTCCCTGGTCTGCAACGTACCATACCCGTGTGCCACGAGGAGATCGTTGAACAGCTTCATATTGAGGTCGTTGTCCTCGACGATCAAGATCTTCTTCCGCGTCGGCGGATTGGTGTTCTCGTTCGATTTCGGCACTTCGAGCGTCATGCTTCGCCGGCCTCGAGAAAAGTGCTGAAATGTCAGCGGAAGGGTCGATCGCAATCCCGGTGATCGACTTTCCGCCGTGGCTACGTTGGCGGGTTGTAGAGGATCGAACTTAACAATCCGTAACCGCGCTCTCGCCTAGCCCCAATAAAGGTGCAGAGCCGATGGCAACCCAATTCCGCATCGGCATCGATCTTGGCGGCACCAAGATCGAAGCGGCCGCCGTTGACGATCTTGGCGGGGTTCGCGTCCGCCGACGCGTCGCGACGCCCACGGGAAATTATCGCGCAACGATAGAGGCGATCACTGCTCTCGTCGAGGTGATCGAACTGGAGATCGGCGGAACCGCGTCCGTCGGGATCGGCATCCCCGGGGCGATTTCGCCGATCACCGGATTGGTGAAAAACGCCAACTCCACCTGGCTGATCGGCCGCACGCTGCAGCGAGATCTCGAGACCGCGCTCGGGCGGCCAACTCGGCTGGCCAACGACGCCAATTGCTTTGCTCTGTCGGAAGCGACCGACGGCGCTGCGGTGGGGATGGAGACCGTCTTCGGCGTCATTCTCGGCACCGGAGTCGGCGGGGGCATCGCCCTGGGAGGGCGGATCCTAATTGGCGCCAACGCGATTGCCGGAGAATGGGGCCACAACCCGCTGCCCTGGCCGGCGCCGGACGAGATCCCGGGGCCGCCGTGCTATTGCGGTCGGTCGGGCTGTGTCGAGACTTTTCTTTCCGGGCCCGCGCTCGCGGCAGATCATCGTCGTCATGGGGGACGAAGCCTGGGCGCCGTTGAGATCGCTGCCTTTGCCGCGCGCGGCGATGCGGAATGTGCTGCTACTCTCGGGCGCTACATGGAGCGGCTCGCCCGCGGGCTGGCTTCGGTGATCAACCTGATCGATCCCGATGCGATCGTGCTGGGGGGCGGCCTTTCAGGCATAGCGGCGCTGTACGAGCAAGTTCCCCTATTGTGGCAGCAGTACGTCTTTTCGGATAGGGTCGTTACTCGCCTGCTTCCTCCCGTTCATGGCGATTCGAGCGGGGTGCGGGGCGCCGCTTGGCTGTGGCGCCCGGAGGAGGAAGGGTGACGACGCTGTGCCGCGATTGCGGCGCCCTTGCAATCTCGGCCACCCCGCGCGGGCGGTGTGGCGCGTGCGGCTCGCCGCGCGAGATCCATCATGCCGCGCTTCACACACTGCCGATCGCCCACGTCGATTGCGACGCCTTTTACGCCACGGTCGAGAAACGCGACAGGCCGGACCTCGCCGATCGACCGGTCATGATCGGAGGCGGCGCCCGCGGTGTTGTGCTCGCCTGTTGCTATGTGGCTCGGCTCTATGGCGTACGCTCGGCGATGCCGATGTTCAAGGCGCTGGCGGCTTGCCCGGATGGGGTGGTGATCCGGCCCGACATGGCGAAATATCGCGAGGTCGGGCGTGCGGTGCGCGCCGAGATGCTGCGGCTGACGCCGCTCGTCGAGCCGTTGTCGATCGACGAGGCATTCCTCGATCTCGGCGGCACCCAAAAGCTCCACTCCGCCTACCCCGCCCAGCTCCTCGCGGGGCTCGCCCTCCGCGTCGAAGCCGAGCTCGGCATCACCGTGTCGATCGGGTTGAGCGACAACAAGTTTCTCGCCAAGCTCGCCTCCGATCTCGACAAGCCGCGCGGCTTTGCGGTGCTCAACCGCAGCGAGGCCCCCGCCTTCCTCGCCGACAAGCCGGTCGCGATGCTGTGGGGGGTAGGTGCGGCGATGCAGCGGCGCTTGGCCGGCGACGGCATCGCCCGGATCGGCCAGCTCGCCGTGCTCGGCGAGCGCGAGCTCGCCGCCCGCTACGGCCGGATCGGCGCCCGGCTCGCCCGGCTCGCGCGCGGCGAGGACGACCGCACCGTCGATGCCCATGCCCCGGCGCATTCGATCTCGGCGGAGAACACGCTGGCGCACGACGAAGCCGACGCGGAGGCGCTGGCGCACGCGCTGTGGCCGCTGTGCGAGCGGGTCTCGGCCCGTTTGAAGCAGGCTTCGCTCGCCGGCCGGACCATCACCTTGAAGCTCAAGACTGCCGATTTTCGCCTGCGCACACGCTCCCGCCGGCTGGCCGACCCGACCCAGCTGGCCGAGGCATTGTTTCACACCGCCTCTGCCCTGCTCGCCGGCGAGGCCGACGGCGTCACCCGGTTTCGACTGATCGGGGTCGGGGCCGACACGCTCGTCGAGGACCTTGAAGCAGACCCGCCGACTCTGTTCGACCGCGAATTGAACCGGCCTCGGCGGCTCGAGCGCGCGATGGATCAAATTCGTACCAGGCTCGGCGATCAATCAATAGGGCTCGGCCGTGGCCTGCCGGCTGCCGGCAGGAAGGAAGGTGACCGGATGAAGTAGTTGCGGTCAGCAGCTCGGTTTAGCTAGCGGCTCGATATCGTCCAGCTTGGCGCGGATCGCGTACTCGCCGTAGTCGATCAGCATGTCCTGCGAAACTCCGTTGTCGAGCAGGCGCATGCCGAGCTCGTAGTCCGGCTTCTCGATGCTCGTATCCACCGGAAAGAAGGCGAGGCGGACGCGCCAGCCGGGCCGTTGCAACAAAGGGCTGAGCGTTACCGCTGCGGGATCGGCGGTGATCTTGATCCCGATTGCCGCTGAAACCTGAACCGCATTCTCGTCGGTGGCCCCGTCGAACACCTGGCGCGAGAGAAAGTTCTCCCCCTCACGGGCCTTGTCGATCAGCAAGATCGTGTGCGCGCTGGGGAACAAAACGCCGGGTTCGAGCTTCAGGGTCTGCGGTTTCGGTTTTGTGAACTCGACGCTGCCGCCCTTTCCCGGAGCGTCTAGCTTCGCCTCACCGCGGATGTCCTGGTCGAGCTCGCCGTTTCGGGTCTGTTTTTGATTAAAGCGGTAGTGCAGCCCGTCTTTCGACTCCCAAGTGACAAAGCTCGATACGATGTCCACGTCGGGGGTCTCGCCGTAACGCATCTTCAGCCGATAGCGCTGCTCGATGGTCCAGCCGTCGCAAGTCTCGCCCCATTCATAGTCCATCGTGCCGCGCGCATCGACCACACCCGAATCGTTTCGAGCAGAACCCAAAGTCATCGAATAGAGCGCCCGGTGCGGCGCGATCTCGGCACCGCGAGCCGCTGTCGTCGCCACTGCCGCAAGCCCCGTCACAAGGACAAGCGATACGATGGACCGATTGATCATGGACACAACACTCCCAGGTCGGTACCGCCAGACAAAACTCTCGATACCACCCCGTACATAATAAGCAATTTTCGTTCCTGACGATCCCCGCACAAAGTTCTGCCCCACCTCGGCCGGGAATTCTCGATCAAACCGCGACGGCGCTCGGCCCGGGCTCAGCAATTTGCACTTCAAGCGGGCGGCAAATCGAGTCTGATGTGGAGCTCCCTCAGCCGCTCCAGCGAAACTGGCGCCGGAGCTCGCATCAAGAGATCCCGTGCCTGCTGATTCATCGGGAAGGCGATCACCTCGCGGATGTTCGGAGTGTCCGCGAGCAGCCTGACGATGCGGTCTATGCCCGGCGCCAGACCGCCATGTGGTGGCGCGCCGTAGCGGAAGGCGTTGATCACGGCTAGGAAGCGGGCCTCGACCTCGGCCGCGTCGTAACCGGCGATCGCAAAGGCCTTGTACATAATGTCCGGACGGTGATTGCGGATCGCACCGGAAGCGAGTTCGACGCCGTTGCAGACGATGTCGTACTGATGCGCCAGGATCGACAAAGGGTCCTCTTTTTCGAGCGCGTCGAGCCCGCCCTGCGGCATCGAGAACGGGTTGTGGCTAAAGTCGATCTTACCGGTTTCCTCGTTCAGCTCGTACATCGGAAAGTCGGTGATCCAGCAAAACTGGAAGGCGCCCTCCTTGGTGAGGCCGAGCTCGTGCCCGACCTTGAGTCGCGCGTCGCTTGCGAACGGCGCAAAAGTCTTTGGCGCGCCGCACACGAAAAACACCGCGTCACCGTCATCGAGCCCGAGCTCAGCGCAGATGGCGGCGGTGCGCTCGGGGCCGATATTGTTGGCTATCGCCCCGACGCCTTCGCCGTCACGGAAGAAGATGTAGCCGAGCCCGGGCTGCCCCTCGCCCTGCGCCCACGAGTTCATCCGGTCGCAGAAGGCGCGGTTGCCGCCCCCTGGCGCGGGAATCGCCCGCACCCGCACCTCGGGGTCGCTGGCGATCATGCTGGCAAACACCCGAAAGCCCGAGCCGCGGAAATGCTCGGTCGTGTCGTGCATGACGATCGGGTTTCTCAGGTCGGGCTTGTCGCTCGCATAGCTCAGCAACGCCTCGGTATAGGGGATGCGCCTGAACGGAGCGGGGCTCACCTTCCGGCCGCCGCCGAATTCTTCGAACACCCCGTGTAACACCGGCTCGACTGCGGCGAACACATCCTCTTGGGTTACGAAAGACATCTCTAGGTCGAGTTGGTAGAACTCGCCCGGTGCGCGGTCGGCGCGGCTCGCTTCGTCACGAAAGCACGGCGCGATCTGGAAATAGCGGTCAAATCCCGCGACCATGAGTATTTGTTTGAATTGCTGCGGCGCCTGCGGTAACGCGTAGAACTCGCCCGGGTGGAGCCGGCTCGGCACGTAATAGGGCCGCGCGCCCTCGGGCGAGTCGGCGGTCAAGATCGGCGTCTGGAACTCGGTGAAGCCCTGCTCCACCATCCGTTGCCGGATCGAGGTGATGATCTGTGCTCGCAGCATGATGTTGGCGTGCATCCGTTCGCGCCGCAGATCGAGAAAGCGGTAGGTCAACCGCATGTCCTCGGGCGTCTCGGCTTCGCTGTTGACCGGAAAAGGCAGCGCCGCCGCCTCCGACCGGACCTCGAGCTCGGCGATGACCAACTCGACCTCGCCGGTATCGAGCTTGGGGTTGATGGTATCGGGGGACCGCGCGGCGACGCGTCCGGTCATGGTCACCACGCTTTCCAGCCGCAGCGCGTCGGCGGCGGCGAACAACGGCGAGGACACATCGATCACGCACTGGGTAATGCCGTAGTGATCCCGCAGATCGATAAAGAGGAGCTGGCCATGGTCGCGCTTGCGATGCACCCACCCCGATAGCCGCGCCGGCCGACCCGCATCGGGAAGGCGCAGCGCTCCGCAGGTATGGGTCCGATAGGCGTGCATCGGGGAAGGGTCCGGGACCGCATTCAGAGGAAGGAACACGGCATGGAAGAGCGGCGCTTGTCAAGGCGCGAGCCCTCCTCCAAAGCGCAGGGGTGGTTCGAGCCTCCCGGCTTCGATATATAGCGCGATTAATGACGGTAATCACCGATACCGCGGCGCTCGTCCGCTTTTGCGCCGAGCAAAGAGGCACCAGCTTTGTCGCCGTCGATACCGAGTTCATGCGCGAGCGCACCTATTGGCCGATCCTGTGCCTCGTGCAGGTAGCGGGTCCCGCAGAAGCAGCGGCAATCGACGCGCTCGCTCCGGGGATCGATCTGACACCGTTGCTCGCCTTGATGACCGACGAAAGCATTCTCAAGGTGTTCCACGCGGCACGCCAGGATGTCGAGATTTTCTTCAACCTGTCGGGCGCGGTCCCGACGCCGCTGTTCGACACCCAGGTCGCCGCGATGGTTTGCGGCTTCGGCGATGCGGCGAGCTACGAGACGCTCGTCGGCAAGCTCGCCCAGGCCTCGCTCGACAAATCCTCCCGCTTTACCGACTGGTCGCATCGGCCGCTCACCGACCGGCAAATCCGTTATGCGCTCGCCGATGTCGTTCATCTGCGGACCGTCTATGACCGGCTGCAGCAACAGCTGGCGTCAAACGGCCGGGCCGGCTGGTTCGCCGAGGAGATGGCGGGGCTCACCGATGCCGCGACATACCGGAACGATCCGAGCGAGGCTTGGCGTCGCTTTCGCCTGCGCGGCCGGGTCGATGCGCGCTTCTTCGGGGTGCTGCGCGAGGTGGCGGCATGGCGGGAAACCGCAGCTCGGCAACGCAACCTGCCTCGCGGCCGCATCATGAGGGACGAGGCGGTGCTCGAGATCGCCGCCCATGCCCCCAAGACCATAGAAGCGCTCGCAAGATCACGCAGCCTCGGGAAGGGAGTGGCCGAAGGCAGGCTGGGCAACGAGATCCTCGAGGCGGTGCAACGCGGGCTCGCCAATTCAAAGGCGCTGGAGCCCCCGGCACCATCAAGAGCCGATACCCCGCCCGGCCTCGGTCCGCTGATCGAACTGTTGCGCGTCCTGCTAAAGCAAAGGTGTGAAGAGCATCAGGTAGCGCAAAAGCTGGTGGCCACGGCCGAGGATCTCGAAGCGATCGCCGCGGACGACCAGGCCTCTGTGCCGGCCCTCTCCGGATGGCGCCATGAGATCTTTGGCAAAGACGCGCTCGCGCTGAAGCACGGCCGGCTGGCGTTGACGGTCCGGCGGAACCGGATCGCACTGGTCGAAGCTGCCGACCCAGGACGATGATCGATGCCCTGCGGCTTGCCCGGTCCCCGCTTCCCTGCTCGACGGGAAAATACCGGGAAAACCGCGATTTGATGCCTAAAATCGAGCAAATCGCCGCATGCGACGGCTCGCAGATCAAAGACTTGCCGGACCAATTCCCTAGGCGAGCGAACAGGGAATTAAATCGGGCGAACAGGGAAGCTAAATCGGCCTAACAGGCAAGCACCAGAGAAGCACCAGGGACACGCGGGTCTGGCGTGCGGGCTCGCGGCTGAGCCCGTTCGCCACGAGACCCTTGAGATAGGCGCGCCAGCGCTTCTCGTGCTCGAAGCCTAGCTGATAGAGATAGGCCCAGGAATAGATAACGTGCAGATCATCGAAGGTGATGCGCACCGCATAGTTGCCGACCGGCTCCAGCCCGATGATCCCGACATGCGCGCGCCCAGCGCAGCCCGTCGGGTAGACCGGCGGATTATCCGCGGCAGCCCGCGGATCGCTCGGCTGCGCCGCTCGCCGGCCAGTGCATCACCCAGGTGTCATCTGGCGAGCCTGTCATCGTACCGCGCGGGGCGGCTTCGAAGGACCCGACCGCGTGGTCTGAGGCCAAGCGCATTGCTGTTCTGGAAGCTCGCGGGCTCGATTCATCGACGCCGAGATCCTGTTTGATGGCCGGCCGCTCTACACAGTCCCGTCTCCTCGGGGCGTGGAACAACGCTGGTTGAGTGTGGGTGAGCTGAATGGGCGTCGGGTCGCCGTCGTTTGGACACGGCGAAGTGAGACCATTCGAATCATCACGATGAGGAGAGCCCGCGATGAAGAAAAGAAACGATACGGTGCGCTATACGGGTGAACAGCTCGATGCCATGCGCCAGCGCGGCGAGAGTCGCACCGATTGGACCAAGGTCGATGCGATGACCGAAGCCGAGCTCGAGGCCAGCATCGCCGCCGATCCCCATGACGTGCACGAGGCGCCGGACTGGAGCCAAGCCGTTCTGGGTCTGCCGCCCCGAAAGGAGCACATCAATATCCGCATCGATTCCGACGTGCTGGCTTGGTTCAGGCGAACCGGTCGGGGCTACCAGACCCGCATCAACAACGTATTGCGGGCCTTCGTCGAGAGCCGCAGCCATACGCGCGAATCATAAATACGGTTCTCGGCAGACCAGCCTTTGCTCGGCTGGTAACGCCCGATCCTGCGCCGTGGATTCCGGCTCTCCGCTTCGCTGCGGCCGGAATGACGACCCCGAGGAGGGCCGAGTTTTTCTGCGCTGTGCCGATGTCGCGAAAATACGATCGTAACGGATAGTTGTGACACTGCTCAAGATTGATTTCCGACACTCCACCCTCCGTTACCCCACCCACCGACCCTCCCTGCCGGGGCGGGGTGACGGAACCGCGACCCGGCGAGATCGGTCCGGACGAGCCGGGCCGGCCGAGGCCTTTTCACGGCAGCGTCGTTCTCGATCCGACGCGTGTCGGCCGCGATGCCGGGCGCATCGCCGACGAAGTCATCGCGCATCTCGCCGGGCTGGTCGGCTCGTCAGTAAAGGTCGCCCTCGAAATCGAGGCGGAGATCGCGGCCGGGGCTCCGGAACAGGTCGTCCGCACCGTGACCGAGAACAGTCGGACGCTGAAGTTCACCCACCCACGGGTTCGAGCAGGAGTAGGGAAGGCTAGCGTGCGGGCTCGCGGCTGAGCCCGCTCGCTGCCAGGCCGTCGAGATAAGCGCGCCAGCGCTTCTCGTGCTCGACGCCGAGCTCATAGAGATAGGCCCAAGAATAGATCCCGGTTTCGTGCAGATCATCGAAGGTGATGCGCACCGCATAGTTGCCGACCGGCTCCAGCCCGATGATCCCGACATGAGCGCGCCCGGGGACCAACGTCTTCTGCCCGGGTCCGTGCCCCTGAACCTCGGCCGAGGGGCTTTCGACCCGCAGATACTCGGCCGGAAGATGAAAGCGGGTGCCGTCGTCGAAGGCGACCTCGAGCAGCTTTTCTGCCTTCCTCAGGCGCAGCTCGACCGGCCAGCGCGTCGTTCCGCCCGCGCTCACCAAGGCTCCCTCAAGCGGGCGGCGAGGGCTTGGCCGGCATCTCGTCGTCGCGCAGACGCCGCGCTTCGTCGACCAGCATGATCGGGATGCCGTCGCGGATCGGATAGGCGAGCCCGGCCTCCTCGCTGATCAGCTCCTGGGCTTTGCGGTCGTAGCGTAACGGCGCCTTGGTCAGCGGACAGACGAGGATCTCGAGTAGCCGCGGATCGATTTCCTGTGTCCCTTCCATGTCCTCCTCCGGGGGGTCAACGCATCGCCAGTCAATGACGCGCGCCGGGGCCGTCGCGCGGCGGGTTCAATGCCGCCATCTCGACGATCGCGGTCAAGAGCCGCGCGCGCTCGTCGAGATCGGGCGCTTCGAGCAACGCTTGCTTTTCGCTCGGCTCGAACGGGCAGATCATTGCGATCGAGGTGACGAGCCGCTCGCCCGGCACCGAAGTGATCGCGTCCCAATCGGCCTCGATCTTGTGATGCTGGAAATAGGCCCTGAGGCCGCGCACCAGCCGGTCGCGGTCAAAGCCGGGCTCGTCGTCGTTTGCGAGGTCGCGGGCGAATTCGCGCCACTCCGGCACGACCCGCCGATAGCCCTCCAACAGCGGCAATTCTTCGCGGACGCGGAACCGGCTGATGCCGGTCAAGGTGATCAGAAAGCGCCCGTCATCGGTTTCGGAAAACGAGGTGATGCGCCCGGCGCAGCCCGTCGGGTAGACTGGCGGATTATCCGCGGCAACCCGCGGATCGCTCGGCTGCACCATGCCGATCAGCCGCTCGCCGGCCAGCGCATCGCGGGTCATCGCCAGATAGCGCGGCTCAAAGATGTTGAGCGGCAACCGGCCGCGCGGCAGCAGCAGCACGCCGGTCAGCGGAAAGATCGGAAGAATCGAGGGGAGCGCGGTCCCGCTGACCCGCTCGCTCATCCCGGTATCTCCTTTAGGAAAACATCTGCGCGGAGAGCCGCCGTCGGCCGCTCAACGTCAACGGATCCGTCGGCCCCATCGCCTCGAAGAATTTGACGAGCTGCTTGCGAGCGGCTTGCTCGTTCCACTCGCGATCACGCTTGAACAGGGTCAACAGCTCGTCGATCGCAGTCTCGCGCTCGCCGCTGCCGAAGAGGGCCGTGGCGAGCTCGAAGCGCGCCTCGTGATCGTCCGGGTTCGCCGCCAGGCGAGCGCGTAGCTTGCTCGCCCCGGCCATCGCCTTCTGCGCCTGCTCGGCGAGATCGAGCGCCGTGCGCGCCGCGGCGATCTCGGCGTGAGCGGCACTTTCTTTCGGCACCCGGTCGAGGAGCTGGCGCGCTTTGGCGAGCTCGCCGCGCGCGATCATCGCCCGGGCATTGCCGGCGAGCGCTTCGACGTGCGCGGGGTCGCGTTGAAGGATCTGTGAATAGAGTGCCCCCGCACTCTTGTGGTCGCCCGACTGCAGCGCCTGCTTGGCCATCGCCAACGCTTCGTCGACCGGCGAGGGGCCGCCTTTGCCGCCGCTCACGCGCTGGACAAACTGCTTGACTTGGCTCTCGGGCAGCGCCCCCACAAAGCCGTCGACCGGCCGGCCGTCTTTGAAAGCATAAACGGCAGGGATCGACTGGATGCGCATTTGCTGGGCAATCTGCGGGTTCTCGTCGATATTGAGCTTGACCATCCGCACGGCGCCGTTGGTGGCCCGCACGGTCTTTTCGAGGATCGGACCGAGCTGTTTGCACGGGCCGCACCAGGGCGCCCAGAAATCGACGATCACCGGGGCCTCGAAGGAGCCGTCGACCACCTCGGTCATGAAGGTCGCGGTCGTAACGTCCTTCACCGCGGCGGGGCCGGCACCGGCGCCGCCGATCAAAGCTTCGCTCGGCATCGCTCTCCTCGTTAGGGTTCCCTTAACAACATGATGGCGCGCCCCGGCGATGGCAAGCGCTCCGGAGGCGAGGATCGCGAGCGCACGGCGCGGTCAGCCCGCGGCGGCTGCTGGCTCGCGTTCGAAACCGGCGAGGTCGATGATGCGCGGCACGTGCCCGCCCGCGGCGATGAAGCGCAACAGATCGGCGGAGGCGATCGCGGTGGTGCGATCATTTGCCAGCGGGTGGTAGTTGAGCGGGTCGTGATCGAGCATCGCGGCATCGAGCACCGGGGTGACAAGATGCTCAACATCGTTGACGAGAGCAAAAGGGGTCACGCTGCCGGGGCTCACCCCGAGGACCTCGTAAAGCTCGGCAGCCCCGCCGAGCGAAAAGCGCGGCGCGGCAATGCGGCTGTTACGGCAACAGTCCATCGCCGACGCTGCGCGACACCCGAGCCGTGCGCAGCCGCCTGAGCCAGCGGTGGGTTGCAGGGATCGCAGCCGAGCAGCGGTAGCGAGAAAGGGGCCGCCTATTCCGAAAAAGCATGCTGTTTTACGGTCTCTTAGTCAGGTCCCGCTATCGTGCCCCCAGGCAGTCTGGAAGGTACGATCATGTAGAAGGCGGTCTCGGTCGTGGCTCTCGTAGCCGGGATGGCTATCGCAAGCAGCGCCCCTGCGCTCGCCTACAGCAAAGGAAACAGCGGCGGATCAGGCCTCCCGGCCGGCTTCAACCACAGCCAGAAGCAAGATTGGCAAGGCAGCAGCACCCCTCCTGGCTGGCATCACGGCGAGAAGCAAGGGTGGCATGGTAGCAGCACCCCTCCAGGCTGGCATCACGGCGAAAAAACCGGTGGGCGCGACAGCCACATGGTATGGGAGCCGCAAGGTCGACAGAATCATCAGTGGAACCGCACGGAGGTGACGAAGGGGGACGCAGAACCGCCCAGGCACCGCTAACGCAGCGGGTAGCCAACGTCTGGCATACCGGGCCAATAGCGGACGATCCTTCGCTCACATTGGGCGAAGTCGATCAGGCCAGCGGCGACATATACGCGATTTGAGACGATCTCGACTTCATCAAGAAGGTGCAGCTCGCACACCTGCCGAGGCGACACCAGTCTGGCGCGCCGCCATGTACGGAATGATCGGTGATGCGATTGCTGCCGTCACCACCAGGGCGCCCAGAAATCGACGATCGCCGGGGCTTCGAAGGAGCCGTCGACCACCTCGGTCATGAAGGTCGCGGTCGTGGCGTCCTTCCGCAGCGGGGCTGGCACCCGCGCCGCAGATCAAGGCTTCGCTCGGCATCGCTCTCCGCGCTAGGGTTTACCTACCAACATGCACGCCCCAGCGACGGCGAGCACCCCGAGGCGAGGATGGCGCGGTCAGCCCGCGGCGGCTGGCTCGCGCTCGAAGCCGGCCAGGTCGATGATGCGCGGCTCGTGCCCGCACGCGGCAATGAAGCGCAATATATCGGCGGAGGCGATTGCGGTGGTGCGATCATTCGACAGCGGGTGGTAGTTGAGCGGGTCGTGATCGAGCATCGCGGCATCGAGCACCGGGGTGACGAGATGCTCAACATCGTTGATGAGGGCAAAGGGTGTCACGCTGCCGGGGCGCACCCCGAGGACCTCGTAGAGGTCGGCGGCGCCGCCGAACGAAAAGCGCGGCGCGCCCAGCCGCGAAGCAAGCTTTTTGAGGTCGATGCGCTGCTCCTCGAGCAGGACCGCGAGCCAGAAGCCGCCCTTCTTGTCTTTCAGAAAGAGGCTCTTGCAGTGACCCCCCGGCAGGCTGCCGCGCAATGCTGTCGCCTCGGCGACGGTGAAGACCGGCGGATGGGAATAGGTACGGTGCGCGATCCCGAGCGCATCGAGGCGAGCAAACAGCTCTTCGGGGGTCAGCGGCGGAGGCGGCATTGTGCGGCGCACGATGCGGGTCGTCGGCCGCGAACGCAAGCCTTGCAAAGCAAGCCTTCCGGGCTAAGATGAGAAGCGCCGCGGGCCGACCCGCCGCGGCCGGTGCGGGTGTAGCTCAGGGGTAGAGCACAACCTTGCCAAGGTTGGGGTCGGGGGTTCGAATCCCCTCGCCCGCTCCAATATATTCAAAGGCTTAGTGGATTTCTAGCGAGGATACGGTCCCGGCCTAGCGAGCACATAGCAAGCACGAAGGCCGGAAACCGTTGTAAAGCGGCGCTGTCGAAGGCTTTTTGCTCCGCGGCCCGTGAGAGATGTTGGGTCGGCGCGGCTTGGGGAGGTGCGTCGGGCGGTGCCCCACCACGTCACGGGACGCGCGGCTGAGATACAGGACGCAGCAGGACGGAGCACACCATCCTTAAAGTCGGATCGGCTCCATGCCAGGAGGGGACTATCGAACCTGTCTCAAAACGGGAATGGCAGCGATCGAAGGCCTGTCGCGGGGGTCGACCCCCACGCGGGAGCCGGCGCGGTCAAAGCGATATTGCCGTCCCTTAATGGTCCCCGTCACGGTGAGTCCCGTCTGGCCAATGTACTCAACTCGAACCTGCCTCTTCACTCGCCTTGCTCGTAGTAGCACTGGCGGGGATGGGCGTGGTTCGTCGCCGCGCCTGAGCTTGCGGATCAAATGTGGCCACGGCAATGAATTATGAGGGCAGCGACGTTGCGGTGATCGCCGCGCGGGCGGTGATGCGCAACAAGGGAGCGCCGAGCGTTGACGGGATGACCGTCGTTCGGACCCGCTGATGTTCCGTCTGGTTCAGCACGACCCACAACAGCGCATTGTGTGCCGTCTGGTCCCGCATAGCGAACTCGAAGGCGATGCTGAGATGTGGGTGCTGGCAGAGCACCTCCTGGCGCCGGAATGGCGGTTATTGCACGGCCACGACGCACCGGATGCGTCTGCTCACCACTCCACTGTGGCATCGGACAGCGCCAGCGCCGAAGACGAAAGAGCGGCCTGCGTCGAAGGGGCGCGTGCATAAGGGGAAGACGCGGAGTTAGCTCCACTCTCGCGTCAGGATGAAGACGATGGCGAACAGCGAGGCAATCGCCGTAATACTCCAAAGAATTTGCACCTCGTTACTCCAGTGCCACAGCAGCCATCCTCCGAGAAGCTCGACCCTGGTTGTCCATAGGACGATCAGTGCCGCGAGAGATCCCTTCGCGCCGGCTGGCGCGCGAGCCGATGGTGGATAATGTCGAGGTTGCTCTCGATCGCGGCGAAGTCGGTGTGCGCCTGATCGACTGGGCGCAGGGCAAACGAGTGTTCGGGGTCGTCGGGCATGCCCCTAGCTTGCCCGCTTTTGGTTAGCGTATGGTTAGTGTCGCATATGCGAGGGTGCACCGAGGTCGCGGCAGCGCTGAGGGCGTAGCCTCTCTCCAAAGTGAGGAGCGGCCGCGATGAGCGGCTTGGCTCATCGTATCGCGCGGAGGCGCGCGGTCTCCGCCTCGTCGACGGAGCCGGGCGAGGTCAGCGCGACTGCGTAGTCACGGTGTGCCCCCTCCACCGACAGGAGACCGTCGGCGACATCACGGCGTACCCGCTCGGGCGTTCGCGCAAGCGGGTTGCCATAACCGCCGCCGCCCGGGCCGACACAAACGAACCGCTCGCCTGCGCGGACCTGCATATGTGGAACTTTTGACGGCAGCACCTCGACGGTCCCATCTCGCCGGACAAGGCGCAACTCGGCCGGACTTCCGGGCTTGCCGCCGGCGAGCCCCCAAGGTGCGAACTCGTGCCCCTCACCTTCGACCGAGGCGCCGCCATCGCTCAGATAGACGAACTCGCGCACCGAACCGAGGCCGCCACGCCATTCTCCCGCCCCACTGGCGCCCTCGCGCAACTCATAGCGGGCAACCCGGAGTGGCAGGTGGCTTTCGACATCCTCGATCGGGTTGTTACGCGTATTGGCGTAGAGGGTGTCGACGGCATCCATTCCGTCGAGCCCGGCACGCCCTCCGTAGCTGCCCTCGAAGATCTCCATGTGGACCCAGTGCTTGCCCTTTCGCATACCCGAGAAGGCAATTACTTTGAGATTTCCGATCCCGGCGGAGACCTGGCCGGGAACGGCTTGCGCCAATGCCTTCATCACAGTGTCCGCGAGCTGGTTGCCGGGGCAAAAGCGAGCAATCGTCGGCGCCGGAAATATCGGGTTGGCGAGCGAGCCGAGCGGTGCCGTGATCTTGATCGGACGCAGCAATCCATGATTCATCGGGATATGACCACGCGCGGCGGTATCGAGCAGCACCGAGCGCACCGTCAACCACACCGCAACATCGACGGTACCCTCGAAGGGCATGTTGATCGGCCGATCGGCGACCTGGTCGGCAGTGCCGGTCAGGTCGACCTCGATTTCGTTCCCGCGCACCCGTACAGTGGCGACAATCGGCAAATGTCGTTTCTTCGGGTCTGGGCTGTCGACAAATCCGTCGATCATCGTGCGTGCGGTATAGTCGCCATCGGGTAGTGCCGCGATTGCCTGCCGCATCACCCGCTCGGCGTAATCCATCACCGCACTGCAAGCGGCGGTAAAGCGCTCATACCCGTGGCGTGCAATCAGTGCGACAAGCCGCTCGGCGCCAATCCGCGCGGCTGCGATTTGTGCTTCCATGTCGCCGACTACGAGGTCGGAGACGCGGATGTTGTCACGCAGCAGCTGCCACACGGCGTCGTTGCGGACACCGCGGTCGTACACCTTGATGGCTTTGAATTGGAGCCCTTCGGCATAGGCGTCGATGGCGTCGACGATGCCGCAGCTGCCCGGGCTCAGCGCGCCGATGTCGAGGTGGTGAGCGGTGGTCGCGGCGAAGGCTACCAGCTGCCCGTCGTGAAAGACCGGCACCGCGAAGCCCACATCCGGCCCGTGGCTGGCGCCGCCATAGGCGTCGTTGTGCATGATCACGTCGCCCGCCCGCACCGCATCCCCGCGCTCTCGCAGTGCCTTCAGGATGCCGCGGATGTACCCGGGGATAGGCCCCGACTGCAGCGGCGTCGACTGTGCCGACTCGGCGAGCCCGCGCCCCTCGGCATCGACCAATGCCGCGCCAAAATCTTCGGATTCACGGATGATCGACGAGTAGGACATCCGCATCAGCTTGTAGCCCATCTCGACCGCGATGTTCTCGAGCGCTCCTTGCACGACGCTCGCCGTGATGCTGTCGATTGCCAGGGGCCCACTCATCGATGCCTCCCGTCGTCGTTACTGGTCTATAATCAGAATTAGATTGCCGCCCGCCTCAGCGAGCAGGGTCGTGGCCGGTGGCACGACTGTCGTCGAATCCGTTTGCAGCACGATTGCCGGCCCGACGATCGGTTGCTCCAGCGGCAGGTCGGAGCGGCGGTAGAACGGCGTCGCCATCAATTCGAGCGCGCCGTTGCGCCGAAACGTGCAGTGCGCGGTCTTGACTAACGCTTCGGCGAGAATGCCGTCGGTTGCCGCCCGCGGCTTTGCGATCTTGGGCATGCGGCCGATGCCGGTGACGCGGATATTGACAATCTCGATCGGACTCTCTTCGAACACATGCCCATACTCCGCCCGGTGCAGCTCGGCAAAGCGCGCGAAAATTTCTGAGAGCGCAGCCTCGTCCAATAGCCTGTCCGGAAATGGGACACGCAGCTCATAACCTTGTCCGACGTAACGCAGATCACCCGAGCGCTCAAATGTGGCATCGCCGGACGCGATCCCGTCCGCGGCGAGCTGGTGCGTCAGCTCGCCCTGCATGGCCGCCAGATCGGTTTGGAGCCGGTTGAGATCGACAGAGTCCCCGGCCTGGAATTCGGTGCGAACGGCGTCATATTTGAGGTCGGTGGTCAACAGCCCGACTGCGGACGTGATGCCGGGGTAGGCCGGCACGATGACCCGGGGGATGCCGAGCGCACGGGCAACGTCGGAGCCGTGTAGCGGCCCGGCGCCGCCAAACGCGACGAGTGCAAAACCGCGCGGATCGAGGCCCTTTTGCACCGTGCGCGAGCTGATCGCGTTCGCCATATTGGCATTGACAATGGTGAGAACGCCCTCGGCCGCCTCTTCGAGACCGAGGCCGAGCCGCTCAGCCAAACCGCCGATGGCGCGCCGCGCGGCGGCCGGGTTGAGCCGCATTGCACCACCCAGAAAATTATCGGGGTCGAGCCGGCCGAGCACGAGATTGGCGTCGGTCACGGTCGGCTCGGCGCCGCCCTGGCCGTAGGCCGCTGGGCCGGGATCGGCCCCGGCGCTGCGCGGGCCGACGCGAAAGGCGCCTGCGCTGTCGACATAGGCGATCGACCCGCCGCCGGCGCCGATAGTGTGGATGTCGATCATCGGTGCCAGCAACGGGTAACCCCCGATCCACGTGTCGCGGGCGGTCGCCTCGGCGAAGCGGCCATCGATGACGATGCCGATATCGGCTGAGGTGCCCCCGACATCGAAGGTGATCAACCGATCATGCCCCGACAACGCGCCGCTCCAGGCACCCCCGAGAACGCCGGCAGCCGGTCCCGAGAGCAGAGTTGATACCGGGGTCTTCGCGACTGTCGCCGGCGTCGCGACGCCGCCATTGGAGCACATCACATGCAGGTCCGCGGCGAAGCCTTGGTCGCCGAGGTTCCTCGCCAACCGCTCCACATAGTCGCGCAGCCGCGGCCCGACAAAGGCGTTGAACAGAGCCGTGGTAAACCGTTCGAACTCGCGGAATTGCGGCGCCACCTCAGCCGAGGTGCATGTAAAGCAATCCGGGAATTCTTGCTGCACTATTTCCCGTGCCCGCGACTCATGCGTGGCGTTCAGATAAGAAAACAAGAAGCAAATTGCGATCGCCTCGACCCCCTCGGCGCGCAATGCCCGAGCTGCCTCGCGCACCCCTTCCTCGTCGAGCGGAACCAGTTCTTCCCCGCGCGGCGGCGCCAGGCGCTCGGAGACTGTCCGGCGATGACGGCGTCGCACCAGTGGCCGATCTTGCCAGGGAATTTCCTGGCGGATCGAATAGTGCTGCGGGCGCTGGTGGCGTCCGATGTGGACGATATCGCGATAGCCGGCAGTCGTAATCATGCCGGTCACCGCCCCGTCATGCTCCAACACTGCATTGGTACCGATCGTCGTGCCGTGCAGTACATGGTCGATTGCCGGGCGCGGCAGGTCGAAACGCGCACACAGCTCGCCAATCCCGGTGACCACGCCGCGCGACGGGTCGTCTCGTGTCGTCGGCGTTTTGTGGATTGAGGTCCGGCCGGATTCCGTGTCGGCAAAAACGATGTCCGTGAAGGTACCGCCGACATCGACGCCGATCAGGTACATATTACCCTCATACAGCCTTGCCGGCATCCGAGCCGAACCTGTCGCGACTTCGGCGCACTGCCATGACACCCAGCAAACATGCACCAATCACAAAGAGGGACAGCCCTGTCGTCATCGCACCCAAGGCGTAGATGACCGGGGTTGTGGCATTGGTTTGCATCGCTTCGAGTTCGAGCGGCAGCGTGTTCAGCGCGCCGACCGACTGCGAGGTTCGCGCAATCTCGTCGTAGGACATGGTGAAACCAAAGAGTGCCACGCCGACCAGGCTCGGAGCGATAATCGGCACGACGATGTACCGGACCGTCTGCCAGCCTCCGGCACCCAAGTCGCGCGCCGCTTCCTCATATGCCGGGTTGAAACGGTTGAACACCGCAAGCATGATCAGGAGGCCAAACGGCAAGGTCCAGGTAAGATGGGCGCCCAGCGCCGAGCTGTACCAGGCCCGCTCGATCCCGAGCATCTCGAACATCGCCCCAATGCCGAGGCTGACCACAACAGACGGCATCACCAGGCTGGCGATGACGATGTAGAACAAGACGGTGGCGCCGGGAAAGCGTCTGCGGTAGGCGAGGCCCCCAAGGAGGGAGAACAGCACGGTCGCTACCATCACGATTGCGCCGAGAGCGATCGAACGATCGAAACTTCCCCAGATGTCGCCGATCGACTGCGGCCGAAACAGCTCAGCGAACCAATGCAGCGATACACCGTTCATCGGAAATACGAGCCCGCCCTCCGGCCCCTGGAAGGCGAGCACCACGACGGTCGCGATCGGGCCGTAAAGGAACACGACAAAGAGCCCGAAGAGAACCGCGAGCCCGTAGAAGATCGGCGGACGAGCGGCGCCGTGCATCCTCACAGCTCCTTGCGGATGTCGACGACACTCACCAGGAGCGCAATCATCGCGATCACCGCCAGCAGCAGCACAATCGCATTGGCAGCAGCCGGGGGAAATTGGAGATACGAGAGCTGGGTAGCGATCTGCTTGCCGACCGAGGCGACCTGCCCGCCGCCGAGCACGTCGACCGTAACAAAGTCGCCCATCACCATGGCGATCACGAATATCGAGCCGATTGCGACCCCTGATTTCGACAGCGGCAGGATGACGGTCCACAGCACCTGCAACGTACTGGCGCCGGCATCCGTGGCAGCCTCGACCAGCCCGCGGTCGATCCGCATCATCGAGTTGAAGATCGGCACGATCATCATCAGCGTGTAAAGATGGACGTAGCCGATAATGACGGCGAACTCGGAGTAGAGCAGCCATTCCTGCGGCCCATCTACGATGCCCATTCCCAGCAACCCGCGGTTGACGAGGCCATTGCGCCCGAGGAGTGGGATCCAGGCGATCATGCGGATCACGATCGAGGTCCAGAACGGTATCGAGCAGACGAGGAGGAGCACTGTCTGCGATACTCGACTCCGCAGCTGAAAGGCGAGAAAGTAGGCGATAAAGAAGCCGAGTATAGCCGTAATCGCCCACACGACGGTGCAGAATTTCACGGTGGTCAGATAGGTGCGGTAGGTGACCGATTCAGAAAAGACGTCGCGGAAATTGTCGAGAGTGAAGGCGGGGATCAAGATCCGATAGGTTTCGTAGCCGAAGAAACTGACCACAACGACCAGTGCGATCGGCACAACGAAAAACAGAAGGAACACCAATGTGAGCGGCAGCGCCTCCAGATACGCAACGATCGGTAGTTTGCGGCGCACAGCGGCCGCTTCACTAGACCGGGCGCTCGAAGAATCCGCGGCGCAATGGCCGATGTCCGAGGCAGGAGGTCGTAAAGTGATCGTCACGCAGCGATGAACTCGTTCCACTTGCGGACCATGTAGCGGTCCTCGTCCATGACCGTGTTCCACACGCTGACCCGACCCATGCGATCCCAGAACGAGCCGCCGTCACGCACCGTGCCGGCGCTTTCGATCTTTTCCCCGGTCGGGCCGAGGATGTCGCTTTTGGCGGGCTTGCCTTCCATCCAGAAGTCCCACTCGTCTGCGCTCATGTGCTGCTTTGCGGTATCGAGCACGGCTGTATAATAGCCCTGGCGATTGAGAAAGGCGCCAACCCAGCCAGACAGGTACCAGTTAATGAATTCGTACGCGGCATCGAGCATCGGCCCCTGCAGGTGAGTCGGCATGCCAAGCCCGGCGGCCCAGGCGCGATACCCTTCCTTTAGCGGCTGGTAGACGCAGGGAACGCCCATCTGCCGCACTTTGGTGACCGCTGGCGACCACATCGATTGGATCACCACCTCGCCCGAGGCCATCAAGTTGACGCTTTCGTTGAATTCTTTCCAAAAGGCGCGGAACTGGCCGGCCTTCTTGGCATCGGTCAACACCGCTATGGTCTTGTCGATCTCTGCCGTCGTCATATTGCCTTTGTCGCCATAGCTGACGAGACCCTTGGCCTCGCAGACCATCGCTGCATCCATAATACCAATCGACGGAATATTCAGGATCGAGGACTTGCCCTTGAATTCGGGATTGAGCAGCTCCGCCCATGATTCGATTGGGCGTTTAATCAGATCCGGTCGAATGCCCAAGGTGTCCGCATTGTAGACGGTCGGTATCACCGTCATCCACTGCGACGGCTCGGGAGCGAAATCCTTGGTGTTTTCCGCGGTCAAATAAGCGACTTTGATCGGCGAGATACCTTCCATCGCCACCTTCTTGCCATTCGGCAGCTCTCCCTTGGTGAAAATCGGCACAATCTCGCCGTAGTACTTGATCCTTTTCACATCGATGCCGCGGAGATTACCGGAGGGGACGATCTTCTTCAGCATCCAGTATTCTGAATCGAGCAGATCAAAAGAGCTCGGCTGGGTGACGGCGCGTTTCACCACGTCGTCGGAGACGAGCGAAGTGTATTGCACCGTGAAGCCCAGATCGGCTTTGCACTTGTCGGCAAGTTCTCTAAACTGGTTTACGCCGGTGCCGGCAATTCGCAAGGTCACCGCCTCAGCCGCGTGGACAAACGGGAATCCAGTGATTGCACCCGCACCAAAAGCCCAACCTGCGCTCGCCGCGGTATTCTTCAGAAACCGCCGCCGGGACGTTTTCGTTTTCGTATGCATGCCACGCTCCCCCTGATCTGTTCAGCTCATCACATGCGCATCAGCGTCGTTCCAGCCTATCGCCACAGTGTCGCCCTCGGCCAAAGCCGCGGCGTAAAAGGATTGGTCGGAAAGGGTCATCGTTAGCTCGTCAGCCCAATCCGCTTCGAGGCGCAGCTTGACCACGGCGCCGTGGTACTCGACCGAAGCGACTCGCGACTGCAGCCCCTCGTGCGACCGAGGCTGGCTGTTGCCTGAGCCGACGGCTTGCAGGCGCCACCCTGCCCGTTTTATGTGCATCTGGTCCGCTCGGATCGCGACATGAACGACGCGGCCCGCTTCCAAGCCGGGCCTTGCGGTTACAATGACAATCCCCTGTGGACCGCGAAGGCGGGCCCCCTTGGCGTCGGCGGTCTCGACCGTGCAACGTAGAACGTTGTGCTCGCCGATGAAGCGTGCGACGAAGGCGGTTCCGGGCTCGTCGAACACCATGCGCGCCGGCGCCGCCTGCTCGATGCGGCCCTCGTTCATTACGATGACAAGGTCGGCGAGAGCCAACGCCTCGTCCTGACTGTGCGTCACGTGCAGGAAGCTGATGCCGAACTGCCGCTGGAAGCGTTTCAACTCCTCGCGCATCCGCACGCGCAAGAAGGGGTCGAGCGCCGACAGCGGTTCGTCGAGCAGCAGCACGCTGGGATTGGTGACAAGAGCGCGAGCCAGCGCGACGCGCTGTTGCTGCCCACCCGACAGCTGAGCCGGCAACCGCTCGCCGTGCTCCCCCATGTCGACGATGCGTAGCATGTCGCGCGCTTTGGCGCGGCGTTCGACCCTCGGCAGCCCGCGCATGCGCAGGCTGAAGGCCACGTTGTCGACGCAGTTCAGATGCGGAAAGAGGGCGTAGCTCTGAAACATCATCGAAGTGCGTCGGCGCGAGGGCGGCAGACCGGTTACGCGCGCTCCACCGACGGTGATGTCACCACTCGTCGGAACCTCATGACCGGCGATCATACGCAACGTCGTCGTCTTGCCGCAGCCTGAGGGACCGAGCAGGCAGCAATAGCTACCCCCGGGAATCTTGGCCGAAATCGCGTCGACCGCCACCGTCCGGCCGAACGTCTTGGTAAGCGCGATAAGCCGCACTTCGGACGACGATGTCATCGCAAGTCAGCCGAAAGCAATTCTCGGACCAATGGGCTGCCTTTTCAGCGGCGACGAGCGATTACTGCGATGGGTCCGCCACCCTCGGGTCCCTGGTGCTCGGCACCGCCCGAGACAAATAAGTCGGTGCGACCGATGACCCCTGCGAGCACACCGCCGACGAACGCACGCGCATGGCGGCTGGCCTGGATGTCGCTGTCGTCCCCCATAATGTGGCGCGCCCCGCGGATCATCCCGCTGCGCGATGCCTCGGCTTTGGCAAGCACCGCTCGAATGCGTGGGGCCGCCGCTTCGTCCAACTGCCCAGCGAGGGCAAAATCCAACCCACGTAGGACACCGATCAGGCTCGGTAGATCGATTGCGTCGCGCATTACGCCATGAGCGATGATGTTATCGCCCGACCATCCGCTGCTGTTGCCGAGCACGATGACCTGGTTGTGCATCAACTCGACGCCGGCCGAGGCGCTGGCACAGGATGACCACAGACCGAAATCGCGGCCGATAGCCCGGTCATCGAGCGTCGCGGAGTCGACTTCGCCTAGGGCGACTGCCACCCCTAACGCCGCGGCTGCGCGTGACAGGGCCATGGAGGTGTAAGGATCGTCGGTCGCAGTGATCTCGCCGCGCGACCGGGCCTCGACTATGCGCTCCTTGGTCAGCAGAGGACACTTGACCTGGACCCAATGGACATCGGCATCATCGGCGATTGCCGCTCGCTTGATCGCCTCGCGCACGGCGGTCGCCGTCGCGTCCACCTGAGACTTGCGGCCGATTTGCTCGGGCAAGAGCGCCTGTGATGACGCTCTGCCGATCGCCAAGGACTTGAGGTCTCCGGGCGTCACCTCGCGTTCGCGAACGGCAAACACCAGGAAATGCGGCGACAATCCGCCCTCGGTGCCGCCTGACATCACCATCGCGACGCGCGAAGGTACCTCGTCGGCGGAGATACCGAGATACTTCGCCAAGGCGACCGACACGGCCACCGTCGCGTAGCCGCGGGTGAAGTCGTTGACGCAGCCATTGCCTTCGGTCTTGCCCAAGACCGCGACGATTTCATGCGGCGAGATCAGCCCTTCGTCGATCAAACATAGAATCCCCGAGGCGTCGCCGGGATCGCGCATCGGCACGCGGTGAAGGAGGCATTCCATCGGCTGGTCTCCCTTACAAGCGCAGCCTTACACCCTCGAGCGAAGCCTTCGCGGGCGCGCATCGGCGGTGGCTGGGTCTGGCAGCATAAGGTGTGCCAGACGAGCCTTCCCTGGGTCACGGGAAAACTGGGAGCACGACCGCTGAAAAGCTTGGGCTCGATGGCGATATCGAGCGCGGGTCAGGGTCGGTCGCCGCCGTGCAAGCGATCGACGAAGGCCGGTTCGATTTCGGCATGGCCAACTCCGTCCATTGCGATGCTGCAGGCGTCAGACGACCGCTGACCGTGGCGCTCGCTGCTTGCGCATATGACGCAACGATGGGCATCGGGGTGTTGAATGGACTCCGTCCCTACGTCAGCTGACCGGCACGGCGAAGCCGGGCGCGTCGCTGGCACGCCGCTTGCGAGGTTGCGGGTCGAAGAAGCGAGCTATGCCGGTCGTCGAGCGCGAGCGGTACGTCGAGGCTGCCCGAGGTCAGCAGGGTCCACCGCAACGGCACGGCCGAGCCGGTGAGCGCGCTCGACAACGTGCTGTGCCCGAGCCGTGTCCTGAAGCACTGCTCGGTGCGGTCGCGCTGGCCGAGGCGATGGTGCGTCGGGTATACGGAAGGCGCTAGACCTCGGCGAACTGAATCTATCCCAGCAGACCGGAGATACGACATGACCATTCAGGCGGAAAACGAATTGCTGACGCGGGTTGGCCCCAGCACCCCGATGGGGGCGTTGATGCGGCAATACTGGCTCCCGGCCTGCTTGTCCTCAGAGCTCGTGACCGACGGCGACCCGCTGCGTCTGATGCTGCTGGGCGAGCGCTTGATTGCTTTTCGTGACAGTGCTGGACGGGTCGGCGTGCTCGATCACCGCTGCCCGCACCGCTGCGCCTCGCTGTTCTTCGGGCGCAACGAAGAAGGCGGCCTGCGCTGCATCTATCACGGCTGGAAATACGACGTCGCCGGCAATTGCCTCGATATGCCCAATCTGCCGGCAGACCAGGACTTCCGGCAAAAGGTCAAGGCAAAGGCCTACAAAGTGGCCGAGCGCGGCGGTCTGGTCTACGTCTATATGGGCGAGCGCGATGTGGCACCACCGCTGCCGGCGCTCGAGGCGATGCTCTGCCCGCCTGACGAGACCAACCTCTGGGCCCGCCAGCGGGAATGCAACTGGCTGCAGGCGCTGGAAGGCGACATCGACACCTCGCATTTCAGCTTTCTGCATACCGGCAAGGTGACGATCGACGACATCGATCCGGATCACCCGGAACGGTTCCAATTCACCGATCGTGCCCCGCGCTACCACGCGCGGCCGACCGACTGGGGCACGATGTATGCCGCGTATCGCCCTGCCCAACCGGGCCACCTCTATTACCGTTTTGCCCATTTTGTGTTTCCGTTTTGGACATTGTTCCCGAACGGTCCATTGAGCGACAACGTCCTCGCTCAGGGCTGGGTCCCGATGGACGACACGCACACGATGGCGTTCACCTTCAGCTGGACGCGCAAAACCCCGGTGCTCAGTGTCAACAAGAAGGGCGAGCCGCTGCCGCTTCTCGACCGTGTAAGCCCGACATTGCCGAACACCGCCGACTGGTTCGGCCGCTGGCGCGCGGTCGCAAACCAGGCCAACGATTATCTGATCGACCGCGACGCCCAACGCACGATCAGCTACACCGGTATTGCGGGAGTGTTTCCGCAGGACTCGGCGGTCACCGAAAGCATGGGCGAAATCTCCGATCGCACGCTCGAAAATCTGTCACCAAGCGATCGGATGATCGTCATGACGCGCCGACGCCTGATGGATGCGGTGCGGGCGCTACAGGGCAACGGGATGGTTCCGCCTGGCGTCGACGATCCCGAGGTCAGCGGCAGTGCGCGCTCGGGCGATCTGATCGCGCCCGAGGGCCAACCATGGCTCGAAGCCTACGAGCAGACACTCGCGCAGGCGCTGCATCCGGTCATGGCACTCGCCGCCGAGTGAGCCTTGGCTCCGCGATCAACGGTGGTATGGCGGGGAGATGCTGGTGGCGGCGTGATATGACGGAGCTCGCCGCGGCGAGTTCCCTTGCGGTGCACCGTTCGCGCAAGCTGATCTCGGAATTTCGGTTACACCGCCCGCGCAGCACGATGGAAGCGGTGGCATTAAAGGCGTCGGCCGGCGCTGGGGCCGTGTTCATGGCCGGCGGCATCGATGTGGTCAACCGAATGAAGTTTGGGGCCTCGGTCACCGACTTGATCCATTTGGGCAGTATCGTCGGTCTCGATCGGGTCGAAGAGCGAGAGGCTGGACTGCGGCTCGGCGCGTTGGTAACCCATGACCGCCTGGCGACCTCACCGCAGGTAGCAGCGCGACTGCCCTCGCTGGCGCAGACCTGGCCCGAAGTCGCCAATATCCGGATCCGCTGTAAAGGTACGATTGGCGGCAACATCATGGCCGGCGATCCGTCCTACGATTTCGCATTGGCGGCGATGGCTGCCGACGCGCAGCTGCATTTCCTTTCTCTCGCCGGCAGTACAACGGTCTTTGCGGCGGCCGACGGCGCGGCGAACCAGGTTGGGCTACTGACCGCGATCGTCTTTCCCTCCGGCACCACGCTTCGGCTTCTTTTCGACCGGTCGCTGCGCCCGATCGTGACTTTGACGCTTGGCCTCGACTTTGTCGACGGCCGCATCACCGGTGGCCGGGCCGCGTTCGGCTGCGCCTATCCCGTGCTGGTCGCTGCAAAGCTGCCCTTCGACGAGCCACTGCCGCCGGTCGAGCTGGCTCGCCGCGCCGCGCCGCTCGCGGAGGCTGTTGCCGCTGAGCTGCCCGAACCGCTCGGCGATCACCATGGCAGTTCGGGCTATCGCCGGCGAATGATCGAGGTTCTGTTGCGCCGCAACCTGAGTGCGGTCGCATGAGCCAGCTGATCGACATCACGCTGACCGTCAATGGCCGCAGCCATCGGTTGAGCGTATCGCCGCGGCGGGTCTTGGCCGATCTGCTGCGCGAGGATCTGCAATTGACCGGCTGCAAGATCGGCTGCGACCAGGCGGTGTGCGGCGCCTGCACGGTTCTAGTTGACGGCATGCCGGCGACCGCTTGCACGTCGTTCGCCTTCGAACTCGACGGCAAGGCGCTGACGACGATAGAGGGCCTTGCGGCCGGCGGTGTCCTCGACCCAGTGCAGCAGGCATTTCTCGAACATGGCGCGTTCCAGTGTGGTTTCTGCACGCCGGGAATGATACTGTCGGCCAAGGCGTTGTTGGCACGGCACCCCGACCCCGACGAGCCGCTGATCCGGCAATGGCTCAACGCGAATATCTGCCGCTGCACCGGATATCAAATGATCGTCGAGGCGGTCCGCGCGGCGGCCAGGGCCGGCTGATGGACGATAGCCCCTCTCCGTTCCGCGCGCCGGTCATTCCGCTCGACGGCCCCGACAAGGTCACCTGCACGGCTCGCTACACCTTCGATGTCAGCCTGCCCGGCATGCTGCACGCCAAGGTGCTGCGCAGCCCGCACCCGCATGCACGCATCCGCTCTATTGATGCCGGGCGCGCCGAATCCCTGGCCGGTGTCGCCGCGGTTGTAACCGGCGCCGACGCGGGGCGGCTGCCGGACCCGTACTACGGCGTCGCGATCCGCGACCAGCCGGTCATCGCGATCGACAAGGTGCGCTATGTCGGCGACATGGTTGTGGCGGTCGCGGCGATCGACGAGGAAACCGCCTACCGTGCCCTGAGCCTGATCGAAGTGCAGTACGAGCCGCTGCCGGCGGTCATGACCGTCGAAGAGGCGGTCGCCGAGGGCGCCCCCTTTCTGTTCGAGGCACCGGCCGGGGGTGACGCGGTCCCTGTGGGTGAAGGCGTCACCAGCCTGAAGGAGCCACGCCCCAACGTGCTGTCAGAATTCGGGTATCGCAACGGCGACGCCGAGGCAGCGTTGGCTGGTTCCGACCATGTGTTCGAAGACCGCTTTACATTTTCGCGGATCAACCATTTTCACCTCGAACCCTACGTCAATGTCGCACGGGCAAGCGGCGAGCAGATCGAGCTGTGGTCTTGCAACCAGGACCCGTTCGTCTTGCGCAACGATATCGCCCGCATCTTCGGCCGGCCGGCCAACACTGTGCGCATCCATGCCAGCTATGTCGGGGGCGGTTTCGGCGGCAAGAGTTTCTGCAAGATGGAGCCGCTGGTTGTGCTGCTGGCGGTTAAGGCGGGGCGCCCGGTACGATTATGCCTCAGCATGGATGAGGGCCTCCTCACCCTGTCCAAGCACGCCGGCATCCTGGTTCTGAAAACGGGCGTCATGGCCGACGGTCGGCTGACCGCACGGCAAAGCGAAATCCAACTCGATGCTGGCGCATATTCGGATGCGAGCGCGATGACCGTCGTCAAGGCCGGCTATCGCATTACCGGCCCCTATCGCTGGGCGGCGGTCGCGACCCGCGCCTATGCGGTGCGCACCAATTCGGTGCCGGCCGGATCGTTCCGTGGGTTTGGCGGAACCCAGGCGAGCTTTGCCTCCGAGTCGCAGATCGACATGATCGCGCGCCGGCTCGGTATCGACCCCTACGAGTTCCGCCGCAGGAACCTGCTCTCGGTCGGCGAGCCGTTCCAGCCCGGCGACAGTGGCATGGACAGCGATTTGCTCGCCGGTCTCGACGAGGTTGTCGATCGCCTGGGCTACCGACGGCGCGTTGCACCGCCCGGCGTCGGCACGACGCGGCGTGGCATGGGGCTCAGCGTCGGCCTCAAGGATGGCGGCGGTACCGGCAATCATGACCAGGCGCTGGTCAAGGTGCTGCCCTCCGGGCGGGCGATCGTCAGTGCCGCGACCGTTGAGATCGGCCAGGGCGCCACGACCGCGCTGTGCCGGATCGGGGCGGAGGTCCTCGGCCTGCCGCTCGAGTGGGTGCGCTACGGGGCGATCGACACCGACCATACGCCGCTAAACAACGGCACCCATGTCAGCTGCGCTACCGCGGTGACCGGCATGGCAATCGAACGTGCCGCTGCCGACGCCCGGCGCCAGATCCTGGAATTCGCGGCAGACCGGCTCGGCTGCTCGACGGGCGAGCTGACCCTCGATCATTGGACGGTGCGGCGCGGCAATTACGCCCATTTGCTCGAGCCTATGATCAATGGCTATTTCGGCGATGCCGGCACCGAATTCATCGGCCGCGGCGGCACCAAGGTCGAATACGACCCGCGGGCTCCGCTTGCCGCACCGAACCTGTTCTGGATTCCGAGCTGGGTTGGCGCCGAGGTCGAGGTCGATTGCGAGACCGGCAGGGTCGTCGTCACGCATCTCGTCGTCGGCGCTGACTCCGGCACCAGCATCAATGCCCAGGCCTGCCGCGGGCAGGTCGAAGGAGCAGCACTCCAGGCCTTCGGCCAGAGCCTGTTCGAAGAGCTGCGCTATGATGGAACCGAGCCGGTCAATGCCACGCCGCTCGCCTATCGCGTGCCGCTCGCAAGCGATCTGCCGGAGTGCTATGAGTCGTTCGTCCTTGAGCATGGCGGCCCTGGCCCGTTCGGCGCCAAGGGCATCGGCGAGAGCGGGATGCTCGGGGTCGCCGCGGCGATCGCCAACGCGATCCAGGATGCGGTCGGCGTCCGGCTGACGCAAATCCCGTTCACGCCGGAACGGGTGCTCATGGCCATCGAGGGTGCGCGATGACACCTACCGCCAGCCTACCGATGTACAATCTACCGGAGATGCGGCCGGTCAACGCACAGTTCTGGGATGCGCTGCGCGGGCTGCTGGTGGAGGCAGGCCTGGACGAGGTTCCCGAGACACTGCATTTCGATCGGCTGTCGGTGCCGGAACGCATCGGCCCGGAAGTGCTGTTCTCGCAGGTCTGCGGCTATCCCCTCGAAACGATCTTTTCCGGCCAGGCCGTGCGACTGGGCACCCCGTGCTATGACGCGCCGGGCTGCGACGGCGCTTCGCATTGCGGGTTGTTCGTCGTGCCGGCGGGCTCGAAAGCGCGGGAGTTGCGTGACATGCGGGGCGGCACATTCCTGTTGAACCACCGCCATTCGAATTCGGGCATGAATCTGCCGCGGCGTGCTCTGGCGGAAATCGCCGGCGGCCGTCCTCTGTTTGCGAAGGTGATCGAAACCGGCAGCCACCCGGGTAATCTCGATTGCATTGCCCGCGCCGAGGCCGACGCAACGGCGGTCGACTGCGTGACCTTCGCTTTCTGGTCTCACTATCGACCCGACGCCGCCCGACAGGTCCGTGTCCTAGCGCGAACTCCGCCGAGCCCGGCGATCCCGTTCGTGACCTCGACCGCCACACCGGCAGCGACGGTCGAGGTTGTGCGAGAAGCGCTACGCGAGCTCGCTCATGATCCCCGCTACGCCAAGGCACGGCGCGGTTTGCTGGTGACCAACATCGTGGATCTGCCCGCCACCGCCTATCGTGGATTGCTCGACTATGAGCGCGAGGCGGCGGAGCTCGGTTATCCGGCATTGGCCTGATAGAGGAGGAGAAGCCGATGGACACAAACGCCGCGGTTACGTTGAGTGGGCGGCTCGCCGGGCGGGTCGCCCGCTATGCCGATCGACGCGAGGACTGGTCCGTCTTTGGCTTCGAGACCGCCCTCGATCCGCGCTACGCGCGGGCGCAGCGCCGCTATCTCGGCGCCAGCGGCTCGACCGACCCGTCGGATCTGCGCGGCTCGATTCCGGCGACTGCGTTCACGATGTCGATCCAGACAATGCCGGCGGGCAACCGCATCCCGGTGCATTGCCACGAGACCGAGGAGGTGTTCTTCATCCTCGACGGCGAATGCCTGGTGCGCTGCTGGGACGGCGAGGCGAGCTTCGACATCGCGCTCGGTCGCTGGGACCTCGTCTGCTTGCCGCCCTTCCTGCAGCACGAGGTGTTCAACGCCGGCGCCGGCGAATGCCAGGTGCAGACCTTGCTTGCCAAGGCGCAACCATCGCGCCCGCAATACGCCGACCCCGAACTGCTCAAACGACAGGCGGAAGTGGGATAACCGCGACCGGGAGGTACCCCGCTCAGTCAGCCCGCCTCGCCGGCAAAAATCGCCTTCTTCAGGATCGCGTGGATGCCCCAATTGGCGTCGACCACTTGGGTCACCCCGAAATCGACCGCGACCGACATCAGCGAGATCGCCTCGTCCTCGGAGAGCCCCTTCGTCGCCATCAGGAAATGCCGCATCTTGCGGAATGCGTCGCGCATCGCGCCGTCGAGCGAGGATTTGCCGAAGATCTCGGTCTGTGCCTTGTCGCCGAGTTCCGCCAGATAGTTCGCAAAGCTAAAGCCGTGCACGACCCATTCGTCAGACGTCTCCAACAGGGGGTAGTCGAGACCGGCGAGCGGGGTTCCGGCTAGGTTCTCCCGCTTGTGAAGGACCAGCTGGAAGGTGCCGGTCAGCGAGCATTCGATCGCAGTGCCGCACAGCTCCGAATCCCCTTGGCTTGCATGCGGATCGCCGACCGAGAAGAGTGCACCCGGGACCGCCACCGGATAGTACATCACGGCACCCTTGCCGATCCGCCAATTGTCGACATTGCCGCCGAAATAGCCTGGCGGGACCGAATCGACGAACTCCGCCTCCTTCGGCGCCAGTGCGATGAGCCCGAAATGCGGTCGCACCGGGATGCGCACGTCCTTGAGGATGCTGTGCTTCTCCTCGACTAGAGTGTGGTCGACCGGTACTCCGGGATAGTCGATGGTCCGGTGCACCACTCCGAAAGGATCGGTCTGCGGCACCCAGCGATAATTGTAGACCGCCCGCGCCCAGTTGCGGCCCTCCGCTGCATCGATCTCGTAGATCGTGATGACCTCACGCGGCTTTGGCTCGGTCAGCAGATCGTTGTAGTGGAAGCCCCACCATGCCGCCGCATTGCTGCCGAAAGCGCGGCCTTCGAACGCGGGATTGCGACAGCCGCGTGGCCTCACATCGATAATCCGCACCTCGAGCACGTCGCCCGGTTGGGCGTCACGCACAAAGACGGGGCCGGTGCAGATATGAACGCCGAACCCCTCGCCGGCGCCGCGCCCATGAATCGACGCATCCATCGGCCCGGCACCGCGCCGGTCGACATTCTTGCTGTGTTTTGTCCAAAGAAAGACACTCTCCGCGCCCGGATCGCCCTCGATCATCCGCGCGTGATCGTCGTAGGCGTGGTGGGTCAGCGTTTCGATCGTGACGAAGTCCCCTGACTCGACGGAGAGAACCGGCTGCAGCGACCGGCTGAAATAGCCCCAATGGACCGTCGCCGCGGTGGCAGGGACGATATAGTGGTTGGCGCGGCCAGCTGTGTCGGTATGGCCGTCTGTCACTGCGATCCTTGCCTCCTCCTATCAGCCCGTTCCCAGTGTAGCCGGGCTGACGAAGACGCGCGGCACTCC